>Ga0153915_10000619_pt1 | contig 33143 bp, 31 predicted proteins | sample Opewatmetagenome_2_FD_107003 | JGI IMG/M metagenome (GOLD analysis project Ga0153915, IMG submission 107003) | Freshwater wetland microbial communities from Ohio, USA - Open water 3 Core 3 Depth 3 metaG | ecosystem: Environmental > Aquatic > Freshwater > Wetlands | place: USA: Ohio, Lake Erie... | reverse complement strand
TTTTGTCCCTTTTTTCAATTCCTTTTTTATATCACGGTCGATTGCTCCGCGGCTGGCAACAGCTTCAAAGCATCCATAGTTACCACATCCACACCTGGGTCCGTCTTCTTTTACTTTCAAGTGACCTATCTCCCCTGCCGCAAAGTCGGCTCCTCTGAAGAGTTTACCGTCGAAAATAAATCCTGCCCCGATACCGGTGCCGATAAACACGACAAGTAATTCCTTCGCTTCTTTCCCTATTCCAAAGTATTTAACCCCGAGTGCTCCGAGGTTAACGTCGTTTTCGATGAGGACGCGATATGGGATAAGGGTTTTTAGTTTTTCTTTTATATTAAAATTATTTAATCCCAGGTTAGGGGCCATTGCTATAAAGCCGGTATAAGGATTCACGCTGCCGGGAACGCCGAGACAGACAGCAACGATTTGATTTTCTTTTATTCCAGAGCTATCAACAATTTCGAAAATAATTTCGGAAAGGCTTTTAACATACTCACCGGCGCTTTTATTTATCCCGGTGGGTTTTTTTAGTCGTTTTACAATCCCCTCTTCAGTATTAAGGATAGCGGCAAGGATTTTCGTCGCTCCCATATCAACACTGATGATGTATTTTTTTACTGGTTTGCTCTCCATAATTTCACTCATATTACCTTTTGTAAGGAGTGGTTCTAACCTATAAATAAAAAGGATATTTTCAAAAAGAAGTAAGTACCATCGATTGATTAATAAAGGAAAATACTCCGCCTTTCACCACAAAGGCGCCAAGACGCAGAGAAATTTTTTATTGCAATGAATGACCACAGAATAATTTAATTGTTAATTATTCATTGTTAATTGTTAATTGTTATACACCTGTCATTGCGAATTCCGCCTCCGATATTTGCACCAGGCGGAATGAAACAATCTATCCATATATTTTGTATTTCTTTACTTAAATTCTTTAGTCTGTCTAATTTTAAACTTAATTCTTTTTATCCGCCTTTGGCGAGATCTCAGTTAGGTCGGACTTTTATCTTTTATCTTGCTCACCGGTGTCTTCGACCTGTCCCGATGAGTCATCGAATCGGGATACATTCCGCCGGGGTGAATACAAGGGGCGGAATTACTCAGACACCGTTGGGTCAGTAGAGCTACTACTCCTATAAATTGTTAAGGCATTATTACACGGATAGCAAACTGCGACATTGCTGATGTCCGGTTTAGTGCAATCATCAATGTCATGAATCCCGGTTTCATTTTCTCCCCCTACTGCTGCTGTTGAAGTCCAGGCAAGCTGATTGAAATCATCATCCTTAATTAATGTAAAATATATTATCCATTTTGGATAATTGTTCATTGCATTTATATAGTCCGGATCGGGAGATAAAGTTATATCAAACTCTCTCTCATCAGCTGCTTCAGAAATTACCTGTAAAATTGAAAAGAGCAATGTGTTCTTTTTGTTCTCACTTCCCGGGTTATAAGCATAAATGACGAGTACGACCTGGAAAGGAACAGAAAGGGAATTATCTTCAATTTCAAGATGAGCGTTGATAGTAAAGTCCTTAATGAAAACTTCTTTAACTTCCAATCTTATTCCCGGGGGAGAAATTATATTTTTTTCGGTAAGATGTTCTGCATCAGAATTATTGATATTATATTTAATCATCCTATGAAATGCATCCAGGCCTTCAATATGTGCGTTATTCCAGATTTTTTTAATTACCGGAATAGAATTATTAAATGCTGCAAACCTCACAGTCTGACCAAATTTACCTTTGGGGGCTATACAATTTTTCTGATTTTCGGGATTATAATTATATGGTCCCGGTTTGTCATACAATATAGTTTTCCCATATCTTACTCTCGTGGTTTTCTTCTGCAACGTTCCACTAAGATTAAAGAATAAGTCTTTGACTTCCGCCATTTATTAATGCTCCTCTTATTTTTAAGTGTTGAGCTTACAACCGAATTAAGAATAAAAAACTCAAAAAAACATATATATTATAGACATCCAGAAGTACAAATGCAATCCTTTGAACAAGGATTTTGAAGGTTAAAAGATAATGGAAATTCTGAAATCCAGATTGGCAAAGAGATGATATCCAAAACAGACCCACCCAGATAATTTAGTTTCAGTGGGTTGCAACTGTTTATAGACCTGGGGGCCCCTTGTGGGAACGGTTGTGAGACGATTGTGAGACGGTTGTGGAATTATTTGTTGAAATATTGAACAGGGAGGAAGTTATATTTCCATATCATTTTTTGATGATAAGAAATCATTTTTTCTAAAACATATTATAAAAGATTTTTACGTAAAATACAATATAATTGCAGCCCGGGAGAGTAATGTTTAGGAGGGATTCTCGCGGGCAGGGCTCCTGGCCTGCAGTGAAAGTTAGGGAAAATTTTTTTGATGTTTCGCAAACTTTTTCCTGGGGTCAGCAGGACGGTGTCTTCGATACATTCCGCCAGAGTAAAAAACAGAGGAGTGGAATTACACAAACACCGCGAGGGTTATCAGGATTGCTGCGGTAATGAGTGTTAGTTCTTTATTTAAGTAAAGTAAATTTTTTGGAAGAAAAGAAATCATCTGCAGTTAAACGATATATATACACACCGCTTGAAAGATTACCGCCGTCAAATTTTATCTCATACAATCCTGGTAATTTTTCTTCATTAACAAGAGTTGCGACCTCTTCTCCCAGAATATCATAAATCTTCAGAGTAACAATACTACGTTTCGGTATTGAATAATTAATAGTAGTAACAGGATTAAAAGGATTAGGATAATTCTGGCTTAAAAAAAAGTTCAAAGGAGTATTAACGTCCACTTCAACTTCTTTTGAATATGCCCAGGCGCCATTAAAATCAATTTGTTTTAAACGATAAAAGTAATCACTTACTGAAATATTTTTATCCACAAAAATGTATTGCTGTTGTATTGCAGTTGTTCCATATCCTTCAATAAAAGCTATACCCCGGTACTGACTGTCTTCAGATTTCCTTTCAACTTCGAAACCTTTGTTATTGGTTTCAGTTGCTGTCGCCCAGCTTAATTTAACATCTCTGCCATTTATTTCTGCTGCAAATGAAGTTAATTCTACCGGTGTTATGCTAAACCCATTGTCGAATTCAAATACCGAAAACTGATCACCCAATTGGTACAACAATGTTGTCATCCCGGTATTTGGATCCATTGTTCTCAATTCACCGCTTAAATTATCCATATTAAAAGCAGCCAGGTAAATAACACCGGTTGCTCTATCGATATCCATATCCTGCCCGTAATTGGCGTTAAATCCTATAGGACCTAACAGAGAAGAACTTCCGGTTACGGGATCAAACGTGTAAGCGTTATTATCATTAATTGTTTCATAACCATAACCAACCCCGTTAGAATCAATTGCAATGGCAATCATTATACCGTTTGATGAACCAATACCGGAAACCAGTGTAGCTGCCAGGGTATTAATATCAAGATTATATAAATTATTTGATGACTCCGTATAACCGCATAAATAGTAAGAATCATTAACTGGATCATAGGCCATACCATTAGCAGAAACGTTTACCCCCATACCGGTAATCTGACCTATAATATTAACTGCACCTGTAGATGTATCAAGCTGACATAAAACAACGGGCGGACCCGCACAAAGAATATAAAAATTTCCGTTACCTCCTTCTACTCCGGCTGAGGGAAAAGAAGGCGGTACCCAGGAAGCCAGATCCCCGCCGGGACAATTTCCACCGAATGAGCTCCTTCCGATCATAGAAGTGGTTGCATCATAGTAGTAAGCATAACGGCAGAATGTAAACGAACTACCGGATATTCCTGTAAGAGAAAAATTGGAATTATAATGAGGGTGAATTGCTTTCCCAATATTTTTACCATTATCCAGCGAAAAGGCGGTATCAGAGAAAAACGACATCAAAAGTAAAACAAGGAAAACCGGTATTAAATAATTCCTCATATTTATTCTCCTGATATTTAAACTTAATTCCCTTTGATCAGATATTCTTAATAATGAATATACCAAAAAAAATAATAAATTAAATACATCCTGCCGACTTTTTTCATTTGAGGATTACCTTCCCGGTTCCAATGAAAAACCCGTATTCGTAAAATGAATTACATAAATGAAATTCCTACAGGTTCTTATCTTGTAACTCTCTCTATCATTCAATAATTTTATCAGATGAAAAATGTGCTGCCTTTAAAAAGATTCGGTCAGAATTATCTCACCGATCCTAATATTCTTAATAAAATAATCAGGGAAATAAATCCACTGCTGGATGATCTAATCATTGAAATAGGACCGGGAACCGGGGCACTGACTTCCGGGCTTTCTTTCTCAGGAGCTGAGATTATCTCCATAGAAATCGATAAACGAGTGAAGGAACATCTAACTGAAAAATTCCCCAATGTGAAATTCCTGAATGAGGATTTCCTGAAAACAGATCTGCAGCAATTTGCTTCCGGTACGAAGAAATTACTGCGAATCACGGGGAATATCCCTTATAACCTAACTTCGCCCATTCTTTTTAAATTAATAGAGAATTCCATCCTTGTCAACGATGCCGTTCTGATGGTGCAGTACGAGGTTGCAAAAAGAATTACTGCTGCCTGCGGATCAAAAGATTATGGTATCCTCTCCGTCCTGCTGAATTATTTTGCCGAAACACGACTCTGCTTTAAGGTCTCACCCAATGTTTTTTATCCGAAACCTAAAGTTTATTCCGCCGTTATCCATATCTTTATGAAACAATTCCAGGTAACCGGTGAAATGAAAAAAACTTTTATCCAGGTAGTTAAGGCAGCTTTCGGAAAAAGAAGAAAAACTTTAAAAAATTCATTAGGAGAGAGTATATTTGACGATGTTAATTTCTATGGTTCGGGCATCGACTTGTCGCTTCGTGCCGAACAGCTTGAGCTTAAAGATTTTGAAAGGCTTGCATTGTTTTTACTCAATCATCCTCTTCCAAATTCCGATAGATGAAAAAAGTTAATTCTTTTTTCAAAAACCTTAAGGCATACGACCTCGTCGTTGTTGTCTTTTTTATCCTTCTTATTATCCTTAACCTCATTTTCCCTGATAAGATAAGATATACTTATACCTGGCAGGTTGTAAATGTAGCAGTTATCCTCTTCACTTTCGTGATTTCTTATATTGATAATAGGGAGGATCTAAAACTCTGGAAGATTATCCATTACTGGTATGCTGCTCCCCTTATCTTTGTTACATTTAAGGAAATTTATTTTATGATCGAACCGATAAGAGGACAGGATTACGACTGGCTCTTTATTCGTATCGATCAGTGGATGTTCGGAGCTAACCCTACGCAGGTGCTGCAGAAATATGCATTCCCACTGCTGACGGAAATTCTGATGATAGTCTACTCCCTTTTTTACTTCCTTCCCATTATCCTTGCGCTTGCATTGTTCAATAAAAAGAAATATTTGGCGCTTGATTTTGCAATATTCTCAATAATTTACGGATTTTATCTCTCGTACCTCGGATATTTTGCATTGCCGGGAGTTGGTCCCCGGTTTACGCTGCACGACTTCAGGTTGATAAATACCCAGCTGCCGGGACTCCTCTTAACAAACTTCCTTAGAGAATGTGTAAATCTCGGTGAATCAATTTCTTCATCTACGGCCAATCCTGCTGCTTTTGTGCAGAGAGATGTTTTCCCGAGCGGACATACAATGATTACCCTTGTCGTAATGTACCTCTCAATAAGATTGAAAAGCCGGTCACGCTTTTTTTTCATCCCTATCGGCTCATTGCTGATATTTGCTACCGTATACCTCCAGTACCATTATGTAATAGATCTCGTAGGGGGACTGGTATTCATGATCTTTTCTCTATGGTCAGGGAAATACGTATTTAACTGGTGGAGAAGAAAAACGGGTCACGAAGAATTTGAGTACAGCAAGGTCAAGAATGAGTGAGAAGAAGAAAGACGTAAAAAAGATTTTTGATTCCATTGCACATCGTTATGACTTCCTTAATCACCTCCTCAGCTTCGGAATGGATATAAGATGGAGAAAGAAAGCTTTGAGGCTTACCGGTTTGAATTCTTCGTGCATCCTGCTTGATGTTGCATGCGGAACCGGAGATGTTGCTGCAGAAGGAAGACGGCAGGGAGTAACAAATATTTTCGGGACGGACTTTTCTTTCAAAATGCTAAAACTATTCGAGCAGAAGAGTGAATGGATTAAGAAAAGAACCGTACAATCTGTAGCTGAAAATATTCCTTTTAAGGATGAATCCTTTACCAATATCGCCGTTGCATTCGGCGTGCGTAATTTTTATGATATCAGGCAAGGATTTCAATCATTTTACCGGATACTGAAGAAAGACGGTAAGGCTACAATAATTGAATTCCGGCTCCCATCGGATGTTGTATTCAAAAATCTGTATAAATTTTACTTTAAGAAAATTCTTCCGGTAGTGGGAGGAATTATATCAGGGGATAAAGAAGCATACCGGTATCTCCCCCGATCGGTGGAGGAATTCGATGAGAAAATCGATATGCCTCAGCTGCTGAGAGACTGCGGTTTCCGGAGGATTGATACTTACCCGCTCACATTAGGAATAGTACAGGTGATTGTGGCGGTGAAGTAAGACGGAGAGACGAAGAGACTGAGCGAGGAGAAAAATTGGCGATTGGTTGATTGAATGATTAAAATCATAAGTGTAGAGAGTAAGAGGCAAACCCCATCATTCCGATGTGAATCTGTAAGCGAGGAATCTTATCCCGCCATAAGATTTCTCACCTTTACCTACCGATAGACTTAATTGTGTTTTTTTTCTTTACTTTTTTCTTTTTACTTGTATCTTTTGTCTTTTACTACCTTTACTTTATTCTCTTTATCCGCCTTCGGCGAGATCTCGTCTATGACGGACTTTAGTCTTTTATCTTTTTCCTTCTATTTCACACTATACGCAATTAGGTTCTGTGTAACCACCGTTGTAGTATCCGCCAGATCTACTCCGCTGCCTGAGAACGCATTCAGAATTGCACCGCTCCCCTGCCATTTTACAGGACCGATTCCATCAACGAACCATGCATAGGCATTATATGATGAACTGATCGTACTCAGAAGATTATTAGGATCAGGAATCTGCAGGCTGAGTGTATATTTCACCTTCACAGCGCTTTTATTTACATCTCCGGAAGTGAGATGAAGTGTAATGTTTTCCGTCCCGTTATAAGCAGCACTTACGTCAATAATCGTAATGGTGAAAATTGCATAATGTAATGACATCTTAAATACCGGCCAGGTGCTGTTGACAATCAAAGGAAATAATAATTCTCTCATTTCGGTATCAATGGATATATAAGGTCTCAGAGTGTCCGGGATGTATGCTGAAAGTCCTGTTGTATCCAGAAAATAAAACACTCCGTTATTATTCTTACGGAAATAAGAAAATGATACTGTTCCGACTCCAGAAATATTCATAGAATCAATTTGAACCTGATAGGTAGTTCCGCTTAATACACTTGTCCCGTTATACTCCGTATTTCTTGTCCCGGCAGTCTGTGTTCCGGTAGAATCCGTTTTTTCAACAGAGTAGGTATACGTTGTTCCATCCCCGTTAGGAAAATATTCTTTATTCACCTCAACGGGGGGATTTGTACTGCTGTTTTTACACGCGTTTATCAAAAGTGTCAGAGCAAATATTGTTATTACGGCGAAAATAAATTTCCTCATATTCATCCTTGTTTTAATTTGGATTTAAGTTTATTAAATGCTTTTGAACGGTGACTTATTCTGTTTTTCTCATCAAGCGTTAATTCAGCAAGCGTATTATTATAACCATCGGGAATAAACAAGGGATCATATCCGAAACCATTATTTCCTCTTGGTTCAAGTATTATTTCACCATTAAGCTCACCGGCAGCGGAAATATAGTCATTACCGTCATAATAAACAGCGACAGAAATAAACTTTGCCCTATGAGGTGAGGGAAATCCTCTAAGCTCGGATATCAGTTTCCGGTTATTATCATAATCTGAAGCATTTTCTCCGGAATACCGTGCAGAATATACCCCCGGTGCACCGTTTAACTGATTAACAGCAAGACCCGAATCATCGGCGATTACCGGAATGTGAAATATATCATATATCTCTCTCGCTTTTTTCTTTGAATTATCGATAAAAGTTTCCTGATCTTCTATTATTTCGGGAGTATCTTCAAAATCGGCAAGGGATAAAATTTCAAAACCTGTATCTTCAAGTATTTTCTTTACTTCCCTTATCTTTCCTCTATTTTTGGAAGCAAACAGAACCTTCAATGTTTTACTCTCTCCAGCAGTTGTTTTAATTCTTTCCTCCCCTCACAGATCAATTCTTTTTCATCATAAACCAGGTTCTCTTCATCCTTTATCTTCCACTCTCCACTGACCATTACTGAATGTATATTCTGGGGACCGGCTGAATATACGATAATTGAATAAACATCTTCCCCTTTGCTCAAAAGAGAAGCTGCTGCGTCTTCAAAATCAAATAGTATGATATCCGCCTTCTTGCCTTTTTCGATACTTCCGGTTTCATCCAGATGTAGTGCTCTCGCTCCTTCAATTGTTGACATCCTGAAGACTGTTTTTGCGTCCATTACATCGGCACTGTAACGTGGTTTCTGAATTAAAGCTGCAAGCCTCATCTCATTAAAAATATTTAAAGTGTTGTTGCAGGGAGCTCCGTCTGCACCGATTGAAACCGATATCCCTTCTTTCAGGAACCGCGGGATATCTGCTATCCCCGATCCTAATTTCAGATTGGATGAGGGACAATGTGCAACTCTGGTGTCGCTATTTTTAAGAATATTTATCTCATTTTCATTTACATACACACAGTGTGCAAATACAGAATGATCATCGGTCAGATTTAAGTGATGATAATATTCGATATTACCCATTTTATATTTTTCACGGACCAGGTTAAGTTCATAAATATTTTCGGAAGAGTGGGTGTGAAACAAACTTCCGTCGAAGTCCTGCATCATTTCAAGAGTCTCCGTAAGAAGTCTATCGGAACAGGACAAAACGAAACGCGGTGCGAATCCATATTTTATTCTTCCATTTTCTTTCTGGTGAAATTCTTTCGCAAGGTCATAAGAATTTTTTAGCTCCTCCTCCGTTGATTCCTTAAACTCCGGGAAGAGAGTATTTATATCCATCATACATTTGCCCGCTACTGCTCTTAAACCGGAAGATATCAGTTCTCTGAAGATAACCTCCTGGTGATGCAGAGTTCCCATATCAAGAATAGTTGTCGTACCTCCTTTGAGTAATTCATTTATTCCCAGCCGGATGGACATCTTCAATGAATTTTCATTATGTGCATTCTCAAATGGAAATATCTTTTTCTGAAGCCAGTCGATTAATGAAAGATCTTCAGCAAGACCGCGGAATAAAGTTTGACAAAGATGAATATGTGTGTGTATAAAACCCGGAGTAAGTGTAAGATTTTCACTCCTTACTACTTCCCCTTTAAATCTTCTGATTTCATCATCGGAAAATTTTCTTATATCTGTAATCTTCTCCCCCGTAATTTCCAGCGCCTCGCCGGTGTAAATAGTATCATAATTATCGGCGCTGATTATTTGCTTAGGAATAATAAGTATTTTATTCATTACTCAGTCGGATTTTTCTCCTTTAATATTTCATCCATCACCTCGAATGCATATCTCAGATGAGGTATTACAATTGAACCGCCGACGATAAGAGCAATATTAAATGATTCATAAAGTTCCTGCCTGGTTGCACCCTCCTTTAACGAACGGTCGATATGATAGAAAATGCAGTCATTACAGCGTAGAACCATTGATGCAACGAGTCCCATAAGTTCTTTTATTTTGGCTGGCAGTGCTCCTTCAATATACGTCTTATTATCGAGGGCAAAAAATTTATTAAAGTCGCGGAAACCCGAATTCAGGATCTTATCGTTCATATCCAGACGATATTTCCTTGTTTCAGAGATTGTCTTTTTCATTTTTAATCACCTTCATCATTATTCTGTTTTTCTTTATCATAAGAAATTTCCAGTTTATCCGGCTGCACATCACTTTCTTCCTTCTCCCATTCATATCTATAATGTTTGTCCTTCTTGCGGAATATGAAAGCGCTGGCGATTCCTGTAAGTCCTCCAAAGAGATGGGATTCCCACGATATTCCGGGCTGACCGGGAAGTATCCCCCACACCATTCCGCCGTACAAAAATGTAACAAGCAAAGCCAGCCCTATTGAACGGTTATCTCTTTTAAATATACCGCTGAAGAACAGAAAAGCAGCAAAGCCGTAAATCAATCCGCTTGCACCAATATGATATACTCCGCGTGCAAAAAGCCAGACAAGCAAACCGGTAAAAATATAAATTATAGTTATTACCTTAAAAGCAGTCTCGGGATAAAAATAAATTATCCCTGCCGCAAGGAAAAAAATGGGAAGAGAATTGGAGAAGAGATGGGCGTATCCGGCATGAATTAAAGGTGAAGTGATTATCCCGGTGATCTTTGAAAAGCTGCGGGGATAAAGACCAAACTCGTATGGGAAATTCAGCTCAAAAATTTTCTGAATAAATAATATAATCCATAATAATATTATGAATGCTGCCGGAATCAGAAGACTTTTTAATGCATTTGCGTTACTTTTTTGTTCTGCCAAAGTATTTATGAATTTTCTCTATTATAAATACAAATTTAATATTAAATACTTATTATTTTATATTTCATAATGATAGAAAGTAAACAAGTATTCCAGGTAAAGGAGTTATGAAGTGAGAAGGTATGTAAATGAAATCGTTAGAGAAGTATCGGGCTGGAAGGGAGTATCTGCATATCCGCACAGGTTCGGAGGGACTGAATTTCGTTACGGCAAACCCGAGATAGGACATATTCATAGCAGCGGATTAACTGATATACCTTTCCCCGTGAAAATCAGAGATGAACTAATTAAGGATAATATGGCACTTCCCCATCATATTTTACAAGAATCCGGTTGGATAAGTTATTATATGAAAGAAGAGAAGGACGTTGGAAATGCAGTCAGGCTTTTTAGATTATCATATTTGAGATATGTTATAAAAAGAGAAAAAAATGTTTCTGATTATAAAGATGAATTGATGGAGATGGAATTATCGGAATCAATTAAGAAAATTTATGTGAAAATGTTTGAGTAAGGATTTCTCATCCCGGCGTCTCCATTAATCAGGAGCGCGCCGGGACTCGAAATGTAACAGCAATTAAATATCCTTACCAAAATTTTTAAGTATTCCCTTTATTCTTGCCTTCTGATTATCCGGCGCCATATTATATGCTTTTGAGTAATACTTAATCGCCATATCCTTATTCCCTTTATCGCCATATGCCTCACCAAGGCTATCCCAAACATTCCAGGAATCAGGATGATCTTTCGTATTCTTAGTGAATATCGCTATTGCTTCATCTTTTTTCCCCGCCTGCAGGAGCTGGTATCCGTAAGTGTTAATTTCTGTTTCAGTTGCCATTTGCATTGCCGAATCCTTCACCAGATCACCATCTTTGGTTTTTCCCATTGCTGAAAGCAAACCAGCCTTAGTCATTTCATTGCTGAATACTTTATTTATAGTAATGGATTTATCAACCCAATCTATTGCCTCGGAAAGATGAATTTTATTTGCAAGGGCGTATGCAGCAATCTGGTTCCACGCCTGCCATGCGAATCCCTGGATATTATCAAGTTCTTTCTTCATATGATTTATAGTAATCTCCGGTACATCCACATCTATATGAAATGGAATTTTTAATTTCTCCCACCTTAATACAACATCGACAGATTTATCAGTCGGATTATCAAACGAATAGCTCAGCCACTCCTGGAAATCTGAAGCTGCAGGTTTTACCGTTACTCTCAACTGATCATTTTTCTGATCATAAAAGAAACTACCCCACGACCAGTAATTCTTATTAAAAATTACCGTCCATTCGTTTTCGGTTGGTATAAAATGAAGTCCGTAAGTGCCTGCGGGTATATCTTTTCCTTCTATCTTTACGGGATCGGTGAATGAAACAGTAGTATTCTCATTAGCACCGCCGCGCCACACATCATTATAGGGAACTAGCTTTCCCCATATTTCTCTTCCATTAACTTTAGGTCCATGATAGTTAATGGTTATATCGGTCACACCTATTGTCTGTGAAACACTTGCCTTCTGACTTACCTGCGGAGCAGTCAACTGAGTTTGTGCAGCAATAACAATCGTAAACATAAGAATGAACATTACAACATAGAAGATATAAATATTGAAACCTCGTCTCATAGTTCAACTCCGGCTAATGTTTTGGAATGAATCAACTTAACTAATATGAACCGATGAAACCAGAATTTTATGATGAACGGATTTTAATACGGATAATAAGCAGGCAAAGGGATCAATCCGAAGAACTTCTTCCGGAGAAGTCAGAGATCAGAGGTCAGAATTGAATTCCCTAAAAATTATAAGAATTTGCGATCGTAATCGAAGAATATCATTATAATCTGCGATTAGCTAATTAATGCTGTTCGAAAATCATTCAAAAAATTAGTGCAATGATCGCAAAAATATCTATCCCGATAAGTGTAGGATTTAATTCCTCCTTTTTCCCCAACATAAATTTAATGACGGTCCAGCTCAGGAATCCCCATATTATTCCCTGGGTGATTGAATAAGTAAACGGAATCAACAGAGTTGCTATGAAGGCAGGGACAGCGTCATCGAGTTTTGTCCAGTTGATTCTTAAAATCGGTTTTATCATAAACACACCTACAATAATTAATGCAGGGGAAGTAGCAATTGAGGGAACAATCGAAAGCAAAGGTGATAAGAATATAAAAGGAAGAAATAATAATCCCGCAACAACAGCAGTTAATCCTGTTCTCCCACCTTCTTCGATTCCTGTTGCAGATTCTATATAAGCCGTTCCGGGACTTGAGCCCGCAAGTCCTGATATTGTAGTTGCGAATGCATCTGTTATAAGTGATTCCTTAATATTCCTCGGCTCATTATTTTCATCAACCAGGTTTGCTGCTTCGGCAACTCCTACAAAAGTTGAGAGACTATCGAACATATCTGTAAATAAAAATGCAAAGATAACAGGCCAGAGTGCATAATGTAAGGAACTTAAAAGATCAAGCTTTAATATTAAGCTGAAATCGGGTTGTGCAAATAATCCTTTCCAGGTAACAAGAGTAGAGATCCCGTTATTTAAGGAGGATGCATCACCGTACCACCTGCCGATTGGAATTGAAAGCAGCGTTGTAATGATAATTCCAAAGATCAAACTTCCCTTTACATTTTTTACTATAAGTATTGCCGTTATAAATAATCCGATTACAAATGTAGTTCTTACTGCATCCATCTGTCCGATCGTGAGAAGAGTAGAAGGATTTGAAACAATAAAATGAGCATTCACAAAACCGATCAGAGCAATGAATAAACCGATACCGGCTGCAACAGCATAACGGAGCTGCCGCGGTATAGCCCTGACGATGTAAGTACGAATGTTAAAGACCGACAGAATAATAAAGACTATCCCCGACCAGAAAACAGCACCAAGTGCAGTCTCCCATTTAACACCCATCCCCATAACAACTGAAAAAGCGAAGAATACATTTAATCCCATCCCGGGTGCTACGAGTATCGGGTTTTTAGCATATATTCCCATCATCATTGAACTAAATGAGGACACTATAATTGTAGCCGTTAATACTCCATTAAAAGGCATACCCGTTCTGCTGAGAATAGAAGGATTCACCACTATTATATACATCGATGCAAGAAATGTCGTAATCCCCGCGATTACTTCGGTTCTCGTATCAGTCTTATTTTCTGCAAATGAAAAATATTTTTCAAGCATTAAATATCTTCCCGGTTGAAACTATACTAATTTATAAAAACATTAACTGAAAAATATATCCTGAAGTGCTCCTTTCATACATCACCCGCTGAAAATTCTTTACAATGAATTATATATATTAACCGGCAGGTTAAAATAAGTATTTCCTTTTTAATCAGATACAACTTCAGTATGAGTATATTTTTCCGTGTTCTCGGTAAACCGGGATGGGATAACGGATTGTTTGTTTGGGTTGATACCGGGACAAAAATTTACCGGCTTCTGTTCGACTGCGGTGAAAATATTCTAAAAGACTTAGACCAGAGGGATATTAAATCGATCGATTATCTGTTCCTTTCCCATTTTCATATTGATCATATAGCCGGCTTCGATTATTTCTTTCGCAGAAATTATGACAGGGAGAAGAAACCTGTATATATTTATGGTCCTGCAGATACCGTCGGGTTGATTCATAACCGCCTGCGGGGATTTAAATGGAACCTGGTAAAAGGGGTCCCGGGTTCGTGGTTTATTACTGAAACGGATAGTAAAAATATTTCGACTTACTTATTTAAGACATCCGACGGATATTCAAAAAAATATACAGTCGAAAAAAAATCCTTCAACGGCGTGCTGATTGATAACCCTGACTTCACAGTTCAGGTAACATTCCTTAATCATATAATTCCAACTGCCGCGTATTTTGTTAAGGAGAAACCTTCATTTAATATAAACAAAGAAGCATTAAAGAAGATAGGATTTACTTCAGGTCCCTGGATTGGCAAAATCAAAGATCTTACTTTTACATCTTCCGGAAATTTATTAGTAGGAGATAAATCCTTCAAAATAAAAGCACTCAGGGATAAGCTCCTTCAAAAAAAGGAAGGAGAAAGTATCGGATATCTCACTGATTTTATTTATGAAAGAGAGACAGCCGTTAACATCAAAAAAATGTTCAGAAACTGCGATAATATGATATGTGAAAGTCAGTACCTCTCGACCGAAAAGGAATATGCAGTGAAGAATTATCATTCAACTGCTGTACAGGCTGCCCGGCTTGCAAGAGCTGCAAATGCTAAAAGGCTTTTCCTTTTTCACATATCAGACCGGTATAAAATAAAAGATTACCGTACTTTCCTGTATGAAGCAAGAAAAGTATTCCCCGAAACTTATTTCCCGACCGAATGGAAAATAAAATCTTGATCCAAAAATTTTTTACCCTGATATATATGAGTTGTATATTTCACCCTTAAAAAAAGGATTTATAGTTGTCAGAGATAACTTCGATAATAATTTTATTCGTTATCGCCTTTATAGCGGGAGTTATTAATGTAGGTGCAGGAGGTGGTTCAACACTTACTCTTCCCATGTTGATATTTCTCGGACTTGATGCTGCTGTTGCCAATGGCACGAACAGGGTCGGAATATTGATGCAGAATCTTGCAGCAGCCTACTCATTTAAAAGATCAAATATGAGCCAGTTTAAGCTAAGTCTCAAACTTTCTTTGCTTACCCTGCCCGGCGCTGTTGCAGGAGCCATTCTTGCAATTAAGTTGAACAATAAATTATTTGAGACTATACTTGGGATAGTAATGATCGGGATTATAATTTCGATGTTCCTCCCAAAGGCAAAGGGTACCAGAGATAGTGAGAATAATCAGAAAATTTCATGGTCGGTTTATATTTCAATGTTCGGAATTGGATTTTACGGCGGTTTCCTGCAGGTTGGAGTAGGATTTATGATTATGGCTGCGCTCCAGCATCTGATGAAACTTAACCTCATTTATGTCAATATGCATAAGGTATTTATTATAGTTGTTTTTACACTTCCTGCACTGGTGATTTTTGCGTTTACTGGTAATGTTAACTGGTGGTGGGGAATTGTCATGGGTGTGGGAACTGCTCTCGGCGGCTGGTGGTCTGCTTTCATATCAGTAAAGAGAGGTGAAAAACTAATCAAAGTAATGCTGGTAATAGCCATACTCATTATGGCTTTGAAATTACTGAATGTATTTTAATAACAGCATAAAATCGCAGCCCCATACAAAACGATGAGAAAAGATGACGGATCTTAAAAGTCTTGAATCGCATATTAAAAAGCTCGAAGAAGAATTGCTGACTCAATCTGTCAGAAGTGATCCGCAAAAGTTGGATGTCTACCTTGCAGATGACTTCCTTGAGTTTGGAACATCGGGAAATATCTGGACGAAACAGATGATCATTGAAGCCTTAAAAAAAGAATCTTTTAGAGAATCCGTGATAAAAGAATTCAGGCTCACTCTTCTCGCAGATAACATTGCACTTGTAACTTATCGTACCCACCGCAGACAACAAGATTCCGCTGATTCATTACGCTGCTCTATCTGGAAGAGATTTGAAGGAGCCTGGAAAATTATATTTCATCAGGGAACTCCGTTAAATAAATAATAATTTTTAACTTTTAATTAATGTGACCCTTAAAACACGGTACGGAAATTTTTAATCCTTTTTACGAAATTAACCAAATTAAAATTAAACTAATATCAGAATGGAATTAAATCTGGACAGCAGAATCAAACTGAACAACGGAATACAAATGCCCGTATTCGGCTTCGGTACTTATATGCTGACCGATGAAAAAACCGTTTTAAAAGCTGTTACTTGGGCACTCGAATCAGGCTACAGGTTGATAGATACTGCACAGATGTATGATAACGAGCAGTATGTGGGTGAGGCAATTCAACGGAGCGGTATTCCACGTGAAGAAATTTTCGTAACGACTAAGCTGGATAATACCCAGCATGGATTTGAAAAATCCAAACTATCTTTCGATATTAGTCTTTCCAAGCTTAAATTGAATTATGTCGATCTGTTTTTAATACATTGGCCGATTTCAGACTTACGGCTTGAATCATGGAGAGCAATGATCGATATTTACAATCAGGGTGGAGCAAGAGCAATAGGAGTAAGTAATTACACCATCAGGCATTTAAAAGAACTTTTTGCCAACTTTGAGGTGAAGCCTGTCGTAAATCAGGTGGAGTTCAATCCTTTTAATTATCATGAAGTAATTCTCAACTTCTGTAAAAATGAGGGAATTCAGGTTCAAGGATACACACCATTATCACGGGCAAAAAAATTTAAGAATAGTACTTTATTGCAAATTTCTAATAAATATACCAAAACACCTGCTCAGATTATGTTAAGATGGGCTGTTCAGCATAATGTCATTCCAATACCCAAGTCATACCACTTAGATAGAATAAAAGAAAACGCGGAAATATTTGATTTCATTATTGAGGATGAAGATATGGAGAAGCTGGATTCTTTAAATGAGAATTATCGACTTGCAATGGATCCACATGAAATAAAGTGATAGGGATTATTTATTAGATAGGTCTCCCGATTTCCCAGTGATGCCCGAAGGGATCGACTAATCTTCCAAGACGCCAACCGTAATCTTCACGCGCAGGATTGATTTGAACCGCTCCTGCCGAAAGTCGGAGCTATAGATGTATTTTGTTTTTTACTTTCTTCTTTATTCACTTTATCATCCTTTCAAACAGTCCATTCATTTTATATGCGACTCTTGTTTCCTGTTTTATAAACTGCCCCGCAGCTGAAGCAATATCCTTTATGCACACAAATAGTCCCGCCGCATTCAGGACAACTCCATCTTACAGATTCCTTACTAATAAAATTCTCTATTCCTCTGTCCTTAATATAATTAAGATTTTCAATCATACTCATATTGTACTTTGTCCTGTATCTTTTATCAAGGTGATTTAATTTATCACAGGGGAAACTTTCACATTCGAAACAAAATTTTGATTTATCAGGAAGAAGAGGACAATTTTTAATCCCGCAGTTTATTCGTGTAATAGGTTTATCAGCATTATTCCCCCTGCACCCGGTACATTTATTTTTGTTTCTTAAATACGCCAAACAAATACCGCAGTTCATTCCGCAAGGTGCAATAAGAAAATTATTTACAGAATTCATTTCAACCATCCCCGGTATTAGTTAATATTTTCTAACCCCGGCTTCTCAAAGTTATTATCATTATACCGGCTACCCCTTCAATTATTTAAGGGAAATAACTACTCTGTGACTGAACCTAACTTTAACTGTAATACTTTTTAGTCAGATATTGAACCGTGAAAAATTCATAACTTAAATTTATCTTTTCTTAATGTAAAAGTTGAAATTAATCCGAAAAAAATCTATAATATATTTTATAAAAATCATTGTTCGGTAGCAGTAAATGATTATAAAATTTGACGTTCTACCGTTTAATAATTCAACATCCCCCTAGAATTCCTCCTGTGCCGCTCATGTGCCGTTCCTCCAAGTGTATAACAACCGGGAAACAAGTCACCATTCCCCCAATCCCGGACGGATATCTGATGAAAGTCTAATAGAATTTTCTGCCATTAAGACTTAAGCTTCCAGAATTTGATTAAATCACAAATGCTCAAATTGAAGAGAAGATTCTGTGTTGCTTCATTTATAATTGCATTAATTGTAATAAAACAAGAATTATATTTTTACGAGATAGTATCATGAAGCAAAGGAGGATAGCTGTTGAAGTTAAGGATAATCGGGAGCCCCGTAAAAACAAAGGGTAATGCGAATATATTTTGAACCGCTGCTATCGCGATTGTAATTAATAAATAGTCATTTCAGCAGGAGCATTTTCCTTGTATCGGTAAAGTTACTGCCGTCGGCTCCTTCAGCACTTAATGTATAGAAATAAATACCGCTTGTTAAGCCGGATGCATCGAACTGAATATTATAATCACCTGCATTTAAATGATTATTCCGAAGCAATGTTCTACTTTCGCCGAGAATGTTATATACATTTAATGTCACCCTCGAATCCGATTTTAGTCTGAAACTGATGTTTGTCGCCGGATTGAAGGGATTAGGATAATTCTGATTTAGAGAATATTGTACAGGTGAGTTTACAGTTACCTCCACAGTATTTGAATATTTAGATGACCCGTTAAAATCAATCTGCTCAAGACGATAGCTATAGGTACCATTCTTCAGATTGTTGTCAGTAAATGAATATATTTTTGGTTCGGATGTTGTTCCATATCCTGCCACAAATCCTATCTTCTCCCATCTTGACTTCTCCGAAAGATGTCCTTCAAATTGATTTCTCGGAGAGGAGTTATTATGGACTGACCTCTGAATTTCAAATCCTTTGTTATTAGTTTCAGTCGCGGTGATCCAATTTAATTGTACACCGGATCCTTTAACGAATGCTGAGAATAAAGTTAGTTCCACCGGAATTTCTGTAAAAACTCTTTGCCAAAGTCCGTCACTTGTTGCGGCAAGAACTTTACCATTAAAGGCAATAAGCTTTTCTATTGAACTGAGGAAAGGCAAGCCGTCAGAGATATTATCCCAGTTTAATCCGTCATCAGTTGAACTGAAAATTCCTGAACCGCCGAATTTAAGGGAGGTTAACAAAATCCCGTTCACTCTAATGATACTTGAACTATAAGGATCTGAGTACAAACCATTACTCCTGTCTTCCCATGTGATACCGTTATCTGTTGACAGCCATACTCCTCCTACAATCCCCGCCCACAAATAGTTTCCTTCCGAGAAAAAAGTTATGGTATTAAAATAAGATAATCCGGTCAGGTCCTCCCAGCTCATTCCTCCGTCGAAAGATTTGTAGCCGATGGGACTATTGATAGACTCCCGGGCAGCAAACAGGATACCATTATGTTCAGTAAAATTTTTAGCCTCTATCCCTTCGCCGCCAATATTCGTTAATGACCAGTCCTCAGCTTCATCTGTCGAGTAGTAAATGCCGTTATATGCCCCGGTGAGCAGCATTCCGTTATACTCAACGACTGACATTGTAAATTCATATAGTGCTCCAGGACCAATTGTAATCCCGTTACTTTTCTTAACCCAATCATTTCCGTCGTCTGTAGATTTATAAATACCGCCCGTGGCAGCCGCATACAACGAACCATTATAACTTATAACCTGGTAAATATCCATTGCCTGCTGGGAAGTTAAACCGTTATTTATCTGAATCCATGAACTACCATCATCTGTAGATTTATATACACCGGTTCCTGCTGTAGAAAGATATAATTCTCCATTAGAATTCAATATATCCCGGATATATACACCGGGGGCGGAGTTTAATTGATTCCACTGGGCAAACGGAACATCAGTAAATAAACTCAAGAACAGAACTGTCAGAATAAATCTTATCATATAACAAATCCCTTCCAGGTTTTACATAAAAATATACCGATACCGGGAATTATTTAAGCAATAACATTTTACGTGTTTGGTCAAGGCTACCGGTCTTCAACCTATAAAAATAAACTCCACTCGGCAAACTACCGACGTTTCCACTTCTATCAGCATTGAAAACAACGGAATGCGCTCCTGTAGTCTGGTTTTCATTTATCAAAGTAGCTACTTCGGCCCCGATAGCATTATAAACTTTAAGACTTACAAAACCCGGAGTATTGAGTGTGTAGCTTATAATAGTGGACGGATTGAATGGATTCGGATAATTTTGCTCAAGCCGGAATGCGGCAGGCAAATTATTTTCTTCATTTACTCCGGTAGGAACTGTAGCAGTTACTGTACCTACCATACCAAGAGACTGATGAAAAACACAATAATAGTGGTGCACTCCCGGGGAAGTAATTACAAACCGGAAGGTCTGACTAGTACTATTTATATCTGCATTCCATTTATTTTGACCTGTTATACTGTCCGATGTTGTTGTATGGACACCCGCAGACCATTTCCATACAACGGTATCACCGACACTAATATTTACATTCATAGGACTGAAGAAATTATTACCCACATTCACCTGATGTGAAGTTTGAGCCTTTAGAAAAGTAATCGAGCCAAAAATGAATAGTGTACATAACAAGAATTTTCTCATATAATCCTCTGATTTTTAACGTTCGGTTTTTATTAAATATTAACTATATATCCGCATACCGGATAATTTTATTATCTTTGATACAATAGTTTTCTAAGGTTTAAAAAGATGACAATCGGGAGTACAATTAAATTAAATAATAATATTGAAATTCCAAGATTCGGTTTAGGTGTATACCTTTCAAAACCCGGTAAAACTACGTATAATGCAGTCTTGTGGGCACTTGACGCAGGATACAGACATATTGATACTGCTAAAGCCTATAGAAATGAGGGAGATGTCGGAAAAGCAGTTAAAGAAAGCGGTATTAAAAGAGAAGAGATCTTTGTGACTACAAAATTATGGAATGAGGACCAGGGATTTGAGAAAGCCTTAAAGGCATTCGATAACAGTCTTGCCGAACTTGGATCCGATTATGTCGATTTATACCTTATTCACTGGCCCGTTGAAAACAAGAGGAAAGATTCGTGGAAGGCACTGGAAAAGATATACGCTGAAGGCAGGGCAAAATCGATTGGGGTCAGCAATTATACGATCAAGCATCTTAAAGAGATGGAAAGTTATGCTGAAGTTAGACCGGCTGTAAACCAGGTTGAATTTCACCCGTTTCTTTTTCAGAAAAACCTGCTTGATTATTGTACGATGAAAGGAATTCAGGTTGAGGCATATACTCCACTTACAAGGGGTGAGAAATTGGATAATCCTGACATACTGGCTATAGCCGAAAAGTATTCAAAAACCTCTGCCCAGATAATGATAAAATGGTCGCTTCAGCATGATCTTGTTGTAATTCCAAAATCAGTGCACAAAGAGAGAATAATTGAAAATTCGCTGGTATTTGATTTTGAAATTTCTGACATAGATATGGAAAAACTTGATTCGATAACTGAAGAAAGCCGAATTGCCTGGGATCCCACCAATGTAGAATAGGTTTTCTGAAAGGTACGCGGAACAATTGAACTTCCCGGAACGTTAACGAGTTAATCTACCTATATCACATCTAACTTTGTATTTATAAAAAATAATTTATATTTCATCCATGCATTACCCCTTTCAACTTAAACCAGGACATTTTGTGTCTGCACTGATTTTTTTTATTTGTGCATTCACGTCCCATGCGAATTCAGCTGAGAAAATATGTTCCGTGGAGGAAAGTGATAGCCTATTTTCGAATGTAAATACAAGTAATGGGGTGCGCAATGATTCAGCATTCAATACTATAAAGTCGAACTATAATGATTCATTAAAGGTATTAAATCTGACAAAAAAAGATATCGGAGTAAATGATAATAAGACTTCTCGAACCGATTCACTAAGTTACAACTATATTCCCCGTTGGTATAGTTTTATAACTAATCTTCCTGGGGACATGGTTGATTTTTACGAACAGGACTTAACACTAAAAAATGTACCTCTCTATCTTGGAATAGGTGCTTTAACTACCGGTTTGGTAATGACGGACAATGAAACCTGGAAGGCCTCTGACAGGTTATATAAGAAACCTGGTTTCTATAAATCTGCAAGCGATATTATTGTTGAAGTGGGTGACGGAAGGTCGCAGTTTGGATTAGCAGCAGCGTTTGCATTATACGGTTTTATCGCTGATGACAGCAGGGCATTAAGGACCGCAAGTGAAGTTGTTGAAGCTGTACTGGCAAGCGGTGCAGTGGTGCAGGTTTTAAAACATATTACGGGTAGAGAAAGCCCTTTTGTCTCTACAAAACCCGGAGGAGCATGGAGATTTTTTCCAAATCAAATCCAGTACCATAAACATGTTCCTGCATTTGACGCCTATCCCTCAGGTCATTTGACCACATCACTGGCAGCCTTTGTCGTTATAGCAGAAAATTACCCTGAAGTAAAATGGATACGGCCTGTTTGCTACACAACTGAAACTTTGCTTGCAATAAGCATGGTAAATACAGGGATTCACTGGTATAGTGATTACCCTCTTGCCGTATTTCTGGGATATGAATTTGGTAAAATTATTTCACACCACGGTGATTCAGCAGATCATTCAAAGAATGATGAAAAAAATACTCATCTGGTAATTGAACCTTATTTCAATCAGAGAGATGAAGGCTTGTCTTTTTCTTTAGTGTTTTAACCATATTGATTTTTGAATCAAAACAAAATAATGTTTTAGTAGGATAATATATTGAAAGTAGCACACTTTTTAATCATCTTTATTATTCTGGCAGGTATATATAAACCAGTAATAGCAGGTGGAATCCCAAAAGGTATAAGATCTGAATCAATTGATTTATCTGCCACTCTTTCAAACGGGATAGAGCAGAAAAAAGATTCGAAAGTAAATTGGTATCAAATGTTTACGCAAGCTCCCTCCGATTATTATAATTTTTTGAAACATAGTTTTAATACAGAAGAAATTCCTACCCTTATAAATTTAGCCATATTAACCGGTTCACTTATGAGTATTGATCAAACCGGTTGGAAATTCCAGCACACATTGTATAAAAGGTCTGGATTCGACCGGAAATCATCCGACATAGCAATTCAATTGGGAAACGGTAAATATCAGATTTGTATTGCCGCTTTGTTTGCTTTACAGGGAACTGTTTTCCAGGATGAGAAATCATTAAAAACGGCCAGCAATATTGTAGAGACGGCTCTGTCAACTGGATTATTTGTGCAAGTGCTAAAAAGAATTACCGGGAGAGAAAGCCCTGTTGCTTCCACTGAATCAGGGGGAGACTGGGAGCCGCTCCCTAGTATTAAACAGTATCAAAAAAACCAGCCAAGATATTATTCTTTCCCATCAGGACATCTTTCAACTGCCGCAGCGGTTATGACCGTCATCGCCAATAACTATCCGGATGAAAAGTGGCTTAAACCTGTCGGTTATTCTTTATTAGGAATACTGGGTTTTTCGCTGGTGAATGAAGGAATGCATTGGTATAGTGATTTACCCTTAGCTTATTTTATTGGTTACACATTCGGGAATATTGTTGTTCCTTCCGATAGTCCATCCAATCAGAATGAAGAATCAATCCTTAGTAAACATCTTCTTTTTACACCATCATTAAATATTAATGGTGTTGAATTGCATGCAACATATTCATTTTAATATCTCTTCTTTTACCGATTACTATATTAGCATATTATAGTCAATCAATTTTTCAAAAATAACTGCCACCCTTTAAAAAGTGACAGTTATCAGATGACCCATAGTTCAAAATTCGACAAACAAATTAAAATAGTTTCAGATTCTAACTTTATTGCAGACTGAACGGTACATCAACAGAAAGGGTAATATTCCTGCCAATATCATGAACACCAAGAGGTTTCAGGATGCTAAGATGACTGATATAATATTCATCAAAAAGGTTCGTTCCTACAATCGAGAAATTTACAGCGGTATTCAATAAGTTAAATGCCGACTGAATTCCCGCATTAAAAAGTGTATATGAGCTGCTGGGAGATTCATCAATAGTCGTTTTTGTCTGTTTAAAATAATAATCCGCAGAAACAAAAAAAGAGAAGTTATAAAATACACTCCAGTCAGGAACATCATATTTAATTTTTCCGTTAAGTTTATCGGCAGGCATAAAAGGAAGATACATTCCGTTTTCCCTTTTACCAATCACAGTCGAATAGGAGGCTGTGAAGTCGAGAACCTCAATAGGTTTAAGATCAACACTTACTTCACCCCCCTGGAGAGTCGAATTATCCTGTAAATACCTGTAAACACGATTAATACCGATCGAATCAGATGTCGGATTTAGAAAGATGAAATTGTTTACATTATTATAAAAATAATCAACGTTTGCTGAAAAATTATTAAGCTGAAAAATCACACCGGCATCAACCTGATAATTGTGTTCACTTTTAAGTACCGAATTTCCGATTTCATATCTAGTCGTCCCTTCATGAACGCCGTTGGAGGAAAGCTCTGCCAGGTCAGGTGCCCTGTATCCAGTTGCAAAATTTAATTTTGCAGTCAGGTTGTCTGTTAACGAATATGACGCTCCAGCAGCACCATTAAACACCGAATATTTATTATCTATTGGTAGCATCTCAGCAGAAAATTCTGTTGCAACCATCTGCTCCGTTTTAACGGTCTTAAAATCATATCTTAATCCGGTTTCTATATCTAGTTTCTCAAGGTTTTCTTTCAGATATGAAAAAATCGAATATTCATTCATATCAGCATTAGGTATCAGGATTCTGCCGCCCTCATTATTATTATTCTGAAAATTACCCTGGGCACCCAGAGTAAACTGAAGCTGATTGTTTAACGCGTTAATCCATTCGACATTGGAATTTAAAGTGTTCAGTATCAGGTCAAGTTCACCGGCATCACCGGCCGCTGCAATATCTTGAGCCCCCTCCTGTTCCTGCCTGTGATTATTCTGAAAACCCAGGTCCACCTTAAACTTTGAAGATCCGGCAAAGAAAGTATTCCTCAGTGAAAGGATATGATATTCAATTATATGATGAGGACCTTCGAATCCCCGTTCAAAATGATCCTCTGCTTTATCTTTAGGATTATTTAATTCAGCTGCCTCCACAACACCGTAAATATTATGTGCAAAAGTGTAATCAAGATTTGAAAATCCCCAGTCGTAGAAATAACCTACCATACCGATAGCATTCAAGGTAAGGAATCTTGTATTCGGAACTTTCACATCTTTCCCATCCAGATAATCTGCATGAGATTGTCCGCCGGCATGAATCTGCCAGCTGATTTTTTCGTTTGCCCCTTTAAAACCCAATTCTGAATAAGCTCCGAGTGTATTCGTGAATATTTTAAGATTATAATTTCCCAGGATTCTGCCAACCGGTGCACCTCTTTCCGGCAGAAGATTTATAACACCTCCCAGTGCCTCGGCGCCGTAGAATAATGCCGCCGGTCCTTCAATTACTTCCACACGGTCGACACCTAGATCTTCAAGACCAAATCCATGTTCTTCCTGCCATTGCTGGTTATCGAATCGTACTCCATTGAGAACTGTAGCAATTCTATAACCAAAAAGCCCTCGGATAACGGGCTTAGAAATTGCCAGTCCATTGGAAAGCTGGCTTATACCCGGTAGTGAAGCTAAAGTCTGTGTAAGAGTTACCATCCCGTTATATCTCAGATCCTTGGCGGAAGCGATCTCAACCTTGTAGGGTGCTTTTTCCTTACTGACAACCGAATTTCCAATTACGACCACCTCACCCAATTCGAGATTTGCCGGATTCATCGGAATATTTAATGTATTATCACCGACTTTGATTTCAATACTTTTTATTTCAGTTTTATAGCCAACATAGCTGAAGAGTACGGTAAAATTACCACCCGGCAGATTAGTAAACGAATAATCACCATCCATATTTGTAACAACACCTGTCTGCAATTCACGTATAAAAACATCAACGGATGGAAGGGCATCACCCGATTTTGCATCCGTTACTTTACCTGAAAGCTTATACTGCGCATTTGCAGCAAAAGATATTAAAAGAATAATTAATACAGCTTTAAAGTGTATCATTTTCATAGATCATAACCTTATAAAATTGATAAATAGAATTACATTAAAAGCACTATCCCCTCAAAAAGGATAATGTTTTTAAGCTTGAAGATATTTTATTCAGCTTATGATCTGAAAGCGGGGAGGTGGAGAAATTTTCTCGGGGATTACCGATTGAGCCGGTAAATTATTTATGACGACGAATTGAAAGGATTTATAATTTTCATTTAATTCAACCTCCGGAACCGGAAGGTAATTTTTCACCAGATTCTTTAAAACTGAAGCTGCAAGCTGTCCCGGGGTTGAATCCGGATTATCTTTAACCTCATTTAAGGATCTGAAAGCAGTTTGAACTTTTGTGTCTTTTTTATCCATAACACAATAATAAATTCTGTCATTTCCGGAATTCTTTACATAGACGACATCAAACATATCATTATTGTATAAGATTTCCCTTGAATTCTGGAACTGCGGATTATCTTTCATCAAACTGAAAACTACCAATTTACCCGGTGGGACAGTTTCCGGGCCTTCATCAATGATCTGAAAGGCTCCTGCACCGTTTTGCTGCAGTAAAATGAGAAAAATAACATCAAATCCGAAAATATTCAGGAGAATCAGAAAGCTTAAACCGAAAGCGATAAATTTTTTCATTCCGGATTTAATATTGCGAAAAAATGATTTTATTCAAAATTATTTCTTCATAATCAGCAATTATTTTCAGGAATGAACCACTTTTTTCAGGTATTCCCCTGTTATGCTTTTCTTATTTTTTATAATCTGTTCGGGTGTCCCCTCAGCGATAATTTTACCGCCGTATTCCCCTCCTCCTGGACCCAGATCAATAATCCAGTCGGCTGTCTTTATTACATCCAGGTTATGCTCAACTACGATAACAGTATTACCTTTATCTACCAGTTTATTCAAGACTTTCAGAAGAATATTTACATCCTCGAAATGGAGTCCTGTTGTCGGTTCATCGAGTATATAAATTGTCTTCCCTGTTGAAACTTTACTTAATTCCGTGGCAAGTTTCACACGTTGTGCTTCACCGCCGGAAAGTGTTGTAGCCTGCTGGCCCAGTGTAATATATCCCAATCCCACATCATAAATTGCTTTTAATTTTCTTTTTATTCTGGGTAAATCACCGAAAAACTCAAGTGCTTCATCAACTGTCATCTCCAGCACATCTGAAATTGATTTGGTCTTATAAAGAATTTCAAGAGTTTCCCGGTTGTATCTTTTACCGTGACAGACATCGCATTCGACATAGACATCAGGGAGAAAATTCATCTCAATTTTCTTCAGTCCATCGCCGCCGCATTCCTCACATCTTCCACCGGGAACATTAAAACTAAAGCGCCCCGTCGCATATCCACGCATTTTAGCTTCCGGAAGCTGTGAATAGAGGTCCCTAATAAAAGTAAATAAACCTGTGTACGTTGCAGGATTCGAACGAGGAGTTCTACCTATTGGCGATTGGTCTATCTCAATTACTTTATCAATGTTCTCAAGTCCCTTAATTGATTCATACGGAAGCGGAACTAATTTGGATTTATAAATCCGGTTCATCAGAATTTTCACAAGAGTTTCATTTACAAGAGAAGATTTTCCTGAACCGCTCACTCCGGTAATAAGTGTCAATGTACTGAGAGGAATTTTTACATTTACTTTTTTAAGATTGAAGCCTGAAGCTCCTTTAAGTAAAATATAATTCCCATTCCCTTTTCTTCTTTCTTTTGGAACAGGAATTTCTTTGTTATTATTCAAATATGAAAGAGTGAGTGAATCCAGTCCGTTTGAATGATTTATAAGATTTTTAGTATATCCTGCGAGACATAGTTTTCCTCCATGCTCCCCTGCACCGGGACCAAGGTCAATCATAAAATCGGAACTCTCTATTGTTTCTCTGTCGTGTTCGACAACTATTACAGTATTCCCAAGATCCCTCAGATTTTTTAACGACTTTATCAGTTTAATATTATCACTTTGATGAAGGCCAATGCTGGGTTCATCCAACACATAGAGAACTCCTGCAAGCTGTGAACCGATTTGTGTAGCAAGTCTTATTCTTTGTGATTCTCCTCCCGACAGAGTTCTTGCGGAACGATCGAGGGTCAGGTAATCAAGTCCAACATTCAGCAGAAAGTTAAGCCTGGTGGTTATTTCCTTAAGTATTGGTTTTGCAATAATTGCTTCTCTTCCCGTTAATCTTACTTTCTTAAAAAATTCCAGGGTTCTAAGGATCGAAAGAGAAGTAACCTCGCTTATATTCATTTCTTTGAATTTCACTGCAAGTGATTCTTTTTTCAGTCTGCCGCCTCCACAGACAGGACACTTTACAGTATTCATATAGGATTCAACCCACTCACGGATATTGTTTGAACTTGTAGTATTATAATAGTTTTTCAGGTAATTTATTAAACCTGAAAATTTATGATGATATGTAACCGGTCTGCCGCTTCCATAGGAATATGAAAAAGCTATTTTTTCCTTACTTCCATTTAAGAGCACGTCCTTTTGTTCTTCAGTTAAATCCTTAAGCGGAGTATCAAAATTAAAGTTGAATTTTTCTGCCACAACAGTCAACTGGTTGAAGAACCATATTGATCTGGGTTTTCCCAAAGCCGCAATTCCTTCTTCATTTATTGATTTATTCCAATCAGGAATAATCAGGTTTATATCCAGCTCTTTCTTTTCACCAAGTCCTTCGCAGTCAGGACAGGAGCCGTAAGGAGAATTAAATGAAAAAGAATTTGGTGCCAATTCACGATAACTGATTCCGCAGTTAAGACAAGCCAAATGACGGCTATAAATAAAATCCTTCTGTTCATTATTTACTATCAGAATTCCGTTGCCGTAATTCAGGGCAACTTCAACAGACTCACTTATTCTTGCCCTGGCATTCTCAGAGGATGTGAGGCGATCAACCAAAATTTCAATATTATGAATCTTGTATCTGTCTACCTGGAAACCTTTATTTATTTCCCTGAACTCATTATCTACTCTTACTCTCAGGAAACCGTCTGATAAAATTTCTTCAAACAGTTCACGGTAATGTCCTTTCCTTCCCCTCACAACCGGAGCGAGGATTGAAATCTTCCTGCCGGCAAGTGATGAAATGATGGAGTCAATTATTTGGGCAGATGACTGTCGTGTAACGGGTTTTCCGCAGTTATAACAATAGGGCTCTCCAAGCCGTGCATACAGAAGACGGAGATAATCATATATTTCGGTTACGGTGCCGACGGTAGATCTCGGATTCCCGGAAGTAGATTTTTGTTCGATAGAAATAGCAGGACTCAATCCTTCGATCAAATCTACTTCGGGTTTTTCAAGCATATCAAGAAACTGACGTGCATAAGCAGACAAAGATTCGATGTATCTTCTTTGTCCTTCTGCATAAATTGTATCAAATGCGAGTGAAGATTTACCCGAGCCAGAAAGTCCCGTAATTACAGTAAAAGTTTCACGCGGAATTTCAATATCGATATCTTTAAGGTTATGCTCTCTCGCACCTTTAACAATTATCGATTCTTTTTCCAAATCCAAAAATCCTTAATAGTAAACTTTAAATATTATTCATTAGGGGATATAAAATCAATTTAATTAGAAGTACATAATTCACGCTTATTCTTAAAAAACACCCTAATTTGAAACAAATTAATTCAAAAGGTACCTGATAATTTTAATTAAATTGCTTTATTTTAATGCTTAAAATATCATTTTGCTATGAATGAGCCGGAAATCATTAGGACATTAAGTGAACCTGCGGAAAGTATTTATAAAGAAAAAGGCTCAGAATTTATCGCAAAAGCATTTCCGGTAGAAACTGAAGCTGAAGTACAAAAGATCCTGAACGGGGTTAAAAAAGAATATTACGATGCAACACACCATTGTTATGCATTCAGATTAAAGAATAATTCTTTCCGTTATTCCGATTCCGGTGAACCTTCGGGCACTGCGGGAATCCGGATCCTGAATGCTATTGATCATTTCGGGATTACCGGCATAGTTCTTATTGTTGTTCGATATTTTGGCGGAGTAAAACTTGGAACCGGAAACCTGGGAAGGGCTTACTATTTAATTTCAGAAATGTTACTGAAAAATTGCGAAAGTCATGAAGAAAAACCTTTCCGTAAAATCACAATTAAATCGGATTTTAACCACATAAGCCTGGTACACAGGATGATTACTAATTATTCGGCTATAATTCAATCTGCTGAATATGGTGAGAATATAAAATTCGATTGTCTCATCCCCGAGCAATATTTATCCAATTTCGGGCAGGATTTGACAAATTTGAGCAATGGTAATATCACAATATCCACCGGACGGGAAAAAATTTATCATTCTTTTTAAATTTATATTGATTTAAACTTTTATAATACCGATATTTGTTCAATACGAATAATTTGTAAGAACAACTATGGCTACCAAAAAAGTTGAACAGCAGACCGCAGTACGGCTTGCCGATCTCACATTTAAACTTCTCGCTAATTGTCAGGAAAAGGAAGCACGTCTTGCAGAAAAGTACGGATTGACGCAATCCGAATTCAGGTGTCTAAGATTATTTAATAAAAAAGACATCCTGAATAATAAACAGGTTGCAGAAAGAATGAACCTGAGCCCGAGCAGACTAACACGAATAATCGACGGGCTGGTTGCGAAGGACTATATAATCAGGGAGATAGAGCCCAGCGACCGGAGGAACATGAAAGTTGAATTATCCAAACGCGGGAAAGTGATTGTGCAGAAGCTCAATGATGCTTATGTAAATATCCATAGAGAAATCCTGGAAGATATAGACAAGCCGCAGCATAAGCCACTGATAAGTGCAATGGAAAACCTGTTAGTAGCACTGCAGAAATGGATCGCAAAATAGAATTGTCAGCTTGAGCTTTTCCTCTTCAGATAATTTAAATATTTTTTTGTCCATTCAAGGTCATTTATCAATTCGATAAGATTGAGCAGACCGGTTTGCGATAAAACGAGATAATTTTCTATGAAATAATCTCTGGTTGCGTTATCGGAATTTGTAATCAGGAGCTCAATCTTTCCTCTTATTTTTTCAATATTACCTGTAATATCTCCTTTTATTTGATCGGTATTCTGCACGTCCGGGTTGGAAGCACTCAGCCTCAAAATACGAAACAGTCCCTGTACATATTTTGAAGTAAAACCCAACTCTTCAATTAAATCTATCTGATCAGTCGAATAACCCAAACTCACCAGTGTTAAAAGGTCCCCTTTCCTTTTTAACCTGTTGCCTGAGAATCTGTCAATATCATCAACGAATCCGCTATAATTACTTACTATCATGATTCTTTTATTCCCAGTCCAATACCATCGCCTACCGGAATCATTGTTGTCTTTAATTTATTATTGGTAAAAAAGACTTTATTAAACTCTTTTATGTGTCTTGTCGATGTACGCACCTCCGCCGGGACAGATTTTTGTGCTGCATAACCGTGCCACAACAGATTATCGACAAATATTACACCGTTTTTTTTCAGAAGGATGAGTGAATAGTCGAAGAGTTTTTTGTAATCTTCTTTATCAGCGTCAAGGAATATAAAATCATATTTCTTACCAAGACCGGGTAAAATATTTAATGCCTCTCCTTCAAATATCTCAATTTTATTCCCCATTCCTGCTTTTTTAATATTCTCCTTTGCAATAGAAATATTGTCGCTGCTTTTTTCAATCGTATGGAGAATTGCCTTTTTCTTAAGATTTCTCGCTATCCTGATAGAGGAATAGGCGATAGCCATTCCTATTTCAAGAACCCGTTTCGGTTCTATCATTCTGATTAATATCTCGAGTAGATCAGCCGACTGCCACGACAAAATCGGGACTCTATACTTTTTTGCATATTCCTCCATTTCCGTGATTAAAGGATCAACTGTTCTCCTGAAAGATTGAATATAGTTATCCTGCGGTGGTTTTAATATATTGCTCATTTCACATCCTCATAGTGAATTACAATAATCTAAATTTAATTATAAAATAACAAATTTCTTTGTTGTGAGTTCAGATTTCCCCCTGGTATCCGTAGTGAATCCTACCTCAGGCACACCATTTTATGAGTATAAATATTTCCTTCAAGTTTCAGAAAACAAATATATATTCCGCTCGCTGCATATATGCCTGCGTCGGTTTTTCCATCCCACTCAACTATATTGATACCCGGATTTGAATTCCCTTTAAAAATAGTCCTCACCTTTCTTCCAAGGGCATCATAAATAATAACCTCAGCCGGAAGATTTCCACCTGCATAATAATTAATTTTCGTCGACGAATTAAAGGGATTAGGATAATTATTACTTAATATATAATTGACAGCTCTTCCGGGGGAGTAAGAAATAGTAAGTGATCCCGGTTTGAATTTGTAATTACCGGACTGAGGGTCACGATGAACCTTCCCGGATTCATCATTATAAGTAAAATAAAAATACACTACCTGATTTGATGACAATCCGGCAAGTGTGCAGGAAAATTTATACGAAATTTCAGCATTCATATTTAAACTATCAAAGGGCATTCCATTAAGTGAATAATGCAGCCGAACATCGGAAACAGTAATTGAATCAATATAAGACTTATATAATGTATATACCCCATTTTTAAACTTAAGGTTAGGGTACGATATTGCCCTACCCGCTGATACCAATCCGTAACCATATTCATTATTGGGCTCTGATGATCTATCTGAAGTTTCGAGAAATATATTTTTCACCTGATCATTATTCAAATGGGGATAAACTGAAAGAAGTAATGCTGCTACCCCGCCGGCTATAGGTGTTGAAGCAGAAGTTCCGCTCGCATATGTAAAATTATCTGTACCACTTGTTGAAGCACCATATACGTCCACTCCCATAGCAACGACATCAGGTTTAATCCTGCCGT
>Ga0153915_10000618_pt1 | contig 33144 bp, 29 predicted proteins | sample Opewatmetagenome_2_FD_107003 | JGI IMG/M metagenome (GOLD analysis project Ga0153915, IMG submission 107003) | Freshwater wetland microbial communities from Ohio, USA - Open water 3 Core 3 Depth 3 metaG | ecosystem: Environmental > Aquatic > Freshwater > Wetlands | place: USA: Ohio, Lake Erie... | reverse complement strand
GCTCCCGCCATGCCCGCGCCGCCGGTCGCGCCCCCCGCGGCGACCCCGGCGCCGGTCGCGCCCGAGCCGCCCGCCGCGGCCGCCCCCAAGCCACCCGGGACGCCGGCGCAGGCCGACCTCTCGGCCCCGCACGCGGTGGAGCAGGTCGCGACCGGGCCGGCCCGGATCGAAACGGGCCTGCCGGCGAAGCCCGTCCCCGTCGGCAAGCCGTCCAGGCACGTCATCGGCATCGACCTCGGCACGACCAACTCGTGTGCCGCCATCGTCAAGGACGGCAAGCCCTACGTCATCCCGTCGCGCGAGGGGTACAACACCGTCCCCTCCATCGTGGCACTCAACGCCCGGCACAGGCTGGTCGTGGGCCACAACGCCAAGGCGCAGCTCCTCACCAATCCGAAGAACACGGTCTGGGGCGCGAAGCGGCTCGTGGGGCGGCCCTTCGACTCCTCGATCGTCCAGGACATCAAGCACAAGTTCGCCTACGAGATCGTGTCCGGCGACGACGGCCTGTCGGCGGTGCGGCTCGGCCACGACACCCTGTCGCTCGAGCAGATCTCGGCGCTCGTCCTGCGCGAGGTGAGGGAGGTCGCGCAGAGCCACCTCGGCGAGGAGGTGAACCGCGCCGTCATCACCGTCCCCGCCTACTACAACGAGCGGCAGCGCGCCGCGGTCCGCAACGCCGGGGCGCTGGCGGGCCTCCAGGTGGAGCGCATCCTCAACGAGCCCACGGCCGCGGCGCTGGCCTACGCCTTCGGCCGGAAGGTGAAGGAGCGCGTCCTCGTCTACGACCTCGGCGGCGGCACCTTCGACGCGTCGGTGCTCGAGCTGCAGGACAATATCTACGAGGTCATCTCCACGGGCGGCGACACCTTCCTCGGCGGCGTGGACTTCGACAACCGCATCGTCGAGAAGCTGCTCGAGTCGTACGAGAAGAAGGTCGGGCGCGCCTTCGACGGCGACCGGGTGGCCCTCTCCCGCCTCGTGGACGCGGCCGAACGGGCCAAGTGCGCCCTCTCCGAGCGCCAGGAATTCGACATCCAGCTCCCCTACCTCGCCATGGTGGACGCGAAGCCCGTGGCGTTCGAGGGCCGCCTCACGCGCGAGGAGATCGTCCGGCTCGTCGAGCCGCTCGTCGACCGCACGATCCAGGTCTGCGCCGACGTGCTCGACGCCAAGGGGCTCACGCCCAAGGACGTGGACGAGGTGCTCCTCGTCGGCGGCCAGTCGCGCATGCCGCTCGTCCACGACAAGGTGCAGGCCTTCTTCGGCAAGCCCGCGAGCAAGGCCGTCCACCCCGACGAGGCGGTGGCGATCGGCGCGGCGCTGCTCGCCCACTCGCTCGGGAGCGTCGAGGGCGTCGTCCTCATCGACGTGCTCCCCATGAGCATCGGCGTGGGGCTCCCCGGCGGGCGGGTGAAGACGATCATCGAGCGCAACACGCCCCTGCCGGCCCGCAAGCAGTACGGGCTCGCCACCACCCGCGACGGCCAGACCGAGTTCGAGCTGGTGGTCTTCCAGGGCGACAGCCCACACGCCGGCCAGTGCGAGTACCTGGGTACGGTGAAGCTCACCGGGCTCCCGCCCGGCCCGCGCGGCATGGTGAAGATCGCCGTCGGGTTCGAGCTGGGCGCGGAGTGCCTCCTCACCGTGACCGCCCGCGACCTGCACTCGAACCGCCACGTGAGGGCGGTGATGTCCACCCGCGACAGCGTCGAGGCGGTGAAGAAGAAGCTCGCCGCCGCGGGCGGCGACGGCAAGGCCGCCGCCGCGCGCGCGCCCGCTGCCGCGGCCGTGAAGGCCGAGACAGCCGCTCGCGCCGCGCCGGCGAGGCGCCCGGGCCTCGGCGGCCTCTTCCGCCGCCTGTTCGGACGCGGCGAGACTCCGCGGTAGGCACCCTTGCGCGCCCTGGCCCTCCTCGCGGCTGGCCTCCTCGTGGCGGGCCCCGGGGCGCCCGCCCGCGCCGACGAGCCCCAGGATCACTGGGAGGCCGGGGAGGCCCGGTGGTTCCTCGCCGGCCGCGCCGATCTCGGCACCGTCGAGCACCTCGCCCTCTCCGCCGGATGGGGAAGGCCCCACTGGCTCTGGGGCGGGATCGAGGCCCATGGCGTCGCGGGCCTCGACTTCGGCGCGGCCAGCGCGAACCTGCGCCTGGCCCTGCTGGCGGTGGACCTGTGGGCCGGCCTCCGGAGCACCCGCGCGTGGAGCCACGTCCCGCTCCCGCAGGTCGCTCGCCACGAGTCGCTCCCGAAGGGGGGCGGGATGACCTACGCCACCCTCGACCTCTTCGCGTCCGGGCTCTTGCCGACCCCGGGCGGCCTGGCGCTCTGGGAGGTGAACACCGTCCGCATTCTCGATCCGCCGGCGGGGGCCCAGGTCTACGAGGAGTGGCTCCGGATGGTGTGCGCCCAGCCCTGGTGCGGAGTCGCCCGCCTCGCCTGGGTGGTGCGCCTGCGCGAGGGCGCTCTGCACCTCGGGGCGGGCGCGGAGTGGGCCTTCCTCGACGGGCGCGGCGGGGCGGACCTGATCCGCGTCGGGCCGGTGCTGTCCTGGCGGCTCTGGCCGCACCTGGCGCTGCAGGGCGCGGTCTACTGGCCGGTCTCCGACCCCGACCGGCTCGGATTCCTCGACCGCGTCAACGCCGTCATGGTGCTGAGCTTCACCCTCGCCACCGCCGACCCGCCGCCCCGCTTCCCCTGAGGGCGGCTCCGCGCCGGCCCGCTACGGTCCCTGGGCCGGGCCAGGCCGGGGGCTCGTCGCGCCCTGGGGGAGCGCCGCGCTCGCCTCGGCCCGCCGGCGCCGGATCCACCGGAAGGCGAGGATGGCGACGACCGCCAGGGCGGCCGCCAGGATGTAGCGGCCGAAGCGGGAGGCCTCCCGCGCCGCCTGCCCGATGTCGTCGCCGAAGTAGAAACCCAGGCAGACCCACAGGGGCGCCGACACGAGCGCCGCGACGCCGTCGTAGAGCACGAACTCCCAGAACGGGAGGCGCGAGTGGCCGGCGGTGAAGTAGGTCGGCGCCCGGAGGCCCGGCAGGTAGCGGACGATCACCACCACGATGTTCCCGCGGCGGCGCATGAGCTTCTCGACCCGCTCGAGCTTCGCCGGCGTGATGATTCGGCGCAGCGGCCAGATGTCGGCGACCCGCCGTCCGAAATGGCGGCCTGCCCAGTAGATGACCGAGTCGCCCGCGATGATCCCGAAGAGGCCCACGACGACCATGCCGACGAGCCCCCGATCCCGGAGCATCCCCGACACGGTCGCGCTCTCGAGCGGCGACGCCAGCCAGGCGAGCACGCCGCCGGCGACGAGGACGACGTCCTCGGGCATCGGCAGGCCGAAGCCGCACAGGAGCAGCGCTCCGAAGACGAAGGCGTAGCCCACCCCCAGGGAGTGGGCCTGCAGCATGTCCACGAGCCGCTCGAGCATCCGCGCGTCCGGGCCGGCCGGACCCGGCTAGGTGGATCCCTTGGAGACCAGGCCGCGCAGCGCCTCGCGGTTCTCCTCCACCTGCCGCGCCAGGTCGGCCGCGATGGCGAGCGCCAGCTTGAGGCAGGCCTGGGGCTTCTGGGGCTGCAGGCGGTAGTAGTCGCGCTGGCTGATCTCGACCACCTCGCAAGGAGTCGCGGCCACCGCCGAGACCATCCGCGCGCACTGGGCGAGGAGGGCCAGCTCGCCGAGGTGCTCTCCCGCGCCGAGCACGCCCAGCTCCTTCTCCTCCGAGCCCTCGCGCCGGGTGATGCGGACCGTCCCGGACTTCACGATGTAGAGCGAGTCCCCGACCATGTTCTCCACGAAGAGCGGGCTGCCCGCGGGGACGGTCTTCTCGACGGCGATGGTGGCGAAGATCTTGAGCCCGGTCTCGGTGAACTCCTTGAAGAGGGACGAGCCCTGGAGCGCCTCGATGAGGGTCATCGCCCGCCCCACCCCTCGGCCCGGTACCGATCCGCGTACTCCGCGTAGTTGGCGGCCGACGTCCGGAAGAAGGCGACCTCCTCCGGCGTGAGGATGCGCTTCACCCTGGCCGGCGAGCCGAGCGCCAGCATCCCGGGCGGCACCACCATGCCGGGAGGCACGAGCGCGCCCGCGCCCACCATGGCGTCCTCCCCCACCACCGCGCCGTCCATCACCACCGCCGCGATCCCGATGAGGCAGCGGTCCTTGACGGTGCAGCCGTGGAGGGTGACCCGGTGGCCGATGGTGACGTCGCTGCCGACCCACGTCGGGTGCGTGTGGCTCGTGACGTGGAGGACCGCCAGGTCCTGCACGTTGGTCCGGTCGCCGATGCGGATGGAGTTCACGTCGCCGCGAACGATGGCGCCGAACCAGACGGAGGAGCGCTCGCCGATCTCGACGTCGCCGATGACCGTGGCGTCCTCGACGAGGAAGGCGCTCTCCTGGATGCGCGGGGCCTTCCCCCCGAACGACCGGATGATGGCCATGCGTCAGGCTCGGATGCTAGCCCGCGCCCTCCGGGGCCGCAAGGAGCGCGCGCCCAGGGCCGCGCCGGCGGCCGCTCCCGCGGTGTCCGCCGCCCAGTCGCGCGGGTCGCAGGTGCGGTTCGGGACGAAGGACTGGTGCAGCTCGTCGCTCGCGCCGTAGAGGCTCGCGAGGAGGAGCGCCGCGAGGAAGGTGCGCACCGGCGAGAGGCCAGCGGCTCCCAGCGCGCGGGCGAGGAGGAACCCGAGCACGGCGTACTCGGCGGCGTGGAGCAGCTTGTCGAAGGCCCAGATCTCCGGCGGCAGGAAGGGCAACGGCCGCGACTGCGACGACAGCCAGAAGACGAGCCACGCGTACAGGACCACCGGCACCCAGGGGCCGAGCCGCCTCACGCCGCGAGATCCCCGCGGAGGGAGTTGCCTCCCGCGCGCGCGATCCGGACCCGGACGATCGCTCCCGCCGGCACGTCGCGGCCGGCCGTCGAGAAGTGGACCACGCGGTTCTCCGGCGTCCGGCCCATGACCTCTCCCGGCTCCCCGCCGGACGGCCCCTCGACCAGCACCTCGACGGTCCGGCCCAGCTCGGCGCGCATCCGCTCCCCGGCGACCTCGCGCTGCAGGGCCTGGAGACGCTCGAGCCGCTCCACCGCCACCTCGCGCGGCACCGCCACCCACTCCGCGGAGGAGCCGAGCCGCAGCGCCGCGCCGGTGTGCGGCCGCGGGCTGAAGACGAAGCTGAAGGAGTTGTCGAAGCGGGCGCGGGCGAGAAGCGCGAGCGACGCCTCGAAGTCGGCTTCCGTCTCGCCGGGGAACCCGACGATGAAGTCGGTGGTGATGGCGATCCCCGGCCGCGCCGCGAGGAGCCTCGCGTGCCGCTCCAGGTACTCCTCGACGGTGTAGTCGCGCCGCATGCGCCACAGCACCGGGTCGGAACCCGACTGCACCGGCAGGTGGAAGTGCGGCATCACCCCGGGCTCGTCGCGGAAGGCCTCCACCAGCGCGTCGGAGAGGTCGTGGGGATGGCTGGTGGTGAAGCGGACCCGGGCGATGCCGGGCACGGCCGCGACGCGGCGCAGGAGCTCGGGAAAGGCGCAGCCGCCGGCGTACGAGTTCACGTTCTGGCCGATGAGGGTCACCTCGCGCACGCCGACCCCGGCGAGCGCGGCGCACTCGGCCACCACCTCGGCGAACGGCCGGGACACCTCCCGCCCCCGCGTGCGCGGGACGATGCAGAAGGAGCAGACGTTGTCGCACCCCTTCATGGCGGTGACGAAGGCGGTGGCGCGGCCGCGCGCCGCCTCCGGGTCGGCGCTCGGGAAAAGGTACTCCTCCGAGCCCATCCAGCCGGTCTCCGCGAAGCGCTCGCGCCGGGAGGCCCGCTCCAGCATCTCGGGCAGGCGGGCGATGTTGTCCGGCCCGAAGACGAAGTCGAGGTACGGAACGCGGGAGAGGAGTCGCTCCTTCTCCTGCTGGGCGACGCACCCGCCCACGGCGATGACGGTCCCCCGCCGGGCCTTGTGCTCCCGGTAGCGCCCCAGCGCCGACAGGAGCTTCTGCTCCGCCTTCTCCCGGATGGCGCAGGTGTTGACGAGGATGAGGTCAGCGTCCTCGGCGTGCGGCGTTCGGGCCCAGGCGTGGCGTGCGAGCAGCTCCGCCATCCGCTCCGAGTCCGCGTCGTTCATCTGGCAGCCGAAGGTGTGGACGAAGACCTTCCGGGTCGGGGCGGGCAGCGCCGGGGCGGGCGCGCCGGCCCGCGCGCGGGAGAGCATGCCGGAGATGGAGACGGGGTCGGACACGGGAACGGGGGCGGCCTCGCGCCCGGGTGCGGGCCCGGGAACGAGGGGGAAACTAGGCGGGGGGTGGGGGCGGAGTCAACCTCCACCAGGCTTCCGGGGGACCAGGGCCTCGGCCACCTCCTCCAGGTCGGCGAGCCGCGTGACGGTGGCCACGCGGTCCACGTGAGCCGCGTAGAGCGGCATCTCGCTGTCGCCCGTACCCCAGGCCCACCGCTCCTCCGGGCAGATCCACACGAGCCGCCTCGCCCGGCGCCTGACCTCGTCGAGCACCCCGGCGTTCGGAACGTGGTAGTTGTTCCGGCCGTCGCCGATGACGATGACGGTGGTGCGGCGGGTCACGGCCCCGAGGTGGTCGCGCTGGAAGGTCCGGAGCGCCCGGCCGTAGTTGGAGTTGCCGTACAGGCTCACCACCTTGCTCGCGGTGGCGAGGTCCACCGCGCGCGCGACGTCCTTCTCCCGCCGGAAGGCCGCCGTGACCTCGCCGAGGTCGGAGACGAAGACGAAGCTCCGCACGCGGGTGAACAGGCTCTGCAGCGTGTAGAGGAAGAGCAGCATCATCCGGGAGACGTGCCGGACCGAGTCGGAGACGTCGCAGAGGACCACCACGTCCGGCCGCTCGGGCCGCCGCTGGCGGAAGGAGAGGCGCGCCGGAAGGCCACCGAGATCCAGGTTCTTCCGCAGCGTGCGCCGCACGTTGAGCGTCCCGCGGCGGCGGGAGCGCTCCCGCTTCACGAGCCGCGCCTTCAGCCGCTCGGCGAGCCGCCGCACGGCCGTCTCGGTGCGGGCGATCTCCTCGCGCGAGAGGGACGCGAAGCTCCGCGCGTCGAAGGCGTCGCGGCGGCCGCGATCGCCGCGGGCGCGCTGCTCGAGCTCGGCATAGCGCCGCGCCGCGTCCTCGACGCCGCGCAGGGCCCGGGCGAGCCGTTCCGAGACCAGCTCCAGCCCGTCCGGACCGAGGCCGCGCTCGCGCAGCGCCTTCTCGATGGCCGCGAGGTCGCCCTCGAGCGCCGCACCGCCCGCGCCGGAGAGGAGCCGGCGACCGTAGAACCCGACCTGCGATGGGCCCTGCAGGCCGGAGAAGTCGAGGTCCAGCGCCGCCCCGCGCAGGAGCCGCGAGAGCGCCGCCTCGTCACCCGCCAGCACCGCCCGGGCGATCGGCGAGAGCTGGCCCGCGAGCCTGGAGAGGGTGGCCGCGATCATCTCGAGCTCGTCCTCCTCGAGGAGCCCGGAGGCCTCCAGCTCGGCGAGGAGCCCGCGCTCCAGCCCCTCGAGGATGCGCCCCAGCCCGGAGAAGTAGAGGTCGAAGAGCCGGTCGAAGACCGGGACGTCGGACGCGCGCTTCACCAGGGTGGCCCGCGCCGCCGCCCGGAAGCCCTCCCGCTCCGCGAGCCCCACCAGCGCCGCGGCGCGCACCGCCTCGCCCACCTCGTCGGGCGAGACCCTGACGCCGTGGTGCCGGAGCAGCCGGGCGAACTCGACGAGGCGCGCTTCCACGCCGCCATTGTAGCGCCCCTCTCGTTCCCGGCTTGCCTCCCCTCCGCGTCCCGGGCATATCCATCGTCCTTGCTCCTCATCTCCCTCGAAGACGTGGACGTCCGCCTCTGGGGCGCCGACATCCTCTCGGGCGTCACCTTCGATCTGCGCGAGGGGGAGAGCTGGGCGCTCCTCGGCGGCAACGGCGCCGGCAAGACCACGCTCCTCCGGCTCCTGCGCGGCGACGTCTGGCCCCATCCCTCGAGCCGCGGCCGGCGCGTCTACCACTTCCCCGGCGGGCCGTCCGAGTCCCCCATCGGCGCCCGCGAGCGCATCGCCTTCGTCTCCGCCGAGGCCCAGGACGCCTACGAGCGGCGGGAGTGGGCCGTCCGGGTCGAGGACGTCGTCCGGACCGGCTTCGCCGGCGGCGTCTGGGTGACCGAGCCGCTCACCGCCGAGCAGGAGCGGTGTGCCGGCGAGGCCATCGACCTCCTCGGCATCGGGCACCTCCGGAACGAGAGCATCCTCGAGGTCTCCACCGGCGAGGCCCGCAAGGCGCTCCTCGCCCGCGCCCTCGCCCCTCGCCCCCGCGTCCTCCTCCTCGACGAGTTCTGCAACGGGCTCGACGCCGCCTCCCGCCGCTCCCTCCTCGAGGTGGTCTCGGGCATCGCCCGGTCCGGCACCCCCATCGTCTTCGCCACCCACCGGACGGACGAGATCGTCCCCGAGGTCACGCACGCTGCGGTACTGGACCACGGGCGCATCCTGGCCCAGGGCCCTCGCGCGGACGTCCTCCCTCGCTGGGCGGGGAATCACGGCGAGACCCTGGCCGCGACCGTCGGCCCGGCTCCGGTCGCCAGCGCGGCCGGCGGCCGCACCCTCATCTCGATCGAGCACGCCGACGTCCTCGTCGAGGGCCACCGCGTCCTGCGCGACGTCACCTGGCGCATGCGGGACGGCGAGAACTGGGTGGTCCGGGGCCCGAACGGCGCCGGCAAGTCCACCTTCCTGCGGCTCCTCACGGCCGAGGAGCACGCCGCGCCGGGCGGCCGCATCGAGCGGCTCGACCTGGGCGACCGCCCCAGCGTCTGGGACGTCAAGGCCCGCATCGGCATGGTGACCCCCCGGCTGCAGGCCGACCACCGGCTCGACGCGTCGGGCGAGGAGGTGGTGCTGTCGGGCTTCTTCTCGAGCATCGGGCTCGGCGACGAGCCCACGCCGGCGCAGCGCGCCGCCGCCGCGCGCTGGATGGAGCGTCTCGGCGTGGGCCACCTCGCCCGGCGGCGCATCGACTCCCTCTCCTACGGCGAGCTGCGCAAGCTCCTGCTCGGCCGCGCCCTCGTCATCGAGCCCGAGGTGCTGCTGCTCGACGAGCCCTTCAACGGCCTCGACCCCGCGAGCCGGGAGGAGACGATGCGCGTCGTGCAGGGGCTCTGCGAGTCGGGCACCCGCATCGTGCTCGTCACCCACCACGACTCCGAGGTCGTCCCGGCCGTGAACCGGGAGCTCGAGCTGCGCGACGGTCGGATCGTCCGGCAGGGGTCGCGGCGGAGCCTGGCAGGGCCCGGTCCTCGCGGGTAGGGATGCCCGAAGGAGTGGCCCCATTCGGGACCACACTCGCGGTCTCTGACCCATCCGGTGGCTTGCCGACCCCGGAATCCCCGGATAGTGCCGAGGCGACGAATCGAGCGGACGCCATGGATCCCGTTCGGCTAGCCTCCGATCTTTTCGCGAGCCCATCGCGGAGCTTCGCCGTCTCCCTGTGGAACGGGCTGGTGCTGGCCCCGGGGCGGGACGGCGGCGTCCGCGGGCGGATCGCGCTCGCGCGGCCGAGCGCGCTCGACGTGCTCCTCCCGCCGGTCAGCGAGTACGCCCTCTCGCAGGCGTACCTCGACGGCGACTTCGAGCTGGAGGGCGACGCCATCGGGCTTCTGGAGGCGGCTGCGCGATGGGAGGGGCCTCGCCTCCGCGCGACGATCGTCACCGCGGCGATCCGGTCCTGGCTGCGCCGGGCATGGCCGGCCGGCGGCGCGCGGCCACCCGAGAAGCGCCTGCGAGGCCGTGCCCATTCGGTGGCGCGCGATCGCGACGCGGTCCGCCAGCACTACGACCTCTCGAACGACTTCTACCGGCTGTTCCTCGATCCCGCGCTGGTCTACTCCTGCGGCTACTTCGCGTCCGGCCGCGAGACGCTGGCGGAGGCGCAGCGGGCGAAGCTCGAGCTCATCTGTCGCAAGCTCCACCTCGCGCCGGGCCAGCGGCTGCTCGACGTGGGCTGCGGCTGGGGCGCCCTGCTCGCCTACGCGGCCATTCGCCATGGCGTGGACGGGCTCGGGATCACGCTCAGCGAGAACCAGCTCGCCGTGGCGCGGCGCCGGCTCGCGCGCGTGCGTGGCCGCCGGCTGGAAGCCGTCGCCGCCGATTACCGCACGCTCGACCCCGGCGAGCCGTTCGACAAGGTGGCGAGCGTGGGGATGATGGAGCACGTGGGCCGCGCCCGCCTGGACGACTACTTCGGCGCCATGCGGCGGCTCACGCGGCCGGGCGGGCTCTTCCTGAACCACGCCATCGCCGACGTGGCATCGGGCGTCACGACCCTTCCCTGGGCCGGCCGCGGCCGGGGTGGGTTCATCGGCCGCACCATCTTCCCGGACAGCGAGCTCCTGCCGGTGGGCGAGGTGGTGACCGCGGCGGAGCGGAGCGGCTTCGAGGTGCGCGACCTCGAGTCCTTGCGCGAGCACTACGCCGAGACCCTGGCGGCGTGGCTGGGACGGCTCGAGGCGCGCTACGGCGAGGCAGAGGCCCTCGTCGGGCACCGGCGCGCGCGGGCCTACCGGCTCTATCTCGCCTCCTCCGCGGCGGCCTTCCGGCTCGGCCGGATCGGCGTGTTCCAGCTCCTCCTGGCGAGGCGCACCGAGGCCGGGCGCGCCGAGGGCGTGCCGCGCTGCCGGGCCGACTGGTACGAGCCGGCTCTCGGCGCGGCGCCGCGCGAGTGGGCTCGACGCGCCGGACGGCGCGGCTAGCGCTCCGGGGCGGGCGCGCAGCGAGGAAGCGCGCGGCACCGCCTGCGCGCGCGGCCGGCCCGGGGTATGTTCCCCCGGCCGATGGCCGCCTGGGTCCTTCCCGTCTTCCTCCTGGCCTTCCTCCTCCGCTACGCGGTCGAGACCGCGCTCGCGGCGGCGAACCTGCGCCACGTCGCGGCCGTGGGCGGCGCCGTCCCGCCCGCGCTCGAGGGGCGCGTCACCGCCGAGACGGCCCGGAGGGCCCGCGACTACGCGCTCGCCAACGGCCGCTTCGGGCTCGTCTCCGAGACGTGGTCCGCGGCGCTGACGCTCGCGGTCCTCCTCTCCGGCGTCCTCCCGTGGCTCGACCGGCGCATCGCCGGCCTCGGTCTCGCGGGGGCGGGGCGCTTCGTCGCCTTCCTCGCGATCCTCTCGGCGGCCTTCGCGCTCGCCGGCCTCCCCTTCGCGCTCTGGCGCACCTTCGTCCTCGAGGCCCGCTTCGGCTTCAACCGCACCACGTGGCGGCTGTGGATCGCGGACCAGGCGAAGGGGCTCGCCCTCTCACTCGCCATCGGCCTGCCGCTCGCCTTCGGGACCCATGCCTTCATGGCCGGCACGGGCCGCCTCTGGTGGTTGTGGCTCTTCGGCTTCCTCACCGCCGTGCAGGTGGTGATGCTCTGGCTCTACCCGTCGCTCATCGCCCCCATGTTCAACCGTTTCGCTCCGCTGCCGGAGGGCGCCCTGCGGGCGCGGCTGGAGGCGCTGGCGCGGGACGCCGGCTTCCGGAATCGGGGCCTCTTCGTCATGGATGCCTCGCGCCGCTCCGGCCACTCCAACGCCTACTTCACCGGGATCTTCCGGCCCCGCATCGTCCTCTTCGACACGCTCGTCGAGCGGATGTCGGTGGACGAGGCCGCGGCGGTCCTGGCACACGAGATCGGCCACTACCAGGCGCGCCACGTTCACAAGCGTCTCGTTCTCGCGCTCGCCGGGAGCCTCCTCGCGCTGTGGGTGCTCTCGCTCCTCGTCGCCTGGCCGCCGCTCTTCGCCGCCTTCGGCTTCGACGGGCCGTCCTTCCACGCCGCGCTGGCCCTCTTCGCGCTCGGCGGCGGCGCCTTCACCTTCTTCCTCGAGCCCATCTCCTCCTGGTTCTCGCGGCGGAACGAGTACGAATCGGACCGGTATTCCGTGCGGATCGCCCGCGCGCCCGAGGCCCTCAAGTCGGCGCTGGTGAAGCTGAACGGCGAGAACCTCGCGAACCTGCACCCCCACCCCTGGTACAGCCGCTGGCACTACTCCCACCCGACGCTGCTCGAGCGCCTCGCGGCCATCGACGCCCTCACGGCTCCCTAGCGGACCAGCAGCGCCACGCCCTCGACGTGGTGGGTCTGCGGGAACAGGTCCACCGGCTGGACCGCGGCCAGGCGGTAGCCCGCCTCGCCGCAGCCGCGCAGGTCCCGGGCGAAGGTGGCTGGGTCGCAGGAGACGTAGACCGCGCGCCGGACGGCGAGGGCGCGCAGGGCCGCCCCGATGCCCTTCGCCCCTTCCCGAGGCGGGTCGAGCAGCGCCGCGCCGAAGCGCCGGGCCGAGGGACCGGTCTCGCGCGCGAACGCGAGCGCCATCGCGAGCGCGTCGCCGGCGAAGAACCGGATGTTGGCCCCTGCGAGGTCCTGGCGGGCGAGGTCGAGCGCCGGGCCCTGGACCTCGACCGCCGCCACCGAACGGGCGCGCTCCGCGAGCGGCCCCGTGAAGTTGCCCGAGCCGCAGAAGAGCTCGAGGACGTCCTCGCCGTCGGGCGAGAGCATCGCCAGCGCCGTCTCGACGAGCAGGGTGTTGGCCCTCCGGTTCGCCTGCCCGAAGACGTCGGGGCGGGAGCGGGCGAGGCCGCGCGAGGGGTCGCCGGGCGCGCGCTCGTCGAGCAGCACCGGGTCGCCGACGAGGGCCGGCGCGCTCCCCTCGGCCGTGAGCACCGCCCCCTGCAGCGCCGGCAGCGCGGCGAGGAGCGCCCCGGCGCGCTCCCGGACCCCCGCCGTCACCTCCGCGAGTTGAAGCCAGGCCGCGCCGCGTCCCGAGTGTGCCGACCAGGCCAGCGTCACCTCGCGAGGCGAGAGGCGGGCCGCGCCGAGGGCCGGTCCCACGGCCTCGCGCAGCGCGTCGAGCTCGGGCGCGAGGAGCCAGCACTCGCGCAGCCGGACCGGCTCGTGCGACCGGCGCCGGAAGAAGACGAGGCGGCCGCTCTCCCGGTCGACGTGGAACTTGGCGCGAGAGCGGTAGCGGAGCGGCTCGGGCGAGGCGAGGATCGGGCGGATGGGGACGCTCCCGGGCTCGAGCCGGCCGATGCGCCGGAGCGCTTCGGCGAAGGCGCGGGACTTGGCGGCGAGCTGCTCCGCGTAGGCGAGGTGGAGCCACTCGCAGCCCCCGCAGGCCCGGTCCGGCTCGCCCGGCTCACCCGGGCCGAAGTGCCGGCAGGGCGGCGCCACGCGGGAGGGGCCCGGGACGATCACGCGGAGGAGGCTGCCGTGGGCCGCGCCCTCGCCGGGCGGGACCTCGGCCTCCACGCGGTCGCCCGGCGCCGTGAACGGCACGAAGACGTGACGGCCGCCGTCCCGGCCGGCGCCCTCGCCGCCCGGCGCGACGTCGTCGATGTCGATGACGACCCGCACCCGCGGGATCTACGCGCCCAGGTCCCGGCGCAGCTGCTCGACGAAGACCTCGATCTTCTCGCGCTTCCCGGGGTCGATGTCGGTGAACTCGATCCCCATCCCCGGCACCATGTTGGCGTGGTTGTCGAACTCGGTGACGCGGGTGACGCGGCCGGTGATGTCGAAGGGGAACTCGGCGCTGGGGAGCTGGATGATGAGCTTCACCACCGTCCCGACCGGCAGGGGCTTGCGCGTGTTGATGAACAGGCCGCCCTGGCTGATGTTCGTCGCCCAGTCGGTGAGGAAGCTCCCGACGGTGCGGTAGGCCACCGGGAGCTCGTGATGGAGCCGGTTCGCCTTTCGCTTGTTCTCGCCCGGGGGCGCCATGTCGGCTTCATCGAGTGTAGCAGGCGCGTGGGGGGTGGCAAGCGGACGGTAGCCGCCCCCGAGGTGCAGCTCGACCCGCGCGCCCCGGCGCAGGGAGAGGTCGCGAGCGGCGCTCCCCTCCCGCGCGGCGATCTCGAGCCGCCCGCCGCTCCCCAGCATCGCGAGGAGCTCTCCGGGCTCGCCGTCCCCGTAGGTGGAGACGAAGCGCACCGGCTTCCCCTCCACCAGCACCTCCCGCACGCGCGGCCGCTCGCCGAGGTCCTCGGCGCGGATGCTCGTCACCACGTTGCCGAAGGGGTCGGCGGCGAGGCACACGCCCTCGACCGCATCCCCGTGCCGCCTCGCGCCGGGCCAGTCCAGCTTCACCGGATCGTACACCGCCGGTCCGAGCCTCGACGCGTCGCCGCCCCCGGCGAGCCACGCCGCCACCGGCGCGAACAGGTCGCGGCCGTGGAAGGTGGCGCTCGCGGGGGAGGGAACGAGCCGCTGGCTCGACAGCTCGTGGACGCGCGCGGCGTCCAGGAATGGCGTGAGGATCCCGTTGTCGGGACCGACCAGGCGCCGCCCGTCCCGGGCCACGACGCACAGGCCGCGCCGCGCCGTGCCGACGCCGGGGTCCACCACCGCGCAGTGGACGGCCCGCGGCGGGAACCAGGGCACGCAGGCCTCGAGGAGCAGCGCGCCGGAGAGCACGTCGAAGTGGGGCACCTCGTGGGACAGGTCCACGATCCGGACGTCCGGAAGGGCCGAGAGCAGGACCGCCTTCATCTGCGCCGGGTAGCCGGACCCGGCGCCGAAATCGGAGAGGAGCGTGACGACGGGCGGTCCCGCGGGCCTCGCAGCGTGGCGCGCCGCCGGCCTCGCCGCCCGGCCCGTCCGGGGCCTCGCGGTCCGGCGCGGTGCGGCCCTGCGCTTCGCCCTGGGCATGCCCGCCCCCTCCGCCGGTCGAGGACCCGCCGGGATCCTAGACCCGCATGGTCTTCACGTCCGGGCCGACGATGAGCTTCGGCTCGGTGATGGCCTGCACCTGCTCCGCGGTCGCCCCCGGCGCCAGCTCCCGGAGCACGAGTCCATCCGGCGTCACGTCCATCCAGCCCTGGTCGCTGCAGATCGCCGAGATGCAGCGCTTGCCGGTGATCGGCAGCGAGCATTGCCTCAGGATCTTGGGCTTCCCGTCCTTGGTGGCGTGCTCCATCATCACGATGACCCGCTTCGCCCCGGCGACGAGGTCCATGCCACCGCCCATCCCCTTCACCATCTTGCCCGGGATCATCCAGTTGGCGAGGTCGCCCCGCTCGGAGACCTCCATGGCCCCCAGGATGGCGAGGTCGATGTGCCCTCCGCGGATCATGGCGAAGGACTCGGCCGAGGAGAAGAACGCGGTCCCGGGGATCTCGGTGACCGTCTCCTTGCCGGCGTTGATGAGGTCCGGATCCTCCTCGCCCTCGAAGGGATACGGGCCGACGCCCAGCATCCCGTTCTCCGACTGGAGCACGACCTCGACGCCGGGCGGCACGAAGTTGGAGACGAGCGTGGGCATGCCGATGCCCAGGTTCACGTAGAAGCCGTCGCGCAGCTCCTGGGCGACGCGCCTGGCGATCTGTTCGCGGGTGAGCGGCATGTCCTACCTCGGTCGCGGGCGCACGGTGCGCCGCTCGATGGGCTTCTGGAGGTCCCTCGCCTGCACGAGCCGCTTCACGTAGATGCTGGGCACGTGGATCTGGTCGGGGTCGAGGGTGCCCACCTCCACGATCTGCTCCGCCTCGGCGATGCACACCCGCGCTGCGGCGCACATCATGGGGTTGAAGTTCCGGGCGGTCTTCCGGAAGACCAGGTTCCCCCACTTGTCCGCCTTCCAGGCGTGGACGAGCGCGAAGTCGGCGTGCAGCGGCAGCTCGAGGAGGTACTCGCGCCCCCCGATGACGCGGCTCTCCTTGCCCTCGGCCACCTGCGTGCCCACGCCGGTGCGGGTGTAGAAGCCGCCGATGCCGGCGCCGCCGGCGCGGATGCGCTCGGCGAGCGTGCCCTGGGGGATGAGCTCCACCTCCAGCTCGCCCGACAGGTACTGGCGCTCGAACTCCTTGTTCTCGCCCACGTACGACGCGACCATCTTCCGCACCTGGCGCGACTTGAGGAGCGCGCCCAGCCCCTGGTCGGTCGTACCGCAGTTGTTGGAGACGATGGTCAGGTCCCGCACCCCCTTGCGGTGCAGTGCGCCGATGAGGTTTTCCGGGTTCCCGCAGAGGCCGAAGCCGCCGACCATCAGCGTTGCGCCGGCGGGGATGTCGGCGACGGCGACGTCGGCCGAGGCGACGATCTTGTTCATCGCTCGCGCTCCACGATGAGGGCCACCGCCTCGCCGCCGCCGATGCACAGGCTCGCGAGACCGCGTTTCTTGCCCTCGTCCTTCATGGCGTGGAGCAGCGTCACGAGGATGCGCGCGCCGCTCGCGCCGATGGGGTGGCCGAGCACCACCGCGCCGCCGCGCACGTTGACGGCCTTGCCGTCGAGGCCGAGCAGCCGGTTGTTGGCGACGGAGACGACCGCGAAGGCCTCGTTGATCTCCCAGAGGTCCACGTCCTTCGTGCCGAGCCGCGCCTTCTCCAGCGTCTTCTTGATCGCGTCGGCCGGCGCGTCGGTGAACTCGGAGGGCTTGCGCGCCGCGCCGCCCCAGCCGGCGATGCGCGCCAGGATGGCGCGCCCTTCCTTCTTCGCCCGCTCGGCGCTCATCAGCACCACCGCCGCGGCGCCGTCGTTGATGGACGAGGCGTTGGCCGCCGTGACCGTGCCGTCCTTCTTGAAGACCGGCTTCAGCGAGGGGATCTTCTCCGGCCGCGCGACCTTGGGCCCCTCGTCCTCGGCGACGACGGTCTTCTCCCCCTTCTTGCCCTCGATCTCCACCGGGACGATCTCGGCCTGGAAGAGCCCCTTCTTCTGGGCCTCGATGGCGCGGCGCGTGGACTCGAGCGCGTACTCGTCCTGCGTGGCGCGGGAGATGCCGTGACGGGTGGCGCAGGCCTCGGCGCAGATGCCCATGTGGACCTGGTCGTAGGGGTCCCACAGGCCATCGTGGATCATCCCGTCGATCATCTCGACGTTGCCCATGCGGACGCCGACGCGCATCCCCTTCGCGTAGTAGGGGGCGTTGGACATGGACTCCATGCCGCCCGCCACCACCACGTCCGCGTCCCCGAGGGCGATGGCCTGCGCCCCCGAGATCACGGCCTTGAGGCCGGAGCCGCACACCTTGTTGAGCGTCCAGCAGGGGGTCGAGTCCGGGATGCCGGCGAAGAGGGCCGCCTGCCGCGCCGGCGCCTGGCCGACGCCGGCCTGCAGGACGTTGCCCATCACCACCTCCTCGACGGAGCCGGGCTCCACCCCGGCGCGGGCCAGCGCCGCGCGGATGGCGGTGGCCCCGAGCCGCGGCGCGGGGACGGCGGCGAGGGAGCCGAGGAAGGAACCGATGGGCGTGCGGGCTGCGCCGACGATGACGACTTCGCGACCAGGCATGGCGGTCCTCGCTCCTGAGGGGCCTCGTCCGGGGACGAGGGCGGGCGTCGCCGAACATAGGGGCCGGCGCGAGGAGCGTCAAGCCGCGCTCCGGGTTGCGCCGCGCCCCCGGCCTGCTAATTTCGGTGGCCCATGAGCCCGCGCCCGCCGCCCGCCATCGCCGTCCACGGAGGCGCCGGCAACCTCGGCGCCGACGACCCGGCCAGCTCCGGCGAGCCCGGCGCGCCGCGGCTCGCCGGCGTGCGGCGCGCGGCCGAGCATGGGCTCTCCGTGCTCGCCGAGGGCGGCAGCGCACTCGACGCCGTCGAGGCGGCGGTGCGCATCCTGGAGGACGACCCCACCTACAACTCCGGCACCGGAGCCTGCCTCACCGCGGCTGGCGACGTGGAGCTGGACGCCTCCATCATGGACGGGGAGAGCCTGCGCTGCGGAGCGGTGGCGGTGGTGAAGGACGTGAGGAACCCGGTCGCGCTGGCGCGCCGGGTCATGGAGCGCTCCTCCCACGTGCTGCTCGCCGGCCCGGGCGCCTCGGCCTTCGCCCGCGAGATGGGCTTCCCGCCCTACGACAACGCCCTGCTCGTCACCCCGGCGCAGCGGGCGCGCTTCGAGGCGCTCCGCGGCGCGAGCCCGAGCTCGCACGGCACGGTCGGCGCGGTGGCACGCGACGCGCGCGGGCACCTCGCCGCCGCCACCTCCACCGGCGGGATGGTGATGAAGCTGCCGGGGCGCGTCGGCGACACCCCGCTCATCGGCAGCGGGACCTATGCCGACGACGCGCTGGCGGCCGTGTCCTGCACCGGCCACGGCGAGCGCATCATCCAGCTCACGCTGGCCCGCCACGCGGCCGACCTGGTGGGGCGCGGCCTCGGGGCCCCGGAGGCGGCGCGCGCCGCCGTGCGCCTCCTCGCCGAGCGCGTCCAGGGCGAAGGCGGCCTCATCGTGGTGGGCCCGCGGGGCGAGCCCGGCTTCGCCCACAACACGCCGGTGATGAGCCGCGCCTGGTCGCGGCCCGACGGGACCATCGTCGCCGACCTCTGATCCCGGCCGGGCGGCGGAAGGCGGGTGGCTACTTCATCTTCTCGGCGAGCTTCAGGAACGGCGTCACCAGCTCGATGGGGAGCGGGAAGACCACGGTCGAGTTCTTCTCCGACGCGATCTCCACGAGGGTCTGGAGGTAGCGGAGCTGCAGGGCTCCCGGCGAGCGGGCGATGACGTCGGCCGCCTGGCCCAGCTTCTCCGCGGCCTGGTACTCGCCCTCGGCCGCGATGACCTTGGAGCGCCGCTCGCGCTCCGCCTCGGCCTGCTTCGCCATGGCGCGGCGCATCTCCTCCGGGAGGTCCACCTGCTTCACCTCCACCGCGGTGACCTTCACGCCCCAGGGCTCGGTGTGGCGGTCGATGATCTCCTGGAGCCGCAGGTTGATCTTGTCCCGCTGCGACAGCAGGTCGTCCATGTCCACCTGCCCGAGGACCGAGCGGAGCGTCGTCTGGGCGAACTGGCTCGTCGCGAAGAGGAAGTCGGTCACCTGGAGGAAGGCCCGATCGGCCTGCACCACCCGGAAGTAGATGACGGCGTTCACCTTCACCGAGACGTTGTCGCGGGTGATGACGTCCTGGGGCGGCACCTGCTCGGCGGTGACGCGCATGTCGATGATGATCATCCGGTCGACGAAGGGGATGATCCACTTGAGGCCCGCCGTTCGCAGGCCGGAGTAGCGCCCGAGGCGTAGCACGACCCCGTTCTCGTACTCGTTGATGATGCGCAGGCCCATGAGGACCCAGGCCACGACGAGGCCTACGGGAATGAGCAATCCGAGCGCCGGCATGTGTCCCTCCGTTTCGGTCTCTCGACCGTCAGCGTTGTACCGCGGGCGGCTCCCCGGTGGCCACCACCGTCGCCGTGAGCCCCTCCACCGCCACCACCTTGACCCGCGCCCCTCTCGGGATGGGGCTGTCGGCGCGGGCCTTCCAGTACTCGCCGTGGAGGAAGACGTCGCCGCCCTCCGGACCGACACCGGAGAGCGCCTCCCCCTCCTCGCCCACGAGGCCCGGCGCCCCGGCCACGAGCCGCCCGCGGCGCGATCGCACGACCTTGAACGCCACGAAGGCGAGCAGCGCCGAGATGGCGATGGGCGTCGGCCAGACCACGACGGGCGAGAGCGTGAACGCGCCGGGGTCGAAGTGGTACTCGGGCGAGCTCTTGTCGATGAAGAGGAGCGTGCCGACGGCGATGCACACCGCCCCCGCCGCCCCGGCGATGCCGTGCGTCGTGATGTACGCCTCGGCGATGAGGAGCGTCACCCCGGCGAGGAGCAGGAGGACCGCGCCCGCGTTCACCGGGATGACGCGCATGGCGAGGAAGGCGAGGAGCAGGCACAGGGCGCCCGCGGCCCCGGGGATGATCGAGCCCGGGTGGTAGAACTCGAGCGCGACCCCGAGCGTGCCGATGAGCATGAGCAGGGCGACGACGTTGGGGTCGGAGAGGAAGGCCAGCGTCTTCTGCCGGATGGTCATCTCCAGGGGCTCGAGGGTCGCGCCCTTCACGTGCAGCTTCCTCCACCCGGCCTTGGCCTCCACCTGGCGCCCGTCCGCCGCCGCCAGCACCGAGGGCAGGTCTGGCGCGACGAGGTCGATCACCTGGAGCTTCTTCGCCTCCTCGGCGGTGACCGAGACGCTCTCCCGCACCGCCTTCTCCGCCCAGTCCTGGTTGCGGCCGCGGGCCTTGGCGATGCTGCGGGCGAAGGCGGCGGTGTCGTTCTCCACCTTCTTCGCCATGTCCTTGCCCGCCTCCTTCTCCACGTCGCCGCCGCCGGCGAGGACGGGGTGGGCGGCGCCGATGTTGGAGGCGGGGTGCATGGCGGCGACGTTCGCCGCGATGGTGATGAAGACCCCGGCCGAGCCGGCCCGCGCGCCTCCCGGCCCCACCCAGACGATGATGGGGACCTCGCTCGCCAGCATGTGCTGGACGATGTCGCGAGTGGCATCGAGGTGGCCGCCTGGCGTGTCGAGCGTGATGGCGAGGGCGTCGAAGCCGCCGTCCCTGGCGCGGGCGAGGCCGGCGTCCAGGTACTCGGCCGTGCCGCTCGTGATGGGCGCGCTCACGGTGAGCGAGAGCACGCGCGCGGGACGGGCGGGCTCCTCCGCCGGCGCGAGCTTCCCCACCCGCTCGGGCTCCGGGGCGGCGAGCCCCACGGCTCCCGCGAGCGCCGCGGCGAGCGGCAGGACGAGGCGCAGGGTGCGCGCTCTGGAGAGGAGTCGCATGGGCTTCACCTCTTTCCGGGAAGCGTCTTCCCGAACTCCTTCATGACGAGCTGCAGGTCGTCCCAGGCCTTCTTCTTCTCCGGCGGGTTGCGCAGCAGGTAGGCCGGGTGGAAGGTCGGCATGAGCCGCACGCCCTCGTAGGCGCGCCACCTGCCGCGCTGGCGGCTGATGGGCGCCCCGTCGCGCAGCAGCGTCTGCACCGCGAAGCGGCCGAGGGCGACGATCACCCGGGGGCGGATGGCGGCGATCTGGGCCTTGAGGAAGGGCTCGCAGGCCTCGATCTCGTCCGGCTCCGGGTCGCGGTTGCCGGGCGGGCGGCACTTCACGACGTTGGCGATGTAGACCTCGTCGCGCCGGAAGCCCATGGCCTCGATCATCTTCGTGAGCAGCTGCCCTGCCTTGCCCACGAAGGGTTCCCCCCGTGCGTCCTCGTCGGCGCCCGGACCCTCGCCGACGAACATGAGCTCGGCCTCCGGGCTCCCCACGCCAAAGACGAGGTTCGTACGGCCCGGCGCGAGCTTGCAGCGGGTGCACTCACCCAGCTCCCGCCGGATGGCGAGGAGGGGCTCGCTGCCGCAGCCGCGGTCCGACAGGGAGTAGGACGGCGTGGGATGCCGGGCGCCGGCCGGACTTGCCGTCCCGTTCGGGTGTGGTCTCGACACCGGGGCCGGGACCGGTGATGCGGGTGCGGCACGCACAGCGGGCGGGCCCGGGGCAACTGGCCTCGAGCGGGGCGCTCGCGGTGCAGCCGGCGGGACCTCGCCGACGCCGCTGTCCCGCAACCACTCGAGGTGGCGGAGCGTCTCGACCGCGATCGAGGCCACCTCGGGGGTGGTGCCGTGTGTGCGCTTGCTCACCTTTTCCCCAGTCGTCCCGCGACCATGGCGTTGCGACCCCGCCGGAACGGACCTAGACTCCGTGCCGCATGCAACCCGTCCGGCACCTTCGAGTGGCCTCGCTCGCCTCGCTCGCCATGGTCGCCCTCGCCATCCTGCTCGTCCCGTCGGAGGCCCAGGCCTGGGGCCCGCTCGCCCACCTCAACTTCTCCGCGCAGGCGCTCGCCAGCGCATCGGTGGTCCAGCCGTCGGTTCGGCTCCTGCTCCAGGACTTCGCCTCCGAGTTCCTCTACGGGTCCCTGGCGGCGGACATCGTCGTCGGCAAGAACCTCGCCCGCTACCTCTACCATTGTCACAACTGGCGCGTGGGCTTCAACGTGTACCGCCAGGCGAAGCCCGGCGAGGAGCAGGCCTTCGCCCTCGGCTTCCTCGCCCACCTCGCCGCCGACACCGTGGCCCACAACTACTTCGTGCCCTTGAAGACGGTGGAGTCCTTCCACAAGCTCTCCGCCGGCCACTACTACTGGGAGCTGCGCTACGACCAGCGCATGGACGGCGGCCTGGTGCGCCTCGCCCGCAACGTCTCGCGGCGCGCCTTCCGCGGCCACGACGAGCTGCTCCGGCGGACGCTCCCGGGCGCCTCGGTCATCCCCTTCGCCCTCTCGCGCCAGCTCTTCGGATCGCTGCTCGGCAGCGCGCGCAGCCGCGGCTTCCAGCGCCTCTCGCGGATCGCCCTGGCCCCGGAGCGCAAGATGTCGCTCGAGGACGACCTCGTCGCCGACACGAACCAGCTCGCGGTGGAGGCGATCCTCGGGCTCCTCAACGAGGGCGAGCGCTGCCGCGCCGCCACCGCCGACGCCACCGGCGGGCGCAACATCAAGATGGCTCAGGACCTCCGCCGCAGCCTCGCCGCCCGCACGCGCGCGCATGCGATCGGCCGAGCCGACGCGCTGGCGATCGCCACCGAGACGCGCGCCAGCTTCCGCGCCGCCATCCACGGCAAGCTCGTCCTGCCGGCGGGCCTCGCGTCGCTCGCGGCCTAGCCTCGTCAGGGCTTCGGCCGCCGCCCATCGAGGAGCGGGACCACCCAGTCGAGTATGGCTTCGGCGATCTTGTCCTTCGTGCCCTCGATGTCGGCGAGCTCCCTCGGGCCGACCAGCGTCACGCGGTTCGTGTCCCCACCGAACCCGGCGCCCGGCCGCCCCACGCGGTTCGCCACCACGAGGTCGCAGGCCTTCTTCTTGAGCTTCTCGCGGGCGTGCGGGAGCAGGTCCTTCGTCTCCGCGGCGAAACCCACCAGCACCGGCCCATCGTCGCGGGCGGCGAAGCGCTTGCCCATGGCGCCGAGGATGTCGGGCGTGCGGACGAGCACCACCGTCTCGTCGGCGTCCTTCTTCTTCAGCTTGTGCTCGTGCGACACCTTGGGCCGGTAGTCGGACACCGCGGCCGCGGCGACGAAGAGGTCGATGCCTTCCGCCTCCGGCTGGCAGGCGTCGTACATCTCCTGGGCCGTCTCGACGCGGAGGGTGCGGGCGCCCTTCGGGTCGGGGAGCGAGACGGGCCCGGTGACGAGCACCACCTGCGCCCCGCGCCGCGCCGCGGCCCGCGCCACGGCGAAGCCCATCTTGCCGCTCGAGGGGTTGGACACGAAGCGGACCGGGTCGATGTGCTCGCGCGTCGGGCCGGCGGTGACGAGCACCTTGCGCCCGGCGAGGTCCCGCGGGCCGAGGAGGTGGGCCGCCGCGGCGGCGATGTCGTCCGGCTCGGCGAGCCGCCCCTCGCCCACGTCGCCGTCGGCGAGCGCCCCCGTGCCGGGCCCGACCACGCTCCAGCCGCGCGCGCGGAGCGCCTGGAGGTTCTCCTGCACCGCCGGGTTCTGCCACATCCGGGTGTTCATGGCCGGGGCGAGCAGCACCGGGCAGGTCGCCGCGAGCGCCGTGGTCGTCACGGCGTCGTCGCCCATGCCGGCGCGGAGCCGCGCGATGAGGTCGGCGGTGGCCGGGGCCACGAGGAGGAGGTCGGCGGCGCGGGCCAGCGCCAGGTGCCCGTAGGTCCGGTCCTGCTGCGGATCGAGCAGGTCCACCAGCACCGGCTCGCCGGTGAGGGCCTGGAACGTGAGCGGCGCGACGAAGCGGGTCGCCGCGGGCGTCATGGCCACGCGCACCTTGCCGCCGCCCTTCACCACGAGTCGCGCCACCTCGCAGGCCTTGTAGGCCGCAATCCCGCCCCCCACGCCGAGCACCACGGTCCTTCCGTCGAACGCGTTCATTGCCGGCATCCTACCCCGATCCCGCCCCCGCTCAGCGGCACTTCGCCGCGGAGTCGGCCGGGTTGGACAGGACGTGGCACTTCTCGCAGGACCGCGCGTTCTTCCGGATCATCTCGCCGCAGCGGGAGGCGAAGCCGGGCGGGTGCGGCCGGATGCCTCCGGGGTAGAGGGCGCTCGAGGTCGAGTGGCACTGCAGGCACTGCTGCTCCTGGTGGCAGGAGGCGCACTGACCGATGTTCCGGGCCGCTTGCACGCCGTGGAAGGCCGGGCCGGGCGTCATCCAGCCCGCCGGGTGGACCTTGTTCCCCCCCACGTACAGGCTCGGATCGGCGTTCGGCGAGACGCCCGCTCGCTCGTGGCAGGCGACGCAGAAGCTCTGGAGCCGGTGGCAGGCGGCGCAGTTCGGCTGGTTCGCCCGCGCCGGGACCGGGTGAGTCGAGATGAAGTCGCCGGGGTGGATCGAGGCGGGCTTCTTCGTCCCGTCGTGGCAGGACATGCAGGACGGCTCGGAGTGGCAGGCGAGGCACTGCTCCCTGCGGCCCAGGGCGGCGAGGCCGTGGGCGCGGTCGTAGCTCGGGCCGTGGTCGAGGCCCAACGGGTCGCCCGGGCCGGGCCGCAGGACTCCGCCCGGAAGCCGGGTCTCGACGCGCGACCCCATCGCGTCCACCGCCCGCAGGTGGCAGGTGGTGCAGTCCGCCGGGGCCTTGCGGCCGTCGTGGCACACGAGGCAGGTCGTCATCTTCGGCAGCTGCGCACGGGTCGCGAGCTCCACCGCGTCGTAGGAGCCGTGGCAGGCGGCGCAAGCGGCCCGGTCCTTCTCGCCTGCCTCCGCGAGCCGCGCGAGGTGCTTCGCGTGCGAGAAGTGGATGGCGGCGCGGGGAAAGGCGCTCGCCTCCGGCGCCCGGTGGACGGTCGCGTCGAAGCCCACGTGGCACAGGGGGCACTGGCCCGGCGGATAGTGCGGCCGCCCCGCCTTGGCCTCTGCGATCTGGTGGCACCGCGCGCAGCGGTCCTCGCCCGGGACGAGCCGGTCCTGCGCCGACTCGCTCGTCGTCACCCCGGGGTGGCACACCGTGCAGACGGTCCCGCGGTACAGGTGCGCCTTGTGGTTGAACGGGAGGGCGATGCGCTGCTCCGGGTAGACGGCGGGCGAGCGCGGCTGGCCGGCCGTGGCGGCAGGGCCGGCCGGGCCCAGGGCGGCGGCCGCGGTCGCGGCGGCGAGCGTGGAGAGGGCGAGCGCGATCCTCATCGGAGCCTCGTGTCCCAGCTCGTGCCGAGCGAGAGGAAGGCGTAGACGCGCAGGTCGTTCCGCCCGAAGCGGGAGGCGGAGTCCTCGACGAGCAGCGAGAGCTGAGCCCGCCGCTCGAGCCGGCCCGAGACGAGCAGCGCGGCGGAGGCGAAGGTGCCCGAGTAGGCCGGGATCACAGGGTCCTCCACGGTGGAGAGCGTTCCGCGCAGGTCGAGGGCGAGCCACCCCGCGAGGACGCGCCGCGCCCCGGCGGTGAAGAAGCCTGCCCTCCCCTGCACGCCTCCCCGCCAGGTGAGGTCGGCGAGGAAGGCCGTCCCGCCCGCATCGGCGGTGGCGCCGAGCGCCGCTTCCGGCGAGGTCCCGCCGTGGTCCGAGAAGAAGGTCTCGCCGAAGGCCGTCGGCCGGACCCAGGCGAGCCCGCCCGAGGCGCGCAGTCGCAGCCAGCCCGCGGGCGCGACGTCGGCGGTGAGCCGCGTCTCGGTCCACGGGGAGGTGTCGTAGACGTTGAAGATGGAGTCGGCGCTGAAGCTCTGGTGCCAGTAGCGGGCCTCGACGCCGAGCGCCAGCCACGGCAGGGCACCCCAGCGCGCCGCGCCCCGGATCGCGGTGGCCCGCGCGAGGTACAGATCCCACTCGGCCGCGCCGTCGAGGCTGACCGGGCCGACGAGCCAGGAGAGGCCGCCTCCGAGCCGCTCCTCGATGACTCCGCCCGCGCGCAGCGTGCGCCGGTACTCGACCTCCGCGCCGCTCGCGAGGCCGCCGGGGAGCCGCGTCAGGGCGAGCCGCGCGCCGAAGGTCGGGGCGGGGTCGTCGAGGGTCGGGTCGGCGCGATCGGCGCAGTTGCCGAGTGGTAGCGCTGCGCACGGGTACGGTGGCACGCCTAGGCCGAGCCGCCGGGTGTCGCTCGAGCGCACGCCGTCCGGCGCGAGCGTGGGCGAGGCGAGCCAGCTCGCCCCCTCCACGCGGAGGCCGCCGAAGGCGGTGAGCGCGAGGAAGGTCACCGGGCGCACCGTCACGCTCGCGCCGTCGAAAGCCCAGGACGCGACGGGGTCCTGGGCCGTGATGCGCCCGAGCGCGACGTCCACGCGCCCGCCGGCGAGCCCCTTCCACCACAGGCGGCCCGCGAGGAGCTGGAGCGCCGCCCGACGGCCGTCGTCCAGGGCGGAGGCCTCCGCGGCGGTCAGGCCGAAGTCGGCGTCGAGACGCAGGGAGAGCGCGAGCCCCGAGTCCTCGCCGGGGACGACCTCGAAGCCGGCGACGTCGAGGACCTCGACGAGGCGGCGGATCGGGAGGAACGTCCAGCGCCCGGCGTCGGCCGTGGCGCGGGGGATCGAGTAGACCTGGGCCTCGGTGCGGGCATCCACGTCGTAAGCCGCCGGGCGCGCGAGGAGCGGCGCGGCGGCGAGCGCGATGGCGGCGAGGCGGCGAGGCACCGTCTCCTTCCCTGCAGCGGGCCGGTCGGAGCCTTCGCGCCCTCGCGCTCCCTTCCCGCGGAGCGGAAGCCTATCATGGTGTCCGCCCGTGGAAGAACCCACCGACCCAACCGGAGCGCTTCCGCCGCCGGCGCCGGCGCGGAAGAGCGCGCTCGGCTTCTTCGCTGCGACGCTGCTGCTCCACGCCTTCCCCGGCGCCGGCGCGCAGGCGCTCCGTCCGGGGCTCGGCCTCGCCTGGAGCGAGGTCTTCGCCTTCCTGCTGCCAGCCGCGGCCGCCGCCGCGGGAGGGAACCTCCGGCCCGGCCCCTTCCTGCTCCTCTCGCGCCGGCCCACCCTGGCCCAGGTCGTGCTCGGGCTCGCTTGCGGCGCCACCGGCTTCGTCGCCGCGACCGGCCTCATGGCCCTCACCGCGAGCCTCCTTCCCGAGTCGTGGGTGGAGGCCTTCGACATCACCCACCTTTTCCAGGGGCCACCCGGCTCGCGGATGGCCATAGCGGCCTCGGCCGCCGTCCTCGCGCCGCTGTGCGAGGAGGCCGCCTTCCGCGGCTACGTGCAGAGCGCGCTCCTCACGCGGCTCGGGCCGGCCGCCGCCATCGCCGGGAGCGCGCTCCTCTTCGCCGCGATGCACCTCGATCCGGTTCGCTTCCCCGCGGTGCTGGCGCTGGGGCTGCTCTTCGGGTGGCTCGCCTGGCGGGCCGGATCGCTGTGGCCCGCCGTCGTCGCCCACGCCGCCAACAATGGGATCGCCGCGGCCCTCGCCCTCGGCGGGGTCGCCGAGGCGGGCGCGGAAGGGCCGGACCGGCGCGCCGCGCTGGCGATGCTGGGGGCGGGCGCGATGCTCCTCCTCCCCGTCGCCCTCGCCTACCGGAGCGTCACGCCGAGGCCGCCGCCGCCCGGGGAGGCGATCGTGCGGCGCGACCCGTCCGACCCGTCCATCCGCTTCCGCCTCGGACGCGTGCCGCAGGCCTACCTCGCGGCCACCGCCCTCGGCCTCGCCCTCCTCCTCGCCATCGCCGCGCTCGGGCCGCACGCGGTGGCGGAGTAGACGCCGCTCGCCGCCGCGACTCGGCGCGCCGCGCCGGCCTCGATCCACTCGACGGCGCGCGCGAGGACCTGGCCCGCGAGGACCATGCCCTACGCCACCCTCCGGTACACGAGGCACTTCAAGTAGCGCCCCTCGCGGAACTGGGGCGACACGGGGTGGTCGGGCGGCTGGCCTCGCTCCTCCACGAGCTGCAGGTCCACCCTCGCCTTGAAGGCCGCCTCCTTCACCGCGTCGAAGAACTGCTCGGCGGAGACGCGAGCGCTGCAACTCGCGGTGACGAGCAGCCCGCCGGGCGCGAGCACGGCGAGCGCCGCCCGGTTCAGCGAGGCGTACCCGGCGATGGCCGACTCGACCGCCTTCTGCGACTTGGCGAAGGCGGGCGGGTCGCAGACCACGAGGTCGTAGCGCCGCCCTTCCCGCTTCATCCGGGCGAGCAGCTCGAAGGCGTCCTCGGTCGCGAAGGCGTGGCCGGCGGGGTCGAGCCCGTTCAGGCGGAAGTTCTCGCGGGCGAGGGCGACGGCGTCCCGGTCCACGTCCACCGTGGTGACGCGCGCCGATCCGCCGAGCGCGGCCGCCACCGAGAAGCCGCCCGTGTAGCCGAAGCAGTTGAGCGCCTCCGGCCGCCCCCGCGCCAGCTCCCGCACCAGCCGCCGGTTCTCCCGCTGGTCGAGGAACAGCCCGGTCTTCTGGCCGCGCCGCACGTCCACGAGGAGCCTCATCCCGTGCTCGTCGATCTCGATGCGCTCGGGCGGGTCCGCGCCCCACAGCGTCCGCCCCTGCGGCGCCGCCTCGTCGTCCTCCTCGTCGTGCGGGATCTCGTCGCGGCCGTAGACGCCGGCGAGGTCCGCCCCCTCGGCGCGGATCGCCTCGACGACGTCGGCGCGGTGCGGCGTGAGCCCGGCCGAGTAGAGCTTCATCACGGCGAAGCGATCGTACCGGTCGGCGACGACCCCCGGGAGGCCGTCCGACTCCCCATGGACCATGCGGTACCCGGTGGTGCCTCGCACCAGCTCCCGCCGCAGCGCCAGGGCGCGCGCCACCCGCCGCCGCCAGAAGGCGGCGTCGATGGCCTCGGCGGGCTCGCGGGTCAGGATTCGGACCGAGATGGCGGAGTGCGGGTCGTAGTAGCCGCGGGCGACGAACCGCCCCTGCTCGCACACGTCCACGATGGCGCCCGGGGGCAGCCGCGACGGCGCCTTCTCGACCGCCTTGCGGAACACCCACGGGTGGCCGGCGCGCAGGTGGCGCGCCAGGTCCTTGCGCAGCTCGAGCGCGGCGGCGACCTTGCTCACGCGGCGGCACCCGCCCGCTCGCCGAGCGCGCGTGCGAAGTTGCCGACGACGAGCCCCGGCCGCGCTGCGCGCAGCGCCGCCACGAGCCCGCGCAGGCCCATGGCCCGGCCGCCGCCCCCCCGCCCGCGGGCGACGTCCATGTAGACGTCGGGGTCCATGGCGAGCGAGCGGGTCTGGACCTGGTCGGCGCGGAAGCGGGCGACGAGGCGGCAGAGCCGCTCCACCTCCTCCTCCCGGTCGGTGACGCCGGGGAAGGTGAGGAGGTTCACGGCGAGGTACAGGCCCTTGCGCTTCGCCACCCGCATCGACGCCTCGACGTCGGCGAGCCTGTAGCCGCGGGGCCGGTAGTAGGCGGCGTACAGGTCGGGCGAGGCACTGTTCAGGGAGATGCGGCAGGCGTCGAGGCCGGCGTCGGCGAGGGCGGCGAGCGCCTCGGGCAGGGAGCCGTTCGTGTTCACGTTGATCGACCCGCGCGAGGTGTGCCGCCGCACCAGCCGGATGGCGAGCGCGATCTCCTTCCAGCGCAGGAGCGGTTCCCCCTCGCACCCCTGGCCGAAGCTCACCATCACCCGGCCGGTCGCCGAGGCGAGGTGGCGGGCGCCCACCTCGGCCATCTCCTCGGCGGTGGGCGCGCGCGCGATGCGCTCGTGGGAGGGCGGCGGCATGCCCTCGTCCTGATCGCTGATGCAGCCGATGCAGGCGGCGTTGCAGGCCGACGACGACGGGATGGCCGCCTCGTCGCGGGCGTAGAAGGTGTTCTGGGCGGTGAAGCAGCTCCACTCGAGAGCGCAGCGCGAGAGCTGGCGGACCACCGGGTTGCCGCCGTCCGCGAGCAGCCGCTCCACGCGGCGGCGCAGGTCGGGCGTCCCGTGGCTGGCCGGGCTCCAGTGGCGGCGCTGGTCGGTGCGCAGGGCCCAGGCGACCGGCCCCGACGGCGAGAGCCCGGCTGCGGTGTAGGCCCATTGCGGGAGGACCGGTGCCTCGACGGTGGGGAGCGCCGGGCGCGCCGCGGCGGGCAGGAGCGCGCGCGTCCAGCCGGGCGGGAGCGTCGCGCCCACCGCGTGCGGGACGATGGTGCGCCGCCCGACCCTCGCCTCGCGCAGCACCACCGCCTCGCCCGTCGACGGGTCGATGCCCACCGGGCGGCGTCCGGGCAGGAGGCACAGCCGCCCGCCCTCCGGGAGCGGGGCGGGCCGCTCCCGCGGCCGGACGACGTCGTCGCCCGAGCGGGCGGCGGCGAGGAGCCGGGGGTGGTCGTAGACGGCGCCGCGGCCGTCGGCGAAGAGGAGGCGTGGCATGCCCGTGATCGCAGGGGGTTATAGCACGCACCCGCGCATCGCGTTTGCCACGCGCCGCGCCAGCGGTTATGAAAAGCCGTGTCATTCCGCACGCCAGGGCGTCTCGGGCGGGGCGGGAATCCCAGCGGCCCGGCGCCTGTTGCCTCGGGCGACGGACAGGAGGGAGCACAGGGTGTTCGATCGGCGGCCGAACGACCGCGACCGTGAGGAATTCGAGGCCGTGGCCTTGCGCCACCTCGACGCCCTCTACGCGGCCGCCCTCCGGCTCACCCGGAACGCCCGCGACGCAGAGGACCTCGTGCAGGACGCCGTGCTCCGAGCCTACCGCTTCTTCGACAAGTTCGAGCGCGGCACCAACATGAAGGCGTGGCTCTTCAAGATCCTGACGAACACCTTCATCAACCGGTACCGCCGCACGGTGAAGGAGCGCACCCTGGTCGAGGGCTCGGAGCGCGAGGCGGTGCAGGACCGCATCGTCTCCCGCGACGCCGCCGACCAGGCGGAAGACCCGGAGCGGTGGCTCCTCGACCGGGTGCTCTCCGACGACGTCCTCCGGGCCGTGGACGCCCTGCCCATCGACTTCCGGCTGACCGTGATCCTCGCCGACCTCCAGGACTTCTCCTACAAGGAGATCGCCGACATCCTCGACGTGCCGGTGGGCACGGTGATGAGCCGTCTCTTTCGCGGCCGGCGGCTTCTACAGAAGGCGCTGGCCGGGTACGCGGTGGCGGCGGGCGTGTTGCCCGCGCCCGAGGACGGTGGCAGCATCGACCTCGAGGCGTTCCGGCGCCGCCGCGGCAAGGGCGCCTGACCGAGGCAGAGGGCCATGTCGATCGAGCCGCCGACACCGGGAGCCGGAATGGATTGCGGGGAGACGATCCGTTCCCTCGACGCGTGGCTCGACGGTGAGTTCGACGCTCGCGAGCAGGTGGAGGTGGCGGCGCACCTCTCCGCCTGCGAGCGCTGCCGGAGCCACGCCGACGAGGCGGCCCGCGCCCGTGCGCTCCTCCGGGCCAGGCTGCGCGAGGCCATGGGGCCCGGCGCGGCGGCCGGCACCGCCCCCGAGGCGCTGCGGGAGCGCATCATGGTGGCCCTCTCGCGTCGCCGCCAGTCGCCCTGGCGCCGAGCCCTCTCTCCGATTCCCGTGGGCGCGCTCGCGGCCTGCGCGCTCGGCGCGCTCATGGTCCTCGCGAGCCACCGCATCGAGGACCCGCTCGTCGAGGACGCGGTCCGGAAGCACGCGCGGGACCTGCCGCTCGAGGTGAGCGCTGCCATGGTGGCGCCGGAGGCCATCCCCGGCCTGCTCGGGTCCAAGCTCGACTTCAACCCGCGGCCGCCGCCCTTCCAGGCGCAGGGCCTTCGCATCGTCGGGGCGCGGCTCAGCCACCTCCAGGACCGTCCAGCGGCCTACATCCGCTACGAGCTGCCCAAGGGGCGCGCCAGCCTCTTCATCCTCGCCGACCCCGATCGACGCATGGGCGAGTCCGGGCGGGAGGTCCGGCTCGGCCCTGGGACGGTACGGGTGTTGAACGCCCGCGGCTACAACGTCGCCGTCTGGCGGCGCAACGAGATCGTCTACTCCCTCGTCTCCGACCTCGACGAGGGCGACCTGGTCCGGCTGATCGAGACGGCCCAATCCGCCGATCGGCCGTGATTTTGACAGGCCGCCGCTCCCAAGGTTAAGATTTCTCGAAACTTTTCCGGGATGTGCAGCGGCGGCCCCGGGCCGCTCGAGGATTTGGGATGCCCAGGAAGATCCTGCTCATCGAGAGCGACGCCCCGTTCGCCCGCGAGATGGCCTCGGCCCTGGAGGAGAAGGGCTTCGAGACCCAGGTGAGCGACGACGGCAAGGAAGGGCTCGACATCGCGCGCGACCTGCGGCCCGCCGCCATCGTCCTGTGCGTCGAGCTGCCCAAGATGTCGGGCTACTCCATCTGCAACAAGCTCAAGAAGGACGACGACCTCCGCTCGATCCCCCTCGTCATCATCAGCGCCGAGGCCACGCCCGAGACCTTCGAGCAGCACAAGAAACTGAAGACCCGCGCCGAGGACTACCTCATCAAGCCATTCCCGCCCTCCGAGATCGCCGACCGGGTCGGCGCCCTGGTGGGCGCCCCGGGGGCGGGCGGCGGTGAGGACGAGGTCGTGACGCTGGCCGACGTCGAGCTGGAGGCGCTCGGGACCTCGGAGCCCTCCGCGGTCGAGGTCATCGAGGAGCTGCCGCCGCCCCTCGCTCCACCGCGGCCGCGTTCGCCGGCGCCCATCCCGGACGACGACGAGGACCTGAAGCTCCTCGACGACGCCTTCGAGAGCATCGCCGCCGGGGCCCCACCGCGCGACGAGGCTCTCGCCTTCCCGCCGCCGAAGGCCGAGCGCCCGGTGGACGAGGACGAGATCGACGCCGCCGCTGCGTCGCTTCCCGAGGCGGACGAGGGCCCGGCCCGCGCCGAGATCGACGCGCTGGGCGAGGAGGCCGACGCGGCGCTCGCGGCCCTCGGCGCCGGCGACGAGCCCGGGGCCGACGAGTCTCTCGCCCCTCCGCCAACCCCTCCCCCGCCGCCCGCCCGTCCCGGCCCTCCCGTGCGCGGTGCGAGCGCCGACGCGCTTCGCGCCGCCGGCATCCCCATCCTGGACGCGCCAGTGCCGGCCGAGGCCGCGGTCGCCCCGAGCTCCCGCCAGACCCTGCGCGTCGCGCGGGACCTCGTCGACCGACGGCCCCCGGGCGAGGATCGCGACCGGGAGGTCGCCGATCTGCGCCAGAAGCTGACCGAGGCGCAGCGCGACGCCGAGCGGCGCGACGCCGAGGCGAAGGCGGGCAAGGACAAGCTCGACGCCATCGCCGCCACCGTGAAGCGGCTCGAGACCGACCTCAAGGTGGCGCGCGACGACGCGCGGCGGGCCGGCGAGAAGGCCGCCGCGGCCGAGAAGGAGCTGGCGGCGCTTCGCGATCGCGTGGACGATGCCGAGCGGGCCGCGGTGGCCAAGGGGGCGGAGGCCGCGGAGGCCGCCGGCAGGACGGAGGCGCTCGAGCGCGAGCTGGAGGAGCTGCGCACCGAGCTGGTCGTCGCCCGCGGCGAGGCCGAGGGCGCCCGCGGCGAGGTCGACAAGCGCACCGGGGACCTGCGCCGGCGCCTGCAGGAGCTCGAGGCGGCGAGCGCCAAGAACGAGGAGCGAGTCGTCAAGGCCTACCAGAAGATCAAGGGGGACGAGAAGCTG
>Ga0153915_10000617_pt1 | contig 33190 bp, 31 predicted proteins | sample Opewatmetagenome_2_FD_107003 | JGI IMG/M metagenome (GOLD analysis project Ga0153915, IMG submission 107003) | Freshwater wetland microbial communities from Ohio, USA - Open water 3 Core 3 Depth 3 metaG | ecosystem: Environmental > Aquatic > Freshwater > Wetlands | place: USA: Ohio, Lake Erie... | reverse complement strand
TCCGCCGACGATTAAACATCCCAGCTGGAAGAACGGGAAGTTGGATGCTCCTGCCGCAGCGTACTCAGCAAAGCTGAAAGTTGCCGTTAAAAGAATAACTGCCGCCGTTACGATTGTTGTTGCTAATGTTTTTTTCATGATCTGTTACCTCCTTAGGGTAATTTGTTTATTTGCCTTTATACTACTGAAATTATCGTGCCAGATTTTGAAATAAAATGAATATATCTGTAAGCATTTGAATTATTTTGTAATTAAACGATAGTGTTAATGCCGTAACATCCGTCCCCAAACTTCTTTTAGATCGTTTCTTCAATGAAGTATTCAAATCGATTGAACGAAACATGAAAAACGGTCCAAGCGTAATATTTTTGAAATTCCATTGACAAGTATCAGATAACGGTATTAAATGTTCACATAATTTAAATAGTTACCATACACAGGGGTATAATAGATATCCTTGGGACTACCCCTGATGTATCGGAATTCAACTAATCAATTCCGTTGCGTCCGAAATACGGCTGGTTTCACTTCAGAATTTGAAGTTTGGCAAATAAATGTTAATTGCCGGATGAAAATAATGACGACACAAACACAAAAAGATAGTCCGGAACGATATACAATTTCTTATAAAAGAGAAGATTTAAATCTTTTCATTTATCTTGCAGGCGAATTCGGACTGAAAAATCTGGCAGCCTTCAATAGTGATATTAATCGGGAGATTTTCAGACAAAAGTTAAATTCTGTAACAATCGATTTTTCGGAGATCTGTTATCTGGATAGCGCTGCGGCACTGGCTCTGGTTCAAATCAGGAAGGATGCTGTTGCTCAAGACATACCATGCCAATTGGTCAATTTAAACGATGAAGCTAAAGGAATCTTCAGCGTCATTCACGAGGATGCCCTGAACCATCCGCCATTCAAGTCCGTACAGGACGATGACGATTTTATACGACGGGTTGGGCAATCATCTCTGTACATTATGCGTGATTTTAAAAATTTCGTTACATTTATCGGTGATCTGATGGTTGCCATTTTATATATTATAAGACATCCTAAAACACTTAGGTGGAAAGATGTCCTATTTTACGTCCAGAGGGCAGGTGTGGATGGCCTGCCCATTGTTGCCGTAATCGGGGCTCTGATGGGATTAATAATTGCCTTCATGTCATTTTTACAATTAAAAATGATTGGCGCTAATATATATGTACCTTCGCTGGTAAGTTTTGCCATGATAAAAGAACTGGGGCCTATCATGACGGCTATTCTCGTTGCGGGACGTTCCGGCTCTGCATATGCTGCAGAAATCGGCACAATGGCGGTGAACGAAGAAGTAGACGCGCTAAATACCATGGGCTTTGATTCTGTTCGCTTTCTGGCCGTACCAAAAGTTCTGGCCACCATCATTGTATTGCCGATTTTGACTGTTTATGCCGATTTTTTCGGTATTATCGGCGGCATGATTATCGGCGTCACCAGCCTTGACCTTACGATAAAAACATATATCACTCAGTCTATTAAAAACATCAAGGTATTTGATATTGTAACCAGCCTGATTAAGGCCGGCGTTTTTGCCGCATTAATTGCATCAATCGGCTGCCAGAAGGGATTTCAAGTTCGTTCAGGCGCGCAGGATGTCGGTAAATTTACCACCTCCGCAGTTGTCGCCGCGATTTTTCTGATTGTGGTGGCCGATTCAATCTTTGCCATTATGTTCTATTATATATAATAATGCTTAAGGGAGCATGTTTTGGATATGGAAGAACGAAAAACAATTATTGTTGTTAAAGACCTGACTGCCCGTTTTGGCGACAATGTTGTGTTTGAAGATGTAAATTTTCAGGTATATAAAGGAGAAATACTGGTCATTGTAGGGGCCAGCGGATGCGGTAAATCAACTCTGCTGAAAATCATGATAGGACTACAGAAACCTTATGCGGGTCAGGTTTTGTATCAGGGGACTGATATTATCAGTGCGAATGAAAAAGAACTTGATCTGTACAGGCAAAATATAGGGGTCCTTTTTCAGTCAGGCGCCTTGTTCAGTTCAATGACGATAAAAGAAAACATGGAACTGCCCCTGCAGGAATATACTAATCTCGATCCTGCCGTTATAGACAAAATTATTAAAATGAAATTAGGTATGGTCAATTTAGCCGGTTACGAAAATTATAATCCGTCCGAACTGTCCGGAGGCATGAGAAAAAGAGCCGGCATTGCCCGGGCCATGGCGCTGGACCCGCGGGTGCTTTTCTTTGACGAATTATCGGCCGGACTTGACCCGGTTACTGCCGTTGAACTGGATGATTTGATCATCAAAACCAACGAAGCTTTGGGAACAACAATGGTTATAGTGACTCACGAACTGGAATCTATTTACAAAATAGCCCACAGGGTGTTAATGATGGATAAAGAAGCGAAAGGCTTTATCGCCGAAGGCAAGCCGCTCGATTTAAAAAAGAATTCGACTGATCCGCGGGTTACGAGTTTCTTTTTGCGTCAGGTGCCTGCTGCGCCTGACGAGCAGAGGTATTATGTCAGCTAAAAGTTCAAAATTCTTAATCGGTCTTTTTGTGATTACAGGCGTGCTGATTTGCGCGGCGATTATAATTTGGGTAGGCGCATCCAGAGTATTTATGAAAGGCTCTCTCTATTCGGTTTATTTTGATGAATCCGTCCGGGGACTTCAGGAGGATTCGGCGATTAAATACCGCGGCGTTGATATTGGCAAAGTCCAGAGCATCGATGTGGCCCCAGACTACCGTCTGATTGAAGTGGTCATGAAAATAGAATTGGAAGGAGATTTACCGAACCAGACTATCGCTGTAATAAAGTCAGCAGGCATTACCGGAATTGTTTTTATTGAACTGGACAGGATCAAAGCCGGCGAAATGATAAATTCACCCAAAATTACCTTCAAATCAAAATATCCGGTTATTCCCTCGCGCCGGTCGGAGATGAGTCGTTTTCTGGCAGATACAGACATTATTATGCAGAGCGTAAAAGAAATCGATTTCAAGGGCATTTCCGATCAATTGAAAAACACAGCCCAGGCGATAGAAAACCTTACGGAAAATAAGAAAATTGACAATATTCTGATTAATCTTGAATCTACCTCCTCCAATCTGAATCAGGCGATTGTCAAAATCAACAAGACTATTTCCGAGGGCAAGGTGGACAGAACCCTAAATGAAGCAATGGGAGTTTTATCGGATGCCCGCCAATTAATCGGACAGACAAAAAAAGAAATCGAATATTTGAATCTGAAGGAAAAGTCATCCCGAACCAATATTTTGCTCGAAGATATAGACAAAAAAACAAAAACCATCGCCAATGAATTGCAGGATACATCGGAACATTTGCGGATTACTTCGAAAAATCTGGAAAAACTTTCCGATAATTTAAAAAGGAACCCTTCGGAGCTGATTTTCTCGAAACCGGCACCGCAGAAAAAAGCCATGGAGTAATGAAAGGGATAAGCAATGAGGAAATTATTAAAGCAGGTACAATGTTGCGGAAAAAGAAATCAGGGCTTTTGTTTTATCATCATTGTTTTATCGTTTATAATTGCGGGGTGCGCAGGCAGCGGCAAGCCTCAGTATGAAGTGGAGAACTACCTGTTGAGTTACCAGGCGCCTGCCTTTGATAAATTAGAAAAACTTAATACTTCTGTAAAGTTTAACCGGTTTTCTATTGCCACAGCATATAATTCCGCCGATATGGTTTTCCGCAATGATTCTTACAGTATTGATTCCTTCAATTATTCCCGGTGGGCGGTCAATCCGGCGGATATGATTGCCGACAACCTTTTGCGTGACTTGAGGGGCAGCGGCCTTTTCAGCGGAGTTTTTTCCCGTTATGAAACGGATGAAGGACAATTCGTCATTTCGGGCAGTATTGACGAATTCTACCTGCTTACGGATAGAAGCAATAAAACAGCACTCATCAGCATTGTCATTTCATTACAGGACACACGGGAAAAAGAAACCGGAAAAAGAATGATGTTTCAGAAAAAATACATTCGGGAAGAGCCGTTGCAGGAATCATCGCCGCGGGGATATTGCGAGGCCGCAAGCCGGGCTATGCGGATAATTTCGGAACAGATCACAAAAGATATTTATACGGACATCAAAGCAATCATTCGATAGAGACTATTCATGAAGGAAATATCTGTTCAAACCAATTCCCGTGTTCAGATGATAGACGTTACATCAGCAGTCCAAAAAGCTGTGGGTGAAGAAAAAATCGAAACAGGCCTTTGCCTGGTTTACACGCCTCATACCACTGCGGCAGTAACGATAAATGAAAATGCCGATCCTGACGTACCCCGCGATATTCTTGAGGCTCTGGAGAGGGCTGTTCCTTTAAGAGCGAATTACCGGCACACGGAAGGAAATTCCGCGGCTCATGTTAAATCTTCTCTGGTTGGCGCATCAGAATTGGTAATAATAGAAAATGGCCGCCTGGTTTTAGGAACATGGCAATCAATATTTTTCTGCGAATTTGACGGCCCGCGCACACGGAAAATGATCATAAAATTTGTTAATACGAAATAGATTTAAGACTTTTATCATTTGTTTATGAATGGAACCGTTGCTTTTCCTGATATCTGAAGCTGTCCTTTTTTAACAGAAAATGACTAAAAATGGTAAGTTGTTTTCAACTGAAACAAATGACCTTTGGGAGAATTTTCGGTATGCACGTCGTAAAGATACGTAAATGTAAGCTTGAGCCAGGAAAAACGGTAATAAACATCGGCTCCCACGGAAAGAGTCTCTCTGGCGCTGTTATTTACCTTCACTCCGTTCAGTTCTTTGTCCCCGCTGATCATCCAGTTGATCGAAGGTCCTAACTTGAATTTATCCGTCACATTGTAGCCCAGCAGGCACTGCACATATAACTCATCTCCAGGAAGAACTTTGGTAGTTTCGTTTTTCAGCCTAAAATAATACTTCACTCCGGCGTCAATGCTGAAATCACCGAAGGATTTGTAAAGAAAAATCATCGGTTTAATGTCATACTGATTCGAGCCTATATTGGCGGCTTTTGCGGCATTGTACTCACCTGTGGGAAACTCCACGAATAAAATCGGCAGAATATCGATTTGCTTAAACGGCAGAAAATAACCAGCGCCGAGATTTATATCGCCCAGACCTGACGAGTTCTGGTTCATGGAGTTAATATCCATGATGCCTACCGGGACAACAGCGGTTGCTACAAAATCGGATGAATAATAGCAGAAACGGAGCAACTCCTGAGCGTTTAAGAAACCGTAATCTTTTTTAAGTGTATTCCCGTTTTTGTCGGTGAACTCGTCGGCTGTATAAACAGAGGTATATGTGAGAAAATAAGCTCCGTGCGCACGTGAACCGTCATAAAAATTAACTGCGAGGGCGGTATTCGGCATTATAATCACAAGAAATACTAAAACTGAATATAAACGAAATAGAGGAATAGATAGGAATTTGATCATGCCAGTCTCCTTTATATTATATGGTAAGAGTTTGTTTATACAGTTCCCCAGTTGAAGCGGCCATTACTAACTAACTCGTGCACCTATGCCGATAATTCTTTACGGTACATACTTACTTTCCTGCCTCCAAGATACATGCAAGGCACAAATCGGAATAAATTTTTTATCCCTTCCGAAAAACGCAAAGCATGCAAATGGTTTAACCACTGTTAGCGTTTCCTGTATAAATGAATTGCCGCATCCTCGATGCGGCAATTCATCCGTAATCAAAAAGTTTACCCGGCAAAACTTTCTTCAGCGATATCCATGATGCTCAAATCTTCGCTCTTGATGGCTTTGACGATGGCTTCGATATAGGGCAGTTCGTTTTTGACGAAATACTTGGCGCCGGCCAGCTTTCCTGCATAGAAGGCTGCGTCTTTGTCGCTCTTGATCAACTGAGACCACTGCGCGGCATCGTTCTGATCGATACCTTTCTGTCCGATCAGGGCGTTAAGTTTTTCCCGGGCGATGCCTGCTTCCCAGTACAGGAAACAAGCGCAGATCACCCTGCCCATCAACATGAGGAACGGATAGGCATTGCCGACCGGGATCATAAATTTTCCGGCTTTGGCGCATTTGGCAAAGAAGGTTGCCATCTCGGCCATGGTGCTTAAACCGGCCTGGACATCGGGGGCAAGCTCCGGCAGGATCTCCTGATAGCGGGTGATGATGGATTGCATCTCGGTGTACAGCGCCATGAAACAGGCGCCTTTGCGCATACCGAGCTTGCGGCCGATCAGGTCAAGGGCCTGGATGCCGTTGGCGCCCTCGAAGATGCAGGCGATTTTCTCATCTCTCATGAACTGTTCAATGGGGTATTCCGCGCAATACCCGTACCCTCCGTAAATTTGCATGGCGTTGTTGATCACCATGAAGCCTGTATCGGAACAGTAGGCCTTGCAGATCGGTGTAAGAACTTCCAGAATGCCGCTCCATTTGTCCTCTGTTTCCTGATTCGGAGCCGTAAGAATCATATCGCCGCAATAAGCTGCAAAATACATCAGGGCTCGCATCCCCTCGACATGGGATTTCATCCACAGAAGTGTGCGACGGATATCCGGGTGATGAATGAGCGACACGCGCGGCGCGGCCGGATTGGCGAAATCCAGCAACGAAGCTCCCTGTAGCCTTTCTTTGGCGTACTGGAGGGCGTGCAAATAGGCTATGGTCGCGCTTGTGAGTCCCTGCATGCCCACACCGATACGGGCCTCGTTCATCATCTTGAACATGATCTTCATTCCCTCGCGTTCCTCGCCCAGAAGTTCACCGTAACACGCGCCGTTGTCGCCGAAGTTCATCAGGCAGGTGGAACTGCCGTGGATCCCCATCTTCTCTTCAATGCCGGCAATTTCGAAATCGTTGCGCGCGCCCAGGCTTCCGTCAGCGTTGACGATGTATTTGGGAACGAGAAAAATGGAAATGCCGCCCGTACCCGGAGGATCGCCTTCGATGCGGGCCAGGACGGGATGAATGATGTTCTCGGTGAGGTCGTGGTCACCGGAGGTGATAAAGATTTTCGTTCCCTGAATGTGGAATGTGCCATCCGGCTGCCGGATGGCCTTGGTGCTGAGATTGCCGACGTCTGTTCCCGCGCCGGGCTCGGTTAGACACATGGTTCCCGCCCAATCGCCTGCGACCATCCTATGCAGGTACTTTTCCTTTTGCGCGGCAGTGCCGTAAACCTCGACGAGGTGGGCGGCGCCGGCGGAGAGGCCGGGATAGGCAATGAAGGCGAAGTTATGGATAAACCAGTCGTTGGCGGCAAGGCGCATGAGGCGGGGCAGCCCCTGGCCGCCGATCTCCTGGGAAAACCCCATGGAATTCCAGCCGCTCTCGCAAAAGAGCTTATAAATCCGGTGAAAACTTTTCGGAACATATACCTGGCCTTTTTCCAGTCGGCAGCCTTCCCGATCGCCATCCTTGAGAGTCGGGAAGATTTCTTCCACGGCAAACTTCTGCGCCTCTTCCAGAATCATGTCGAATGTCTCCCGCGAAAAATCGGCATAGCGCTGGTGTTCGCAAAGCTTGTCTGCCTGCAACATCTCATACAAAACAAATTTCTGATCCCGTTCATCCAAAATTAAATTTGCCATAAAACCTCCTCGCTTTTTTTGATAATATTTTGGTCTAGCTTATATCCCTGCATATTTAGCCCACTGCCGCCGTCTCCTGTCCCATGAACCTCGAAGGACACAGATCGTGGTACAGCGTATTTATGTGATTATCTTCGTTGATTTAAGCTGTGCAATCTCATCCGGCGTGTAGCCGAGCCATTGTTCGAGCAGGAGTTGATTATGCTCGCCAAGTCCAGGGGCTGGCCGGTTGATTTTTCCCGGCGTGCCTGAAAAATGATAGGGGATGCCCGGTACGTCGATGGCGCCGTATTGGGCATGCTCGACGGTCTGGAACATGCCCCGTGCCCGCAAATTGGCGTCATCGTTGACCTGATCCACGGAATAGGCAACGCCGCAGGGGATCTTTCTATCTTCAAGGATCCGGACGATTTCGGCGGATGTATGCCGGCTTGTCCACTCTTCAATGAGTGCGACTGCCGCGGCGTGATTATTGACCTGGGCGATCAGATTGGAAAATTGCGGATCGGTCACCATCTCCGGGTGATTAACGATCTCGGAGAGATCGCGCCATTGCCGGGGGGTGACGGATACGATGGCTACTTTGCCGTCCGTGGCTTTGAAAAAACCATAGAAGGGCATGCGGTCTTTCGAATTCATCACCTCAGCCGGTTTGCGACCCAATGCCCGGGTGACATCATCCATCATAGGCGCCATCGCTTTGTCGATCATCGCCCGATAATTATTAAAGTAGAGCACATCCTGTATGGATACATCGATATACTGGCCCTCTCCGGTCTTCATGCGATGGATGAGAGCCATGCATATGGCCATTGCGGCATAGCTTCCGCTGACCAGATCTCCCCAGTAATTGGCGGGTGGCATCAGGTTTTCGAGATCGTTCCAGAAGTGGCCGGAAGTAGCCTGGGCAATAATATCGAAGGCGGCCCTTTCCGGATTGATGCCCGTAGTTCCGAAACCGGAAATGGCAATATAAATAATATCCGGTCTTACCTGACGGATATCTTCATATCCGAGATGACTGTTTTCCATTGTCCCGGGAATGAGGTTGTGTACAAAGATATCGGAGGTTGCCGCCAGATGACGGATGATTTCCTGGCCTTGAGGCTTTTTCCAGTCCAGGGCCAGACCGTATTTGTTGCGGTTCAGGATCGAGTAGTTGCGTTCCGCTCCCGGCATCAGGCTGAAGATCAGACGCAGAGTGTCTCCCTGTGGCGGTTCAATCTTGACCACCTCCGCCCCCATATCGGCTAAAATCTGCGTACAGCGTGATCCTGAAATGAACTGTGTAATGTCGATAACCCTGATTCCGGAAAATATGTCCATAATCGCACCTCCTTTTAGAATATTGAGCAGTCCCGCCTTCCTGGCATCATATTTCAACTGATCCCGAAACGCAGGGTGGGCAATTGCAATAAGAGCTTTTGTACTTTGGCTGAGACTCAAGTCCATGAGAACTGAATAAAAATATTTAGCAGATATTTATTAGTAACAGATTTATGAAAATGACAATGTGGAATGAAAATAAGCAAATTAGTAGTAATAAACTACCATTAAATACTGATGGCCATGATGCCATTGGCACGTTAGGTACTGTAGCAAGACACCCACGGGAACTCTTGACCGATAAATATTTCAACGGACCTCTATCTTGCTATAATCAGAAGGATTATTGGTGGAAGAAATGAATTAAAGATCCATGGATTGAAGATAGGTGCAAAGATTGATTTTCTTGCCGGATATCTCAAGTTTGCGACGGATATTAGCACGATGAAAGGTTACGGCATCGGCAGAGACTTTCATCAGTCCGGCAATCTCTTTACTCGATTGCCCCTGTTTGATGAGATTGGCAATTTGGATCTCTGTTGGAGTCAGGCTCAGATGCTGAGAAGAGAGGATATAGGCAAAGGGAGAGATAAAATCTTTAAGATTGGCCCGAATGATACTTAGGTAGGTATTTAAATCACCGTTCAAATTCATCTTTTCCATCTTGTCAATATATGGGAAAATGAGTTTCTTGACATGAGAGACGATTTGCTTCTCCATCTTTTTTTTCTCCTCTTCTCTATATTCGAGGAGGATCTTCAAGGCCGTGTTCATCTCTGCGAGATGGCGGGCCTGCTCCTTAAGCTCTTCCTCCTTTTCCCGCAAAGCGGTCTCGGTCGCTTTCCGTATGGTGATATCCTGTTGCAATTTCTTATTGGTCTTAAGTAACTCGGATGTGCGCTTGGCAACTTCCTTTTCCAGATGATCATGCGCTTCCTGCAAGCTAATCTGGGCATTTTTGCGCTCGGTAATGTTATCCAGATACATGAGCACCAAGTCCGGAGGAAGGACGATCTGATGCACCATAAAGTACATTGTGCCGCTGCCGTCCCGCGGAATATAATCTATCTCCTGTTGAAGCATCGACTTTGTTTTAAAACAGAGCGTAAAACTGTCTATGATGTCAGACCTGTTTCGGAAAAGATCGCGCGCCGTGCGACCGAGCCAATAATGGGATTGGCCTCGTAAAAAGATTTCGGCGGCACGGTTTACACGAAGCAAAACAAAATCATCGCCTTGCTTTCGCCAGGTGGAGGTGGGTATAGGAATGTTTTGATATTGGGTCTTGAATCGCTCTTCACTCTCTTTGAGTGCTTTTCCCCAATGTTTTTGAAGCATAATTTGCCGTTGCAGTTCGGCGGCCTGCTGTTCCAGTTCGGCATAGGTAGGTTTTTCCGCTATCAAATCTCTCCTCCGGACAATTTTTCTCCGATTTCTAAAATTCTCGCTCCTTGATTTGGTTCCAATCAAGGAGCGAGTGGCTTACCTGATATTTTATAATGGCTTGTCCCGACAACTTATATCACATATTAACTTAGAATTCTGCCATAACTGAGACTAAGGTGCAATCAACATCTGTCATTATGCTTTTGTTTTTCAAAATAGATAATTAAATTTTTATTGATTACTTAAGACTTAAGACTTTTATCATTTGTTTATGAATCGAACCGTTGCTTGCCAGAAGATTGGGCGAATATAAATTCCATTTTTTTCCTGCAATATCGGAAATAACGCCGCCCGCTTCTGTGACCAGAAGACAGCCTGCAGCCGTATCCCATGGTTTTAGTTTCAGTTCCCAGAAGCCGTCAAACCGTCCTGCCGCAAGATAGGACAGGTCCAGAGCCGCGGCGCCGGCACGCCGGATGGCCTGGACATTTTTAGCCATTGAATTAAAGTAATTAAGGTTATTATTTTTGCTTTCCCTGATATCATAAGGAAAACCGGTAGCCAGAAGGCTGCGGGAAATATTCTTTAATGGCGAAACGGCTAATTTTTTACCATTTAAGAAAGCGCCTTTGCCGCGCACAGCAACAAACATTTCCTCCCTCATCGGATCGTAAACTATTCCCAGAATGACGTCGTCTTCTTTTTCCAGAGCAATGGAAACACAAAAGACAGGGTATCCGTGAGCATAATTTGTTGTTCCGTCCAGGGGATCGATTATCCAACGCAATTTCCCCGCGCCGGTAATTGCGGGCGACTCTTCCGATAAAATTCCATGATCGGGAAAGTACCGTTTAATTGCCTTAATAATCAAATCTTCAGACATTTTATCCGCTTCGGTGACCAGATTGATTTCGCCTTTGTAATGAATTTTATGCGTTTTGGCGAATTTTTCTTTCAATAAAGCGCCGGATTTTCTAGCCAGATCAACGGCAAATGACTTGTATCGCAGCATACGGAAATTCTCCTGACATAAATTTAAATCATTAAAGTTGCAGGTAATAATCAGTTTAATTTTAAAGAGTTGTATTACAATAAAATTAGTGCTAAATAAACATAAATAATACAGCTGTCAGTGATTTTATATGTTTATGGAAAAAACGCCAGATAATAATTCGCAAGAGTTAAGAAAAACAAGGGAAGCTATGGGTATTTCTCTTGAAGATTTATTCAAGAAAACACGTGTAAGAGTAATCTATCTGCAGGCTATAGAAAATGAAGAATTTGATTTGCTGCCTGTTTCCGTTTACGCAAAGAATTTCATAAAAATTTACGCCCGCGCTTTAGGAATTGATAGTGGGCCGATAATAAAAAAATACGAAGATTATCTTGATTCCCGGAAAGAAACACCAGCACCGGAACCGGAAAATGAACCGGAGAAAAAACATCTTTTTACAGAAATCACCGGTCGCAGAGTTTATTTATTGGTTGCTTTTGTTTTGGTAGCCGTTATTGTCATTTTTTGGTTGATTTCCAGACAATACGAAACATCTTCGGATATAATTAAATCAAACAGCAGTGTTGCTAATGCTGTTCAGGAAAATAAGGCGCAAAATGTAAATTCTTTGTTAAGTGCGACTAATAATACTCCCGCCGGGCAGGTGGAACCTAATCCTGTAGTTGCGCAAAACAAAAAAAATATACAATTACCGGTTAAGATGCAAACAACCTTCACTTCCGCAAACAGTGAAAATAATGAAGTAAAACCTTTTAAAAAACAGGTTTTGTTACCGGTTGAAAATACGCAGATCGCATCTTCTGGTGGAGAAACCTGTCTTTTGGTGATTAAAGCGACCGAGGAAACATGGATGCGCATAAAAGCCGATCAAAACCCGTCATTCCATGTTTTGTTGAAACCCGGAGAAAAATTTGAACGCAGGGCAGAGATTTTTAATGTTGATATTGGCAATGCGGGCGGAGTGAAAATACAATTTAAAGGCAAGAATATAGAAAACCTGGGAAAGACGGGAGAGGTAGTCCATCTGCGGTTACCATAATTTAATAGAATAAGAATTAAAGAGGTAATATTATGTTTGGAATAGGCACGCAGGAATTAATAATAATATTGGTAATTGTTTTGATTATTTTCGGCGCTGGTAAATTGCCGGAAATCGGTTCAGCTTTAGGCAGAGGAATTAAAAATTTTAAAAAATCTGTTAAAGAAACTGATCAAATTGACAATCAACCGCCAAATAAGGAAGACGAAAAAAAGTAAATACTGCCAACAATAAAAGCGATTTAATTGCTTGTTTTTTTACACAAAACCATACTTATTCTGTTTTCAGATATATTCAAACAATTGTTCTGAATAGATTTAAATATACGATTAAGACTTAAAGCACAGTTTGTACAGACTATTAAAATGGAACGTCATCCAACGGTGCATTGCCATTATTAGAGTTTGCAGATGCGGTATCAAAAGATGCGTCTTCTGTTTTCCCCTGTCCTTTGGAATCCAGCATTTGCATGTTGGAAGCTATAATTTCCGTGGTGAAACGTTTAACACCTTCCTTGTCTTCCCATGAACGTGTCTGAATGCGGCCCTCTATGAAAACGAGCTTCCCTTTAACAAGATAGTTGCCGCATATTTCGGCCAGTTTGCCCCATGTAACTATTCGGTGCCATTCTGTTTTTTGAACTTTTTCCCCGTTTTTATCTTTCCACTGTTCATCTGTTGCCAAATTAAAATTTGTGACCATCGTGCCGTCAGGCGTATAACGAACATCCGGATCCTTGCCCAGTCTTCCAATCAATATCACCTTGTTTACCATTTCGCCGACCTCCCATTGATAGATGTTTTTTTATATACATAACATTATTGTTTGTGGCAAACTAAATTTATGTGGAAAATTTCAAAAAATATTATTCATTATATGGAATTACGTAATAATGATGATACTTGACTATTTAGCAAAAAAAATATAGTTAAACAAACTTTGTAAAAGTGGAGAAATTATGGAAGATAATGAACTTTTAAATATTCGTCGGGAAAAAATATCGGATTTAAAAGCAGCAGGAATTGATTTATATCCCAATGATATCAAACCCCAAAATACAACCTCGGAAATACTGGAAAGGTTTGGCAGTGCCGACAACGAAGCTCTGACGAAGTTAACGGATAGTTTTTCTATTGCCGGACGCTTAATGGCCATACGTAATTTCGGTAAAGCGGCGTTTGTCAAAATTCAAGATTACAAGGGCAAGATTCAAGGTTATGTTGCCAAGAACATTCTCAGCGCAGAGGATTATTTTGTTTTTAAAAAACTGGATATCGGTGATATTGTTTATATTTCCGGAAAGCTGTTTCGCACCAAGACAGATGAATTAACTATTGAATCGCAGAAATTAATCCTGCTTTCCAAATCCATTCGCCCTCTGCCGGAAAAATGGCATGGTCTTACCGATATAGAAACAAGATACCGCCAGAGATATCTTGATTTGATTGCCAACCCCGGGGTCAGGGAGATTTTTCACAGGCGCAGCCGTATTATCAAACTTATCAGGCAATTTATGGACGAACATGATTTTCTGGAAGTGGAAACACCGATGATGCAGCCGCATGCGGGAGGTGCTATCGCCCGTCCTTTTAAAACTCACCATAACGCCCTGAATATGGATTTTTATATGCGGATTGCTCCCGAACTTTATTTAAAACGTCTCGTTACCGGCGGACTGGAGAGGGTTTACGAAATTAACAGGAACTTTCGCAACGAGGGCATTTCCACTTTTCATAATCCTGAATTTACCATGATGGAATTTTACCAGTCATACAGTACTTATGAAAATTTAATGTCTTTTACGGAAGATTTATTTGCCTTTATTGCCCAGGATATATTCGGCGGATTGAAATTTAACTATCAGAATACTCAAATCGATTTAACTCCGCCCTGGCGACGCATTTCCGTAAAAGAAGCCCTTGTGCAAATAGCCGGGATGGAACCGGACTCTCTGGAAGACCAAAAGAAAGCTTTAGCCTTTGCCCAAAAGACCGGCTGTAAGGTGAAAGACACTGATCATTTAGGAAAAATTTTAATGGCCATTTTTGACGAAGTTGTAGAGAAGAAACTTACCCAGCCGACATTTGTTACCCACTATCCGGTAGTTATATCTCCGCTGTCCAGAAGATCAAAAGATGATGCGGACCTTACTGACCGTTTTGAATTATATATTTACGGCAGAGAGATTGCCAACGCTTTTTCGGAGTTAAACGATCCGGTTGATCAGAAGGGAAGATTTCTGCAGCAATTGCAGGAAAGAGAAGCCGGTGACGAAGAAGCTCACGAAATGGACGAAGATTACATTCGGGCGTTGGAATACGCCATGCCGCCTACCGCCGGTGAAGGTATCGGTATTGATCGACTTGTCATGCTCTTTACGGATTCAGCTTCTATCAGGGATGTCATTTTATTTCCTCTGTTAAAAACAAGACAGGAATAAAATGATTAATAATATTATCTGAAAAGCCGGATTTATCTTAAATTACAGGATATATATTCTGATGTCCTATGAACTTTTTATAAGCAGACGTTATTTAAGCGCAAAACGTAAACAAGTATTTGTTTCGATAATTACGTTTATATCTATCTTTGGCATTTTTTTGGGTGTGGCGGCTTTAATTATTGTGCTGGCGGTTATGAACGGATTTGAAGAGGATTTGCGCACAAAAATTCTGGGAATCAAATCCCACATTGAACTGACAACCGATGTGAACGGACCAATGAAAGATTACCAAAAGGTTCGCGAAAGAATTGCGGATATAGAAGGTGTTGTCGCTTCCACGCCGTTTATTTACAGTCAGGCGATGGTACGCAATGGCAACGGAATTAATGGTTTGATTATTCGCGCTTTGGATACTAAAAGCGCTTTTAAAGTAATCAATCTGGGAAAAATCAAAGAAGGCAATATTGAGTATCTCAACAAAATTCCACAGGAAATTTCGCTGAACTATAAAGGTGAAGGTGTGCCCCCGGAAGGGATTGTTATCGGTAAGGAAATGGCCCGAAATATGGGAATTTTTCTTTATGATACCATAACTATTATTTCGCCGGCAGGGATTTCCACTCCTATGGGAACTGTGCCCCGAATGAGAAAATTTGTTGTTGTCGGCATATTTGAATCCGGATTCTACGAATACGATTCAACGCTGGCATATTTATCTCTACAGAGCTGTCAGGATTTCCTGCAAATGGGTGACGCTGTTACTGGAATCGATATTAAAGTTAATGATATTTATAAGGCGGATGTGATTTCCCGGAAAATTCAAAACAGATTGGGATTTCCTTATTGGGCGCAAAACTGGATGCAAATGAATAAGAACTTGTTTTCCGCTTTAAATTTGGAAAAACGCGTCATGTTTATTATACTGAGTTTGATTGTACTTGTCGCCGCGTTTAATATAATCAGCGCATTGATAATGATTGTAATGGAAAAAAATAAGGATATCGCTATTATGAAATCAATGGGAGCAACTTCCCAAAGCATTATGAAGATATTCATTTATCAAGGCTTGATTATAGGAGTTATCGGTACGGCTCTGGGATGTGTTACCGGTCTGGCTGTGGCTCTGAATTTACAAAAGGTATCGCTTTTTGTAGAGAAAATTTTTCACTTTAAGATTTTACCCGAGGATGTTTATTATTTAAGCGAACTTCCTTCCAAGGTTAATTACGGTGATGTTGTTATTATCGTTATAGGTACTTTGCTTATTTGCTTTTTATCGACAATTTATCCTTCTTTAAGGGCTTCCAGGACAGATCCTGCGGAAGCTTTAAGATATGAATGAAATTTAAGACAGCTGATATCAAAACTTATGATTGCACTGGAAAATTTGTCAAAAACATTTTTAAAAGACGGGAATAAAATCGAGGTTTTACGCGGTTTGAACCTGAAAATTAAAAAAGGTGAATCTCTGGCGATCCTTGGTGTTTCCGGCGCCGGCAAGAGTACGCTTATTCATATCATGGGTATGCTGGATCATCCTACCGGAGGCTGTCTTTCCATTGGCGGCATGAATGTTTTTGAATGGGAAGAGAAAAAGAGGGCATCTTTGCGCAATTCGACCATAGGGTTCGTTTTTCAATTTAATAATTTGCTTCCAGAATTTAATGCCCTGGAAAATACCATGATGCCGGCTTTAATAGGAGGAATACCAAAAAAACAGGCGGCAGAAAAAGCTTGCAAATTATTGAAGGAAGTTGGATTAGAACATAGAATCAGGCACAAACCGGGGGAACTGTCGGGCGGCGAGCAACAACGGACGGCTATTGCCCGTTCTTTGATTATGGAACCGGAAATATTACTGGTTGATGAACCTACAGGAAATCTTGACACGGAAACCGGAAAAAAGATAGAAGATATACTGGTAAATTTAAATGCGGCAAAAGGAATTACTCTTGTTGCTGTAACTCATAACAAATTACTGGCGGAAAGAATGTCCGAAAGGATTGTTCTCCGCGATGGGAAAATTTATGAATATAAATAAAATGATACGTCATGCCCTTCTGGTTTTTTCGTTTTTAATTATTATTTTTGCTCCGCAAGCGCATTGTATGGAGTCAAAAAAAATAATCATAATGCCTTTTGAGATTTACAGCAATTACGATAAAACCACTATCAGGGAATCATTATATAAAAAATTATCAGAAGAATTTAGAAAAGAAAAAGTTGTTCAACTGATTCCGGCAGATGACTTTCTGAAAAATTTTATTAAAATTGATGAGAAAAAGGCAATCAATAGTGGAAAGTCCGCTGGTGCTGATTTTGTGATTACAGGCAGCTTGACCCAATTCGGCGAATCTTTAAATATTGATGTCAAAATAATGGATGTTTCCAAAGAGAATGTTCTGTCTACGGCTTCTGCTCAAGGCAGAGGCTTGATCAATCTTGGCGCTGTAGTTGCGCAATTAAAAAACGAAATCTTTATTCGAATCGGATTTATTCAGAAAATAGCTAAAATTGAGATTCAGGGAAACCGGAAGATAAATTCCTCAGCCATAACCGCGAAAATTAAAAGTAAAGCAGGCGATGAATTTTCCGAGGCGGATGTTGCGGCTGATATTAAAACGATTTTTAAAATGGGTTTTTTCATGGATGTAACTGCGGAGGAAGCATCTACACCGGAAGGGAAAATCATTACTTTTATTGTACAGGAAAAAGGACTTATTTCCGAAATTCGTATTAATGGCAATAAGGCCTTGAATAAAGATGATATTCAGGAAGTCATGGCAACAAAGACCAGACAAAACCTGAATCAGGAGCAGATTAAAGCGGATATAGAAAAAATAAAAACACTTTATGACACTAAGGGTTATTACAATGCCGAAATAAAAGATAAAGTCGAACGGGATGGAGAAAAAGATTTCCGCGTAATTTTAGATATCAAAGAAAATGACAGACTCTACATTAAGTCAATTGCTTTTGAAGGCAATGAAGCATTTACCTCAAAAGAACTGAAAAATATGATGAGTACTAACGAATACACTATTTTTCACTTAATCACCGATTCCGGTTTACTCAAACGTGATCAACTTAAACAAGACATTGGTAAATTAGCAACTTATTACTTCAATAACGGCTTCATTAATTCTCAAATCGGTGAACCGGAAATAACTTACGATAAAAAAGGGATATACGTAAAAATTAAAATCAAAGAAGGAAAACGATTTAAAGTAGATAAAGTGGAAATTTCCGGTGATTTACTGCAAAAGTCCAGAGAAGAGCTGTCCAAGTCCCTGAAAACTAAAAAAGGCGATAATTATAGTCGCGAAGCAGTTATGAAAGATATAGATTTCATAACTCAATCCTGCAATGATGAAGGTTATGCCAATGCGGATATTAATCCCAGGATCAATACAAGAGAGAATGAGCAGTTGGTTGAAATTGACTACCAGATAACCAAAGGCGAACCGGTATATATTAATCATATTAATATTTCCGGCAATACTGTTACCCGCGACAAAGTTATCCGGCGTCAACTGGACGTGGTTGAAGGTGATCTGTATTCCAGCAGTAAATTAAAAAACAGTTATTCTAATCTGAACCGTATGAGATATTTTGAAGAGGTGGACTTTCAGACGGAAAAAGGAACTGATAAAACCAAACAGGATATTAATATCAGGGTTAAGGAAAAAAGTACGGGCCAGTTTATGGTGGGCGCCGGTTACAGTGCCTCTGACCAGGCCACTATCATGGCGCAGATTACCCAGCAGAACTTTCTTGGCTACGGACAGATTTTAAGCCTGAAAGCATCTTTAGGTTCCACTACCAATAATATCGACCTGTCTTTTACGGAACCGTGGCTTTTTGATATGCCTCTCTGGTGTAAAGCGGACATCTGGAAATATAAAAAGGATTATGATTACTACACTCTGGATTCGCGCGGCGTCGGACTTACTTTAGGGTATCCTCTCTGGGAAAGGATTGTGGGCTATGTAGGTTATAAACTTACCTCCGATGATATTGCGGATGTTTCATCTTTAGCTCCAATTCAAATTAAACTTCAGGAAGGTCAAACAATAACCAGCGCCGTGACGTTATCTCTAGCCCGGGACACGACTAATGATTATATGTTCCCCTCGAAAGGAACAAAGTCCAGTGTTTCGGTCACACAGGCAGGAGGAATATTGCAGGGCGACGCCAGTTATACACAATATGGTGCAAGCCTGTCTGCTTATTACCCTCTGTTTTTAGATATAGTTTTAGGGGCTAAAGGCAGAATAGGCTACATTCAGGCCCACGACGGGAAAGAAGTTCCTGTTTTCAACAGATTTGTTTTAGGTGGAATTAATTCTCTGCGCGGATTCCGTTATGTCGGTCCTACGAATCCGGGAACGAGTGACGTAATTGGAGGCACAAGTATGTTAAATTTCAGTTGCGAGCTGGTGGTTCCTTTTATCAGAGATTCCGGGATGAAACTGGTCGCTTTTTACGATGCAGGCAACGCATGGAATGACAATTATTACCTTAATGATTTAAGGCAGTCCGCAGGTTTAGGTGTTCGCTGGTATTCGCCGATCGGTCCGCTAAGGCTTGAATATGGTCGCATAATTGACCGTGGAGGAGTAAATGATGACTCTGAAGGCCGCTGGGAGTTTACTATCGGAATGCCCATGTAAACCAGCAAACATGGTGAAAAAAATTAACATAAATAATTGAGAGAGGAGATTGTATATGAAAAGAAGTATTTATCTGATGGCATTAATTACCTCATTGGTTTTTGTCTGGAGCACCAGTTCTCTGGCTGCGGATAAAATAGGCTTTATAAACTTACAGGAAATAATGCAAAATTCCACCGCCGGTAAAAAGGCTGCGGATGATTTTAAAAAATATTACGAAAAAGAAACTCAGGAAATCAAATCGTCTGAAAAAGAATTAAAGAAAATGAAGGAAGATCTGGAAAAGCAAAGTTCAATCATGACTCAAAGCTCACGGAGCGAAAAGGAAGCTGCATATCAAAAGAAATTAAGGGATTATCAATTGCTGGTTAATGATACAAACGAAGAGCTTAAAAAGCGTGATCAGGAAATGACTCAGAAATTGATGCCCGGGATAATTAAAATTGTCCGTTCTATAGCTGAAAAAGAAAAATATACTTTGGTTATTGATGTGGCAACCATGCCGATACCTTACTTTGCGAAAGAAAATGACTTTAGCAAGAAGGTTATTGAAGAATTCAATAAAACGAAGTAACGGGACAACCTTCTCTCAATGAAAATGACAATTGCGGAGATAGCCTTGTTTCTTGGCGGCACGGTCAATGGAGCGGATGATATAATTATCAGCGGTATCCGGTCCATTGAAGAAGCAAATGAAGGCGACATCACCTTCATTGCCAACAAGAAATATCTAAAAAAACTTAAGTCGACAAAAGCGTCTGCTATCCTTGCTTCTTCACAAACGGCGGCCCAGGGAAAGAATTTAATTATTGTGCCGGATCCTTACGTCGCTTTAGGGAAATTACTGACGCTTTTCTATCCGTTGGAACATGGCCGCAGCGGTGTAAGTCCTGATGCCTCTATTGAAGATGGCGCTGAAGTATCTCCTGAAGCGACAATATTCCCCAGGGCTTATATCTGCGGGGGAGCAAAAATCGGTAAAGGAACGGTGATTTATCCTGGTGTTTTTATCGGCAGGAATTCTTCTGTCGGCGAAAATTCAATACTGTACGCCAATGTCACTGTTAATCATTCCTGTATTATTGGTAATCGGGTAATTTTGCATTCCGGAGTCGTAATCGGCGCTGATGGATTCGGTTTTGCGTCTCCCGGCAGGAATAATATCAAAGTTCCGCAGGTTGGTTTTGTGCAAATTGATGATGATGTGGAAATCGGCGCCAATACGACAATTGATCGCGCCGCCCTGGGTAAAACATGGATTCAGCGCAATGTTAAAATTGATAATCTGGTCCAGATCGCCCATAACGTTATTATCGGTGAGAATTCTGTCATTACCGCCCAGGTCGGAATTTCCGGAAGCACTAAACTGGGTAAAAGTGTAATGGTCGGCGGACAGACAGGAATGGTCGGACATATCAATATAGGCGATAATGTTATGATTGCGGCAGGAGCAAAAATTCATAAAGATATAAAATCAGGTGATATTGTCGGCGGAGCTCCGCAAATGCCTTTTAAAGAATGGCTGCAGGTTGAGGCTTGCCGGACAAAACTGCCCGAAATGAGAGCAGTACTGAAAGATCTTGTAAAAAAAGTGGATGAACTCCAGTCGAAAAAATAAATTTTCGTGAGAAGGTTTGATAAATGAAAATTCACCCCACAGCAATTATTTCACCCGACGCCCATCTGGAAGAGGGTGTGGAAATAGGTCCCTACAGCATTATTGGCAGTGACGTCAAGATCGGCAAAAGCACGGTAATCGGGCCGCATACAGTCATAGATGATTACACGCATATAGGAGAGGGTAATCGCATCTTTCAGTTTTGCTCCATCGGCGCCCCGCCGCAGGATTTAAAATTCGGCGGAGAAAAAACCCGGGTAGTTATAGGCGACTTTAATACCATACGGGAATTTGTAACAATTCATCGTTCCACAACCACCGATATCGGAGTGACAATTATCGGCGACCACAATCTTATCATGGCCTACTGTCATGTTGCCCATAACTGTAAATTGGGTAATAACGTTATTATGTCCAATGCGGCAACGTTAGCCGGACACATTCATATTGACAATTATGCCATTATCAGCGGCCTGTCGGGAGTTCATCAATTCTGCCGTATCGGTGAACACAGCATGATAGGAGGATGCTCCGCCGTTGTTAAGGATATTCCTCCATATGTTATTGCGCAGGGTAACCATGCCAAACTTTTTGGTTTGAATTTGATAGGTTTGAAAAGAAGAAATTTCCCTGAAAAAACCATTAAAGCTATCAGTGAGTCCTATCGCATTATTTTCCGTTCCAAACTGCTCCTGGAAGACGCGATAAAAAAAGTGGAAGCCCAGGTGGAGGATTTGCCGGAAGTACGGAAATTTGTAAAGTTTATCAAGGAATCGGAAAGAGGCGTTTGCCGTTAAAGAATATCATCATGAAAAAGAAAAAGCTTAATGTAGGTGTTGTCGGCATAGGGCATCTGGGAAATTATCATCTGCAAAAATACCAGAAACTGGAAAATTGTGAAATTGTTGCCGTCGCCGATCCGGTTATGGAAAGGGCGCAAAAAGCAGCCGGTATTTATAAGTGCACAGCTTTTTCTGATCATCGTTCCATGCTGGACAAAGTTGATGCCGTGAGTGTTGCCGTGCCTACGGGCGAACATTATAAGGTCGCCAGAGATTTTCTGGCAGCCGGTATTGACGTCCTGATAGAAAAACCCATCTGCGCGACTCTGAAAGAAGCTGATGAATTAATTGATCTGGCGCAGAAAAAAAACCTTATTCTGCAGGTTGGTTTTGTCGAAAGATTCAATCCCGCGATCATGGCTCTGGAAAAAGTCATCACCAGACCAATGTTCATTGAAGCGCACAGGCTGCATCCGTTTTTTGAGCGGGGCACCGATGTGGATGTCATTCTTGATTTGATGATTCACGATCTGGATATCATTTTAAAATTTGTGGATTCCCCGCTCGCCGGTGTTGAAGCCGTTGGTGTTCCTATTCTTTCCGATAAGATTGATATTTCCAATGTGAGAATTTCTTTTGATTCGGGCTGTATCGCCAACATTACAGCCAGCCGTATAAGCGTCAAAACCATGCAGAAGATTCGTTTCTTCGGGGTGGAAGGATATCACTCCGTGGATTGTCAGAAGCGGGAAATCATGTCTTTGTCCAAGGGGAAAAACGAGGCCGGTCAGTTGCAGATATTACAAAATAATGTCGAGGTGGGCAGCCATGATCCCCTCGAGGAAGAAATTCGCTCCTTTGTCAACGCTGTGACAAACCGCTCCCGTCCGCTTGTCTCCGGCGAGGACGCCCGTAAATCACTGGATCTGGCCATTGATATAATAAAAAAAATGAAAACCGGCGAGGTTGCATGAAATGATTCCAATGGTGGATTTAAAAAGGCAGTACCATGCTTTAAAGAAAGAAATTGATGCCGCGGTCAGTGACGTTTTGGAACAAACACGCTTTATTCTCGGACCCAATGTCGGTTCTTTGGAAGAAGAAATTGCCGCCTATCATGACCTGCCTTACGCGATCGGAGTCGCCAACGGCACGGATGCTTTGCTTCTGGCGCTCAGGGCCTGCGGGATTAAAGAAGATGACGAGGTAATAACCACCCCTTTTACTTTTATTGCCACGGCGGAAGTAATAGCTCTTTTAAAGGCCAGGCCTGTTTTTGTGGATATTTGTCCTGATACTTATAATCTGGATTGCAGCCGGATTGCCGATAAAATAACCGCAAAGACAAAAGCAATTATTCCGGTGCATTTATTCGGTCATCCTGCCGATATGAAGCCAATAATGGAAATAGCCCGAAAATACAACCTGAAAGTGATTGAAGATTGCGCACAGGCCTTCGGAGCAAAATACAAAGGCCGGAAAGTAGGCTCTATCGGTGATGTCGGCTGTTTCAGTTTTTTCCCCAGTAAGAATCTGGCCGGTTACGGCGACGGCGGCATGGTCATAACAAAAGACGAAGAAATAGCGAATCAGGTTAAAATACTGCGCAACCACGGCAGTTCAAAGCGTTATTATCATCAGGAAGTAGGTTACAACAGCCGCCTCGATGAGATTCAGGCCGCTATAATCCGTGTTAAACTCAAAAAAATAGATGAGTTTAATGAGGCGCGCCGTCAAAATGCGACTGCCTATTGCGCTGCCATTGATAATAAAAATATAGTTCTGCCCGTTGCTGTTTCTGATTGTGAACATGTTTATCATCAATTCACCATTCGCGCGAAAAATCGTGATGTTCTGGCTGATGCTCTTCAGAAGAAAGATATTTCTTCTGCGGTTTATTATCCTGTTCCTCTGCACCGGCAGGAGGTTTTTATGAAATTGTATAATACTTCAGAGGAAATGACGCAAAGCGAGAAATGCGCAGAGGAAGTTCTTTCCCTGCCGATGTTCCCGGAATTGAACAAGGAAGAAATCCGGCTCATTGCCGACGTTATCAACAATGTCTCTTGAAGAAAAAAAACAAGTCCCGTTAATAAATACTGTGCATAAGAAAAATAAAACTATAATGATTATTGCCGGCGAGGCTTCCGGTGACATGCATGGCGCCAACCTCGTCAGGGAAATGTTAAAAATCAATCCGACTCTAAATTTTTACGGTATTGGCGGAAACAGATTGCGGGAAGAAGGAGTGGAACTTCTAGCAGGCGCTTCCAACATGGCTGTCGTCGGTCTGACGGAAGTTGTTTCCAAATTAAGAAAAATTTTGAAAATTATGGGTATGATGAAAAAATCGCTGGATGAACGCCGGCCCGATCTTGTTATTTTGATCGATTATCCCGATTTCAACATACCAATAGCTGCGGCCGCCAGTAAAAGGGGCATCAAAGTTTTCTATTACATCAGCCCGCAGGTTTGGGCCTGGCGCAAGGGCAGAATCGGGCAAATTAAAAAAATCGTAAACAAAATGGCGGTTATCCTTCCTTTTGAAGTCGAGACATACAGCCGTGAGGGTTTCTCGGTAGACTATGTAGGGCACCCTTTACTGGACATGGTGAAACTGAATTATTCGAAACAGGAATCGAAAAAGAAATTTGGACTTGACGAAGATAAAGTCACGATAGGAATTTTACCCGGCAGCCGGCCATCGGAAGTCAGGAAGCTAATGCCGGAATTGCTGCGGGCATCCCGGATATTAAAGCAGGAAATGCCTGATCTGCAATTTGTCCTGCCGCTGGCCGATACACTGGAAGAAAAAAGCGTCACTGAAATTATTTCCGGATTTAATGTGAACGTAAAGGTTATTTCCGGTCACACATACGATGTTATTTCCTGCGCTGATCTGGCGCTGGTTGCTTCGGGGACAGCGACGCTGGAAACAGCGCTTCTGAAAGTTCCCATGATTATAGTTTATAAAATTTCTCTGCTTTCTTATCTCATCGGCAGATTGTTCGTTCACGTGAAAAATATCGGTCTTGTCAATATTATTGCCGGGAAAACGATTGTTCCTGAACTGATTCAAAACGATGCCAGTGGTGAAAGCATTGCCCGGGAAGCGCTGTCTATTTTATTGAATGAGGGAAGAAAACAGGAAATGATAAGAGAACTGTCAGCGATTCGCGCAAAACTGGGTGAGCCCGGCGCCGCAATAAGAGCTGCGCAAATCGCCTGCGATATGATATAGGAATAACTATGGAAACTTTTAAAAGATTGCTGTTAATGGCAAGGCAATATTATGTACGTTTTATCTTTGCTGCGATTTGCATGGTAGTTGCGGGAGGTTTGCAATCCGCTCTGCCGCTGATTGCCAAACCTGTCATTGACCAAATTTTCGTGAGCAAAGATATCGCGGCCTTAAAATGGATCCCCTTTACTATTATCGGTATTTTTTTGTTTAAAGGGTTGGCCAATTACGGACAGAACGTTATAATGAGTTCCATAGGCTTGCGTATTGTTACGAATTTACGCAATAAACTTTATGAACAAATTCAGAAACAATCCCTGTCTTTTTTTACCGTACATCCAACAGGATTACTGATGTCACGTATTACCAATGATGTCGCGTCCGTTCAAACCGCTTCGGCGGAAGCTATAACGGCATTGGTTAAAGACAGCTTTATGCTGATATCACTGGTAGGTGTCATTTTCTATACCGACTGGAAACTGGCACTCATTGCTATGGTTGTCTTTCCCCTGACAATCTACCCTATTACCTGGTTCGGCAAAAAAATGCGCAGACTGACAGTATCCACGCAAATCACCATGGGAACCTTGAATTCGTTTTTACAGGAAACAATTTCCGGTACGCGCATTGTCAAGGCATTTGGCATGGAAAAATACGAAAGCGAAAGATTTGCCGTGGAAAACGAAAAGTTATTTAAATATAACTTGAAAGCCGTTTCCATAAATGCAGTATCCAGCCCGCTCATGGATTTTCTGGGCGGATTGGGGATTGCCGCTGTAATTTCTTACGGCGGATACAACGTCGTGCAGGGCACTTCCACTCCCGGCACATTCTTTTCTTTTATTGCCGCGCTCCTGATGCTTTATGAACCGATTAAACGGCTTACCAATATCAATAACACCATCAATCAGGGCATTGCCGGCGCGGACCGTATTTTCAGCATCATTGACCGCGTGCCGGATATTGAAGATAAACCGAATGCCGTTGACCTGCCGCCTGTTTCCAGGAGCATCGATATTGAAAATGTAACGTTTTGCTATGAAGAAAAACCGGTTCTGAAAAATATCAACCTTTCGATCAAGGCGGGTGAAGTTGTCGCATTTGTGGGTATGAGCGGCGGAGGAAAAACATCGCTGGTTAATTTGATACCGAGATTTTATGATGTCAATTCAGGCCGTGTTCTGATTGACGGACATGATGTCAGGGACGTTTCACTGCGATCACTGCGCAGTCAGATTGCCATAGTAACTCAGCAGACCATTCTTTTTAATGATACCGTCAGGAACAATATTTTGTATGGCGATATCAGGAAAAAGGAAGAAGACGTTATCAATGCCGCCAGAGCGGCTAACGCTCATGATTTCATCATGCGCCTGCCGAAACGGTATGAAAGCAATATCGGAGAACTGGGCACCAAACTCTCCGGTGGCGAGAAACAGCGAATTTCCATAGCCAGGGCGCTGTTGAAAGACGCCCCCATTTTAATTCTTGACGAAGCCACATCATCGCTGGACACGGAAGCTGAAATTGAAGTGCAGGAAGCCTTGGACAATCTGATGAAAGGCCGCACCACTCTGGTAATAGCCCACAGGCTTTCCACCATCCGCAACGCCGATAGAATTATTGCGCTGGTTAACGGAGAGATTGTTGAAGAAGGCGACCACGAAACTTTGCTTAAGAAAAAAGGCGAGTATTTCCGTTTGTATAATTTGCAGTTCAAAGATGAAGGAAGTGATGATAAAAATGATCAATTGGCAGAGGATATGGGATGATGACGGAAATGCGAGTGGTTACAGTCCTGTCAGAATAATTGCATCTGTCCTGTCTTTTTTTTATCTGGGTGTCATCAATTTTCGCAACTGGCTTTACGATCACAAAATCTTCCAGGAAGTAAAGCTCTCCTGCCCCGTAATCAGTGTCGGCAATATAACTGTTGGAGGCACGGGGAAAACTCCCTGTGTAATCATGCTGGCTCAAATGCTTCAGGCAAAAGGATTTAAGCCGGCAATTATCAGCCGCGGTTATGGAGGAAAGAAGATCAATTCCGTTAACATTGTATCGGATGGTCAAAGAATTCTGCTGGACAGCGAAACTGCCGGAGATGAGCCCTTTTTGATTGCTCAAAAGTTAAAAAATGTTCCCGTGATTACCGGAGCAAAAAGAATAGCTACCGGGAAAACAGCCATCGATCAATTCGGAGCAAATGTGCTTATCTGTGACGATGCGATGCAGCACCGGCAAATTTTCAGGGATATCAATTTGATTTTATTAGACAGCCGGATTTTGCAGGGGAACAATCATGTCCTTCCGCGGGGAAGATTGCGGGAACCAATAAAGGAAATCAAAAGAGCCAGCGCTATCGTGATTACGCGTGCCGATGAAATTAAGAATGATACAGGGATCAGGGAGCTGATTAAGGATGAAGACCTTCCGGTGTTTATAAGTATTCATAAGCCGAAAGATATTGTTACAGGAGATTATAGTGCCACAAAACCGATCTCTGAGCTTAAGGGGAAAAAAATTTCCGCTTTCTGCGGAATAGCAAATCCCGATTCGTTTAAGAAAACGTTATCGATCGCAGGAGCCCGGATTTTGTCATTTGATATTTTCCCGGATCACCACCTCTATAAAAAGAACGAACTGGAAAAAATAAAAAAAGGATTTATCGATTGCGGCGCCGATTATCTGATGACGACGGAAAAAGACGCCATGCGCCTTCGGAGCAACCATGAATTTATAAAAATCCTCAGCATCTTGCGCGTGGAGATGGAAATAAAATCTTCCGCGCAGCAGTTTGAAAAGTATATAATAGAAAAAATAAAATCCAGCCGGGTAAATTAAAAAGGATAATTAATGAAATCGCTGAATGCCAGGCAATTGCCTTTCAACGGCATAGATAAAATTTTAATTCGCGGCACCAACTGGATTGGCGATGCTATTCTGACATTGCCGGCGGTGGCATCTATCCGCGCCACTTATCCGGGATCTCATATTGCCGTCCTGGTGAAACCATGGGTTGCCGATATTTATAAACTATTTTCTGACGTTGACGAAATAATCATTTATGAAAATAAATTTGATAGTCCTGCCGGAGTATTTCGGCTTGCCCAAAAGCTCAGAGAGAAGAAATTTGACGCGGCAATACTTTTACAAAACGCTATAGAAGCAGCGATTATCGCCCTTTCGGCAGGGATTCCGCTACGCGCCGGTTACGACTCGGATGCCCGCGGTCTTCTGCTTACTCATAGTGTACGGCGCACCCGGGAAATAAAAAAGGTTCACCAGATAGATTATTATCTCGAGATGGTCAAATCTCTGGGCTGTGTTTCCGTTGATCGTGATATGCATCTGGAAACAAAAATAAATCTTACGGATGCCCGTAATGTTTTACGGAAATATGTATCCGAAACAAAGAATCCTGTGATCGGCATTGCTCCCGGCGCCACTTATGGTCCTGCTAAAAAATGGTTTCCCGACAGATTTGCCGCAGTGGCGGACAGACTCGGTGAGATCTATTCCGCGCAGGTAATCATCATGGGGGGGCGGGCCGATGGAGAAACAGCACAGGAAGTCCGAAAATTTGCGCGTACGGAATTAATTGATCTTGCCGGAAAAACAAATTTGCAGGAAGCAATTTATTTAATTTCCCAGTGCCGTTTGTTTATCAGCAATGACTCAGGATTAATGCATGTGGCAGGCGCGTTAAATATTCCCACTATTGCTGTTTTCGGATCGACCAATCCCGTAACCACCGCGCCCGTGGGAAACAAATCTGTTATCGTTCGCAGGGAAGTATCCTGCAGCCCCTGTCTGAAAAAAACATGCCCGACAGATTTTCGTTGCATGAACATGATTTCTGTGGAAGATGTTTTGCGGGTTGCCGGGGATTTATTTCAAAATAACAAGGATGAAAATCCATGAAAAAAAATACGGCTGTTTTTCTGGACAGAGACGGAACGATAAATGAAGAAGTCGGATACATGGATAGCCTTGATAAGTTTAAGATAATTCCCTGCGCTTATGAAGCCATCAGATTGATAAATGAAAGTGGAATGAAGGTTGTGGTCATCTCCAATCAATCCGGTATATCCAGAGGATTACTGTCGGAAGAATTAGTAAAAAAAACTCATGATTATCTACAAACCCTGCTGCGTCAACAGGGAGCGTACGTAGATAATTTCTATTACTGTCCGCATCATCCCACTGCGGGAACAGAGCCTTACCGGCAGATTTGTAATTGCCGCAAACCGGCTCCGGGCATGTTGCTGCAGGCGGCTCAGGATTTAGATATCGATTTGACAAAATCCTATATCGTGGGGGATAGATATAACGATATGGAAGCGGGAAAAAAAACAGGAGTCCGGGGAGTTCTGGTAAAAACGGGATTCGGACAAAGTTTATTACAGGGTGATGGCCCTGATAAGGCGACATTGCAGAACAAACCTGATTTTATTGCCGCTGATATACTGGAAGCAGTGCAATGGATACTATCCCAAGCCGCTTCGTTATCCTTTGGATGCAATTCGGAATTGAAGGACATAAAGTGAACATATTAATTGTCAAACTCAGCGCAATAGGCGATGTTATTCAAACTCTGCCTTCTCTTGCCGGGCTCAGGATGCTTTATCCCGATGCGCACATAACCTGGGTTGTGGAAGAAGCCGCTGCAGATTTAATTAAAAATCATCCTTATCTGGATGTGGTTCTTGTTTCCCGGCGGAAAAGTTGGAGCAAGGATATCCGAAGCGGCCTGTTCAGAGAGCCGCTTAAAGAAATAAAATCATTCATTAAGGATTTACGAAAGCGAAAATACGATCTGGTGATTGATTTTCACGGTCTGTTTAAAAGTTCCATTATGGTGTTCCTCAGTCGTGGAAAAAGAAAACTGGGTTATGATTCCTTGCAGGAATTAAGCGGTTTATTTCTTAATGAAAAAATTCCCGAAGACATGAAGAAACATGCGGTTGAACGCTATCTGGATTTTTTACGTTATCTTGGTGCCAAAACAGACAGCGCGCAGTTTGTTTTGCCTTCAGGTCAAGAAGCGCAGGTAAAAGTGCAAAATATGCTGCTCAAATATAATCTTGAAGATAAGAAATTTATAGCCATAAGCCCTGTCGCTTTATGGGAAACGAAGCTCTGGAACAACGAAAAATTTGCCCGATTAGCCGATTTAATTAATGATAAACTACAGGTAAAAGTGGTTTTTACCGGAGGTGAAAAAGAACCTATCGAGGAAATAACGTCATCAATGACTACTGAAAAAATAAATTTAGGAGGGCAAACATCGCTGTCCGAACTTGCCTGCCTGTATAAAAAAGCGAAAATAGTTATATCAACAGATTCCGGTCCCATGCATCTGGCTGCTGCAGTGGGAACTCCTGTTATAGCTCTTTTTGGACCAACCGATCCCGCGAGAACCGGACCTTACGGTCGCGGTAATACGGTGATAAGGACACAATTGTCCTGCAGCCCCTGTTTTTTAAAAAAATGTACGACAAGAAAATGCATGGAAGATATTTCCGTTGAGCAGGTTTTTGCCGTTGTAGAAAACATTAACAAAGGAGGAGCCAATGCCATTAAATAAACAACTTCTGGAAATTTTAATCTGTCCGCAATGTCGCGGAAAAGTTCGCTTTGATGAAAAAGTAAACGGCATTATTTGTGATCAATGTAAATTACTTTACGAAATAAAGGACGATATTCCAGTAATGCTGGTGGAAGAGGCAAAGAAGATTTCGTGATACGCACAGATTGATCTCATCTTGTAATACCTAATAAATCATGCAGGTTAAGAGTTTTTAAAAGGAATAATAAAATATCTTGACAGCTACTCCATATTAATGTAGGATTTTCAGCACTTAATAAAGGCTATTTAAGCCCTACCCTTTGGAGCGTTTCAAGTATTCAAATAACAAGCCGATAACAAGCCGAGATTTTATCCGTAACTACTAAAAAATCTTATTTATCTTTATTGTGTTTCTTTTAAAATAATGCAGTAAAAGCGAAGGTAAAATGTAATATCGGAATAACTCTTATGTTATCCGGTTATAATTTAAAACAAGGAAGTATTTATGAACATTGAAGATATTAAACGATTGCCTATAAGCGAACTAAACGAAATGGGTAAGAAGTTAAAAGTTCCCGGAGCCAATGCGATGCGGCGTCAGGAATTGATTTTCGCCATTTTGCAGACTCAGGCGGAACAAAACGGCGTTATTTCTGGTTCTGGAGTACTGGAAATTTTGCCCGACGGTTTCGGTTTTTTACGAGCCGTTGATTACAACTATTTGCCCAGTCCTGATGATATTTATATTTCGCCTTCGCAGATCAGAAGATTTAATTTGAAAACAGGGGACACCATTTCAGGCGAAGTCCGCCCCCCCAAAGAAGGGGAAAAATATTTTGCTCTTTTAAAAGTCGATACCGTAAATTTTGAAAGCCCTGAACAGGCCCGCGACAAAATACTTTTTGACAATCTGACCCCTCTTTATCCTCTGGAAAAATTAAATCTGGAGTATGATCCCAAAAATTATTCGACGAGAACTTTAGATTTATTCGCGCCTATCGGCAAAGGGCAACGCGCTTTGATTGTTTCTCCGCCGCGCGCAGGTAAAACAGTTCTTTTGCAGGACATTGCCCACAGCATTACCGCCAATCATCCCGAAGTCGTTTTGATGGTGCTTTTAATTGACGAACGGCCGGAGGAAGTAACCGATATGCAGCGCAGTGTCGCCGGTGAAGTAATCGCTTCCACATTTGATGAACCGGCTTCCTGCCATGTTCAAGTGGCGGAAATGGTGATTGAAAAAGCAAAACGTCTTGTCGAACATAAAAAAGATGTGGTCATTTTACTGGACAGCATCACTCGTTTGGCGCGGGCGTATAATACCGTTGTTCCTCCGAGCGGGAAAGTTCTGTCCGGTGGTGTTGATTCCAATGCCCTGCATAAGCCGAAACGTTTCTTCGGCGCGGCCAGAAATATCGAAAATGGAGGAAGTCTGACAATAATATCAACAGCTTTGATTGACACCGGAAGCAGAATGGATGAAGTAATTTTTGAAGAATTCAAGGGAACAGGAAATATGGAACTGCATTTGGATCGCCGTATAGCCGACCGCAGAATATTCCCTGCTTTTGATTTAATACGTTCAGGAACCAGAAAAGAAGAATTACTGATTCCCAAAGCGAATTTGAACCGCGTCTGGATATTACGCAGATTACTGCAGGAAATGAATCCTGTTGATGCCATGGAATTTATCATCAACAAAATCAAGAAAACGGAAAATAATCAGGAATTTTTGGATTCAATGAACGCGTAACCAAGGAAAAAACAGGTTTTGCGTTTTTTCTTGAAATTTTTCCATATATATTATAAGCACCTCAAACGTTTATAAATAAAGCAAAAAACATTAATAATTAATTGCAGATAAATGCCAGGGAGGAAAACAAAAAGATATGAAAGAAGGAATTCATCCGGAATATAAGGAAACAACGATTACTTGTGTCTGCGGTAATGTAATTAACACAAAGTCGACAAAAAAAGATATAAAGACAGAAATTTGTTCCAACTGCCATCCTTTTATTACAGGTAAACAAAGGGTTCTTGATACCGCCGGCCGTGTTGAAAAATTCAAGAAAAAGTACGAAACCAAAGCGGTAGCACCACAGGTCAAAAAGACAACAGCCAAAGAAACTGTTAAAAAAGCAGCAAAAAAATAATCAAATAAATTTCCTTATAAATGGGAAAATATATTGGAATTGTCTTTATGACGAAAACATTTCATTATTTTCATGCTGAGCCGATTTCACTCGTTTATCTTTGTTGTTTAAAATCAAAAATATTCATTTCGGACAGCCATTCTTTTTGCCGGCCGGACATTTTTTTGAATGTTACCCGGCATGTCTATTTGTAGGTGCCCTTCAAAATTTGAAGGAAACTTATAAAAGCATCTTTTTTTAACTACCCTGAACACTGCAAAATTTAATTTAAAGAGACAGCATGGATATTATACTCGATAAACTTCGCGACATAGAAATACGTTACCGTGAACTTGAGGGG
>Ga0153915_10000616_pt1 | contig 33199 bp, 32 predicted proteins | sample Opewatmetagenome_2_FD_107003 | JGI IMG/M metagenome (GOLD analysis project Ga0153915, IMG submission 107003) | Freshwater wetland microbial communities from Ohio, USA - Open water 3 Core 3 Depth 3 metaG | ecosystem: Environmental > Aquatic > Freshwater > Wetlands | place: USA: Ohio, Lake Erie... | reverse complement strand
CTAAGTGTTGTTTCTAAATTGATTCTCTTTTCGACCAGCGTCAATAGTGCGATGTTGGAGTTGGCATGACTGATGACCATCTGACCTCGCATTGGCTCAAGATCCCAGAAGCGACCCATCTTGATTCCAGTGACAGTGTTAGGCGCTTTAATAGAGTCAATCCTCTCCATTGTCCCCTTCACAAGGCCGAACAGAGTAAGTGTCTTCGCGTCAGATACGGTCAATACCTCGTCGTTCCCATCATTTGTGATGTCTCCGGAAGACAGGAGTTCGACATCTCCTCCAACACTAGTTCTCGCTCTCTCATGCAGTCTATCATCAGCATACTGATAGATGTAAAAAAACCCTGAATCGTCACCAAAGATGAAACGATTATAGGGCAATCCCTTTGTTCGTAGAGGCTGTATCGAAAACACTGGCCGTTCAAGCACTTTGTGCGCCAGTTTGTCAAGAGCAACATCATACCAGCCATAACAGCGCATGCTGCCATCGCTAGTAGCCACAACAACTTCTGCACTTTCATTGCCGAGGATGTTCAGGACTGACACAGATGTGGGGAGGCTGCCGAGAGGAGTTGACGCCTTCACACTGAGTTTGTCGTCCAAATACACAACGACCCGGAGAGTGTTATCAAGCCCACCCATGACAAAGTCCGCGACACCATCGCCTGTAACATCCCCAATAGCAATAGCTGCGAGAGGTGGCATATCCGCGAGGCTGCATTGCTCAGCAAGAGGGGTCTTCTCAGCTCGGTCGAACTCATAGACCTTCACATCGCCATTAAGCGTGGTCACAACAACGTTACTCTTCCCCATTCCCTTTAGATCCACTAGCTCGACGGAAGTGATTACCTCTTTGAAAGTAACCTTTGAAACAACGTCGAACATGGTCATGTAGGGGGTCCTCTTGCAGCGATGGGCTGATTGAACACGTGAAGGACTCCGATACCATTTAAGAGTTATTGGACTGATAGGCCGTATCCGGAATTAATGTGTTTAAGAGCGGAGTATGAGACCTGATACTATGGATGGAGACACTGAACCACCAAAACTGAACGAGGATGAATGGTTCTCTACGTCAGAGACCATCGCCAAGGAGCTTCAATCCTTTGCTGATGAGTTTGGCTCCTTCACACCCCATCATTTTGCCCAAGTCAACTTTCATCATCTTCGTAGGGACGGTCTCATTAGGACAACTCGTAATGAGCTGTGTGAGATCTCCATTCACATCAAGACCTGCCCTAAGTGTGAGCTCCTCTATGTTGCCAAGAATTGCCTACTTTGGTCCCGGCTATACAAGATGGCGACTTGGGACATCGTTGAGAGAGCGCCGCCATGCATACGTTTGGCCTATGCAAAGAAGACAATCAAGACAGTCACGAACTACCTCGCAGCAGTGGGTCTTCTTGCACCGCCATTTTACAAATCACGAAGCGCTCCTTCCTGCAACTCCATGCGTCACTGGGGGTATTGTCATCCCAATGAATACTGCAGAGCCATGAAGACTGATAGCACCTTCGAGTATATTGAAGCTCGCGAACATGTGAAGCTCTCGAGAACACATTCCTGATATTGTTGCTTTTGTCATGGCTTAAATATCGGACATGTCTTCCTAATCTTGGGTCTGACTGCATTGCAAAGTGATACAGATGTGAATGCCATCCAATTCATTCGCCTGACTGGTCTCAGGGAGAATGAGATTAACACAGCAAAGAAGGAGGGTGGTGAGAAATGGAGTAGAATAGACCAGTCTATACGGGAACATAAGCGTCTCATAGGAATGGGCGAGAAACATACACGACAAAAAGCCATCCAAGACCCTGTTCACGGGGCAATCATTCTAGAGCCTTGGGAACTTGATGTAGTATCTACGTGGGAAATGCTTAGGCTCCGTTATGTGATGCAGCTGGGACCAGCTCACATTGTCTATCCCGGGGCCACTCATACGAGATTCCAACACTGCCTTGGCACGAATTTCCTTGCTCAAAAATCCATTCGAGTCGTGAACTACTGCGAGGACCTTGAGGGCGGCTGTTTCAAACCGTTTTCGGACTTGCTTGATGACTATCAAAAGAAGCTCTTCAGGGCTGCGGCTCTGCTCCATGATGTCGGCCATCCTCCGACCTCTCATACAATCGAGTACGCTCTGAAATCTTGGGCTGGCCTTGATCATGTTGACCTTGGAGAATTCCTAATCCTCAACAGTGGGCTCACTGACACACTTAGACAAAACGGTATAGACCCAAGAGATATCATGAGTATCATCAGACGGAAAACGGACGACCCTATACTGAACCTGCTAGCAGACTTTCTTGATCATCCCCTGGACATTGACAAGACAGATTACCTGATACGTGATGCGCATTTCAGTGGTGTGCAGCTTGGTGTCTTTCCTGCTGAGCGAGTTCTGCTTACCAACCGAGTGGTCATGGGAAAAGAGGAAAAATACGTTCGTGCCTTTATGCTGAAGGCAATCTCTTCTCTCGAGGCTCTCATCCTGAGCCGCAATTGGATGTTCTCTGATCTCTATCTCCACCATGCTGTGAAACTTGCAGAGGCATTGACTTCAAAGGCTACGTACTTCAGAATGGAGGAAGAGGGTCTCTCAAAGAATGAGTGTATCGGTCTGTTCACTAGAATGAATGATGGAGACCTGTATCGCTGGCTCTCTGAATCTGACATCGCCTTTGTGAGAGAATATGCAGCACGGATTCGTTATAGGCGCTTATTCAAAGTCGCTTTCTCCAAGTCTCTCGCGTCATTCGAACCGAGTGCAAAGAAGGAGCTCTTTTCAATGCTTACCAGAATCCAAACCCTGATTGAAGCAGAGAATGAGCTCTCTGAGAAACCTGGTAGTGTAGTGATTGACGTTGTAGTGCCTGACTTGGGGGCGAAGAGTCTCAGCAAGATTCCACTTCTGGTGGGAGGGGAACAAGGGTTTGATATTGTGAGCCTTGATGAAACAAATGAGGGTTACCCTCTTCTGCAGACCCTCAGACAACAGACACGTACTATCCCGTCAGTCCGTGTATACTCAGACCCTAGCATTGCAGGTGTCATACAGAGGAAGTTTGAAAGAATGTTTCCTGTGGCTGACATGCCCCTCCATCGGGATGATGAACATGACTTTCTTGAGTACTAGAGCAGATGTCTGACGTTGTCGAGGACACTACCAAAACCGTACTCCATCTGGATGATTCCATAGATGGCCTCTACTAGGGTTCCCTTGTCATGCTCAATTTCGGCCCTGCTAGGTACCTCCGAATCAAGATGAATACGATGCTCATAGAGTCCCCATCGGTCGCACACCTCTGCCATGTGTTCATTACTGACAATCTCTGACTTCTCCTGGGTCAGATGCCCCACATCACTCGGTTCAGGTCGCCATAGCTGATATAGGACTCCCATGGCTATTGCAGCATCCCCGAGTAGCGCAATCACCATGGCAATCTCGCCCAGTGCTATGAGATCTGCAAAACCATGATTACCTAGGGGATTCGTGCCTTCACTTCTGTAGTGCGTTTCAAGCTCCAGAAACAGATTCTTTGTGCTTGGCTGAAACATTGCCACCTGAAGAAGTTCTAGATTCGTAATCTTCAGACTTAGCATTGTTTCTAGCTTGGGAGCAAGGTTGTGATTGACATACTCTATGTCCCCTTTTATCTGTTCAATCTGTTCTTCCCATCGACTAATCTTGGTCATGAGTCGCGATTTGTTCGAGGGGGTCTTATTCCTAGTTTGTTCTATTGCATCAAGCAGGATGTCGAGCTTGGCCAATATATCAACGGGTTTCCAGCCGAGTCTTGTCATGTCTAACAATCACCACCCTCAGTAGTAGCTTATCTCAGCATTGGTCCTATCATACCTAGTCACATGAAAGGCAGTGATTGAGTACTCAGCCGCGAGCTTTGCTAACGCGAGAGCGATCAATGAAGGCCCAAGGGTCAGGTCGATGACGATGTCATGGACGAGGATATTATCGATTATTCCCGTTTCCATAAAATCAAAGGTGCCCTGAAGATGCCCATACTCATTTTCATCATCAGTTCCAATCACCTCATCCGGCACCTCAATCCATTCTGTGGTCCATCGTCTGAATGCATCATCAGGAATGAATCGGTCAACAATCCTTGACACACCACGTGTCCAATGTCTGGCCTCAACAAAGACCAAGAGCTTCTTTGGATTGAAGTACGGATTGTTCGTTAGCCACTGTACAAAGGGTCTCTGATCCTCCGGCCTGTTCAACGATGTGACATACAGCAATGGTTTAGTAATCCCCAGAGCTCTACGTATTGGATGAATTGCTTTGGGTTCTAGTTCGAAAAGGCGGTACTGAGATTGTTTCCAGCTGACAATGATGCCAAGATCTTCGAGGCGGGATGTGTTGTGATAGAGTTTGGGACTTGTCACATCCACTTTCTCAATCTCCTTCTTGCTTGCCCCCTCCAACATCATCTGGGCCTTGATATCTGTGGCAATCTTCTCTCTCAGTTCTGCCCCAGTCTTCAGTCCCCCCTCGAGCTGGTCCAAGATTATTCTTCGTGCTCTGACCGTTTCGATCTCTTCTCTAATGATGTCTTCGAGAGGCTTTCTGAGCATCGCCAATCACCTTATGCGGATATATTATCTAGTAATCTTGTGTACTAACCTATTATACTTATCGAATGTAATGTGGTCTACTGCCTGAAAAACGGTCAGAAAAGGCTGTCCAATATACATTAGTAAGATACTTTTCGATTCGATTCATAGCTATCAGACGAACCCTTAAATACATACTACAGAAACGATGTTGTAGCAAGGAGCTTCCCTAGTTCCGAACTGGCAAATCTGAATTTCTGTATTTGCCTAAAACAAAATAACACGAGGACCGAAAAATGGCTGAAGACGAGTTTCTTGGCGCCAAGCCGATTGTCATTGACAACGGCACTGGATTGAGCAAGAACGGATACGCCGGCGAAGATCAGCCACGAAGTGTCTGGCCGACTCTGATTGGTTATCCAAGATATGAGTCAATCATGACCGATGTTGATCACTACACACGTGACTACTACATTGGTGAAGAGGCTATCAACCTACGTGGTGTCCTGCGTCTGGTTTACCCGATCTCTCATGGAATTGTAGAAGACTGGGATGCCATCGAGAAGATATGGAGCTACACGTTCTATAACGACTTGAAGGTAGACCCAAGTGAGAACCCGGTGCTCCTCACTGAAGCACCATTCAACCCCAGAGAGAACAGAGAGCGTATGGCCTCCGTTATGTTTGACAACTTCGGAGTGCCCGCAGTGTACGTTGCCACACAGGCAGTACTCTCACTGTACGCATCTGGCCGAACAACAGGTCTGGTCATAGACTCTGGTGATGGTGTGACCCACATAGTACCTATCTATGAGGGCTTCTCGATCAATCACGCCATCCGCAGAATTGACCTGGCTGGAAGAGACATCACCGAGTACCTGCGCAGGCTGCTCAGACAGAGGGGATACTCCTTTGTCAGCGGCGCAGAGAAAGAGATTGTCAGAGACATCAAAGAGAAGCTATGTTACGTAGCTCTTGATCCCGAGAGGGAACGGACGGTCGCTGACAAGGCCGGTGTCGACAAGCCCTACATGCTCCCTGACGGTGAGGTCATCACTGTGGGTGCTGAGAGGTTCCAGGCTGCTGAGTTGTACTTCAACCCAAGCGCTATTGGTCTTGACACAATGCCACTCGATGAGCACATTGTCGAGTCAATCAAGGCATGTGATGTCGACTTGCGACGTGACCTATACGCAAACATTGTACTATCAGGCGGCTCGACCATGTTCCCAGGACTCAAGGAGAGACTCCACAAGGAGATCACCGAACTAGTCCCAGAGAACATCGAGGTTCGAATCATTGCTCCACCTGAGAGACAGTACTCTGTCTGGATTGGAGGAAGCATTCTTGGCTCACTGAAGACATTCCAGAAGATGTGGGTGTCTAAGAAAGAGTTCGAGGAAGTCGGACCAGAGGTCATACACCGCTGTATCTAGTCTATACTTTGTTTTCGAAGGTGGGCACTACGCCCCCTTCGCTCTCTTGTTTTCACCAATACTCTCATTATGTTTTGTTAACAATACTACATGGTGATTAGATGATTTCATATCCTCAATTTGAAGTGCTGAAAGCCGCTTTATCTAAAGCGGAGCTTGGTGAGAAAGGAGTGCAGATTAAGGCATTAGAGAACACGGTTTGCGAGATATCTAAAATTCAAAGATGGAAGGAATCTTACGGTCAGTTTGCAGTATATGAAAATGAAGATATCGCTCTGATTTTTAATGCAACTGATATTTTATTCGTAGATGTTTCTGGGCCAACTTTAGTGCTTCAACTTAAGATGGCAAAGATGCCTGGATATTACAAATAGTCGAAGAAGGAGTTCGAAGTTCACAGTTGTTAGGTTTTACCCCAGCCAGGCAATTGGCTAGCCTGCTTCACCCAATCGATGAGTTGAGCTTCATCAAGCTGGTCGTCCTCGTAGATGTCGAGGTAGCGCACATTCTTATCCTTGGAATCGCCGGGGGGGACAGGACTCAGTGAAGCGCCGCGGAAGAAAGCCACTTTGACGTACTTTGTGAAACAATGAAAGTTGAGGAACCAGCCCTGGCCTTCGATGCCATAGAAGGGTGAGTTCCACCTGACTGCCTTGCGTACTTCGGGGACAGCGCGTACGATGAGCGCGTCGAGACGGCGCCCGACATCACGTTTCCAGCCTGGCATGGCTGCGATGTAGGCTTGCACGGGGGCATCGCCATCACCCTTGGGGATCTGAGGGTTGCCTCCAGCGAGGAGGATTGGCTTCGCAGTGACCTGCTTGGCATCAACCTTCTTTGCGATCTTTGCCAATTTCTTGGACGTTTTGCTTATCATTGTGTTCACTCCAGCTGATTGACACAGAAATAATTTACTATAGTTAATTCTATAGCAATATTAACTATTAGCTATAGGCAGAACTCTCATACCACTACTTTGATACCAATTGGAATCGTAATCCTGAGAAGTACACCATCATCGAACTTAGCACGTATTGTGAACTTCGGTGGTATGAGTATATCTCTTAGGTTCATAGCTTTCCTTCTGGTTGGACGAGAGGTCATTCACTGCTATATCTCGTCTGTTCTTAATCTCCGAAGAGGGAGTCTTTTCCCTCTTCGCTCTCTTGTTTTTCTATTATTCTTCCTTAAGGAATTCAGATGGCTTTTTGAGGCATTTAAGACCCTCTTCGTTCACTCATGCCGCAAAACACGCAAGACCACAAGCAGATAGCTGGTAGAATTCCAAGATATACGATCATAAACAACATACTCTGAAAGGCAGCTGTACCTGGAACTATATTAAAGAACCAGCAAAACAAGATGAGAAACAATGGATAAAACACTGCCAAAACTAAGGTAGTATAATAATCCCCAGCCGCACGACACGTAAACGAGCAATAGTTGCGCCTAAAGAGACCTCCTACACAGAATCGGTCGCTGTAGGCAGTGGGTCTTCCACACCACGCACACCTCTGAGTTGTATCTCCATATCTCCCTCGCCTTGGATAGTCTGGATATTCAGAATTTCTCTCACTCATTCCAGATTCTACCCACTCAATCTTTGACTCCTATGAATCCCTTGTTCTGAATGCACTTAAATACACAATAACTCACTCAGTCTGGGGTCTGAATGGAAGAGGGAGTCTTTTGCTCTTCGCTCTCGTGTTTTCGATAATCAATCATTTGCCGATTCTGTCCTGAAAGAGTGGAAACATTGTCTGATTCTGCCTATAGGAATAAACCTCAGTATGACCTTGGTTTCTTGAGGAACTAGTAATGGTGCAACGTGACATTGAGTTTGCGGTTGGTGGGTTGTTCATCTTAGTGGCTCTATGGTCAAGAGGTGTATAGATACAAGTGAACGTCCTCACGATATTCGGTTTCTTTGGATTGGCAATTGGCACTCTTGGATTTTACATGATGGGTCATTCATTAACAAGCCGCACTTAATCCCCTTTCATATCGTGGTCTGACAGATTGCTCTATAAGTTGTGTACTCGCGAGCGTTATCCGATGTAGATTTGGCAGTTACTTCATGGATTCCGGTCATTGTGCTGGCAATCGTCTTTGCGATGATTGCCATCAGAAGGATTGGTCATAACCACATCAAGATATGGCAGGCAATGACAATCGGAGCCATAGTAGTTCTGCTGCTGGGCCAAATTTCTCCCATCGATGCACTGTACTCGATCAACATTGATGTCATGATCTTCCTATTCGGAATGTTCGTCGTGGGTGAGGCTCTGCAGACAAGTGGATACCTCAATATACTATCATTCAAGTTGTTTCATCGCGCAAGGAATATGGATCATCTCGTTCTCTTGATACTCTTCCCAATTGGCCTGGTTTCAGCGATTCTGATGAACGACACATTAGCAATCATAGGTACACCTGTCTTGTTGAGCATCTCCAAGAGGCAGAGTATCTCACCGAAACTTCTTCTGATGACCCTGGCGGTGGCAGTGACCACTGGAAGTGTAATGAGTCCCATAGGAAATCCTCAGAACCTTCTGATAGCAAGCTCGGGTATGATCACCCCATTCATCACTTTCCTGCAGTATCTATTCTTGCCTTCATTGGCGTCGATGGTCATTGCTTTTCTTGTTTTGAAGGTAGTCTATAGACATCAATTTGGGTCAGAGATTGTGCCTGGCAATTTCGATAGGGCTGTCCCTAATAGTACACAAGCCAGAATTGCCAAGGCATCACTAGGTCTGATTGTTGTTCTCATTGTAGTGAAGATATTCTTGGGTATTACTGCCCCTTGGATTGACATGAGGCTCTCCTATATTGCTCTCGTTGCTTCCCTACCTATTCTCTTCCTAAGTTCTGAAAGAGTGAAGATTGTCAAGAACATAGACTGGGCAACGCTGGTGTTCTTCGCTTCAATGTTTGTCCTGATGGCTAGTGTCTGGCAGAGTGGCTTCTTCCAGGAACTTCTTGTCAGTTTCAACGTGGGCATCACATCCATCCCAGCAATCATGGTAGTCGGAGTGTTGTTCAGTCAACTGATATCGAATGTGCCCCTTGTCGCATTGTATCTTCCTCTTCTCACGATTTCCGGTTCCACCATCCCTCAACTCATGGCACTGGCGGCAGGGAGCACTATAGCTGGAAACATGCTCATTCTTGGTGCTGCCAGCAATGTGATCATCATACAGAATGCTGAGAAGCAGGGTGAAACCCTGAGTTTCCTGGAATTCGCGAAGGTCGGCGTTCCACTTACTATATTGCAGACGCTTGTCTATCTGTTCTTCCTCGTCCTTATGGTATGAGTCCACATGTACAGTGCTCACTCAAGCCAAGGGTCGTCTAAGAACAAGCTCAATTGATCAGTTCGTCCAATAGAGCCAGTCACTATCTGTCTTCTCACCTTGCAACTTTCCATTTTCAAACCGCCTTCTGACGGTGCTGTATATCATCTTGTCCCTCTTCTTCGTTCTAGGGTCGGCCTCTATGAGAGCTGTCATGATGTCTTGCATCGTGCGCTTGTTGGGAAATGTGAAATAGCCACTCTTCACGAGCGCACTGACAGCCTTTGAAGCTGACCACGGATCCGGCTTCTGTGCCATCTCTGCTTCGAGTTCCGTTCTTGCCTCTTTGAAATTGGCTTCGAGTCTATCCATGGGGACACCGACGACTTCAATCTTGTCAAGATCACCAATGCCGAAACCTCGCTCTACGAATGACTGAATCACCTGTGCCTTATGGGGATTGATGCCTGCCAGATGAAGCCCGATGGCCTCCACTGCCACAGCGTCACGGCCAACAAACAGAGTGTCGGTCCTTGTTCTCGCGTCCTTCCCTTTGAACGAATACGAGTAGTACGTTGCGTCCAAGACTGCTAGGTCAACTCCTCCAATGGCCTCATAGAGAGATGTCAGGACATTGAAGAAGATCTCGCTCTTGTGGTACTGTACCTTCTTGCTGGTGGGTGGAAGACCAAAGAGGTTCTTGAGAATGCTTCCTCTATCATAAGCTCTCATGACATGTGTATCCACAAAGACACGTGGTTTGATGACTAACTTAGCAAGGTCAATGGTCACATCTTTGATTGGATTGGGAATCCTAACTGGAATCGTTTCAGTCTCCTCTGAGAGATTCACAGGAACGACCCTGTCTGAGAATAGTGACTCCCAGACCTTCAGTCTATCAGTAGCAGTTCCCTGATAGTTGTCAGTTTCGACAAGATACTTCTTTGGTGAACGTGCGAACGCTCTGATGATTCCTTCAACTGTTTCCACTGTCGAATACGATCCGATTACAGGGGAGAATACCCCAACCTTGATAGCAACCTCGCGCTCCGGAACATCAATATCCTCAATTCCACCAATTAGATTACAGGCTTCTTTGACGGCATCACGCTTATGCTCTCTGAGATTGACTGCTGCGACTACGGCATTCAAACTGCGCACCACTTCTTGATGACGTACCCCAGGGCTCCTCCTGATATTCCCTCTACTCGAATACTCCGAGCTACGCGAAGCCTATGGTGACTCTTGTTTCTGGAGCTGCGCGATCTTTTCCCGAACCTTATTGAGCTCCCCAACGCGCTTCTTGACTGCTCCCTCTGCCTTTTCGATTCGCTTCTGGATGTTCTTGATTCGGTCGTCCAGTGCAGAGAGTTCTCGTTTTCTTCGATTTTCTACCTTATCGAACTCCTCTTTTGCATCATCCAACTCTTGTTTTGCTAGTCGCATCTTGTCATTGATGCTTTCATAGTGCAGCCTCTTGACCTCTGCCTTGTTCTGGCTCTCTCGTACACTCGCATCAAGCTGTGAACTGATAGCAGTCTGATCTGCCAAGACTTGCTGCTTCTCTCTATGGAGGCTTGTTAGCTCAGTTATGCCATCCTTGATCTTGCTGTCCAGAAGGTCCTCAGGTTGCGTAATGCATGCTCTTATCGTATCCATCTCAGGAATTGGCGCATCGCGAGCCTTGCTGAGGGAGGATATTGTAGCTGGTTCAGCACTCAGTGCATTGGACGCCGCTCGGAGGGGTGGTCTTCCTTGTGGATGTTGCTGCATCAGGGTGGACTGTCTATCTTGGGAAAAAGCAGTATCGCTGGGTGCGCTTGTCATTCTCGGTGGTTCTGACTTGGCAAATGAGGGGCTCACTGATGTAGTTGCAGGTTGGACTCTTGCCTGCTCTATGGGTGTCCCAACAGGATTTGCTTTGCTTGGCATTGGTCGAGTTGGCTCTCTCGGTGTTTGCAGTGGTCTTTGCATAGACTGACTTGGTGTTGTTTCGGCTGGTCGCTGGGGTGTTTGAGGCTGAGTGGCAACTTCATGCATGAGTTCTCGAACATCGCTTGCCCTGAGCATTCTGGTCTCGACAATGTCCCCTCCTTCCTCTTTGATGCCGATTTGCTCTGCTCTCGCAAACGCCTCTCTTGCTTTCTCCATCTCGGATTTGCCTTTGCTAGACGATGTCGTTCTCAGTCTATCCTTGGATACTTCGCTGGGCCTCACCCATTTATCATCAGTCGTGACCTTCAGAGTGTCAGGAGATTGCCTGACGGGCTTCACTGGTTCCGCTCGCGGCTTTACTACTTCAACACTCTCCAGCCTATCGGTCGGCCGTGTGGGCGTCTTCGTCGATTCATCCACTCTTGAGGAGAGGAGAGACTTGCCGCAGCGCACGCAGTATTTCCTAGTAGGAAGGTTAGCCTTTCCGCAACTTGCACAGGTTCTCACAGTACTTCAGCCCCTGTTCTGCACAAGTGTTACTATCTGTAACAAATGCAGTAAAGGTTTTCCAAGGGCATGTTTTTGCTTGACAGAAGACTAATCAGCATCTGTGTACACTACTACGGAGCTGTGCCAGAGATGAATTCCTACGAGAAACTAGCCGCAACGCTAGACAAAATCCCTAATGGATTTCCAGCTGTTGAAGACGGAACCCATCTGAAAATACTTGAGTGGATCTTTACCCCTGAGGAGGCAGAACTTGCTAGTAAACTGAAACTTCGAGGCGAAACTCTAGACGAGATAGCAGGTCGTCTGAGGATTCCAAAGAAGAAACTCAATCAGCTTCTTACCACTATGCTGTCTAAGGGCCAAATCAGTTCATGGATATCGAAGAGCGCGGGGAGCAGAAAGTATGGACTGCTCCCCTTTGCAGTTGGAATCTACGAAGAACAACTGAATCGTATGGACAAGGAGTTCGCGCAACTGCTGTAGCAGTACTTTAAACACGGATTCAAGAAAATCTCTGCAATAGAGCCTGTCATCTTCAAGGTCATTCCTGTCAATCAGAGCATCAGAGGCGAGCTCGAGATTTATCCCTACGAGCAGGCAGAGCAGCTTCTTGAGAATGCTGCCTCGTGGGGGATTCGAGAATGCATCTGCAAGAAGCAGAAATCACTTCTTGGACAGCCTTGTTCCTATCCGACGACTGTCTGCATGGCCTTTGTCCCGAACAGAGAACACGCATTTGATGATGATGAGCTTACAAAGCCAGTCACGAAAGAGGAGTCACTGAGACTTCTGAAGCAGGCAGAGGAAGCAGGTCTTATCCACTGTTCATACAACACACAGACAGGTCATTACTACATCTGTAACTGCTGTACATGCTGTTGTGCTGTTCTCAGGGGTGTCAACACACTCAGCAATCCTCGTGAGTACATCAAGACCGACTTCGTAATCTCGGTGAATGCAGACCTATGCACTGGATGCGGAACATGCATAGATAGATGTCAGTTCCGTGCTCTCAGCGTCCCTGAAGACGTATGTGTTCCCAATACAACAAGATGTATTGGATGTGGGGTCTGTGCCATGGTGTGCCCCGAATCTGCACTAGAGCTCATCAGAAAGGAACCTGCAGAGAAGCCACCCCCGCCCGAGAATCCAATGGACTGGATGACTCAGCGTGCAGTCTTTCGCAAGGTAGATCCCTCAGACGTGCTCTAGTCGAAAAAGGTATGACTACTCTTAAGAAGAAGCGACAGGAAAGAATCTATGGAGTTGCTCATGACAGTCGACACGAACTCTGGCAAAAAGAAGAGTAAGTCAGAGAAGGTACGATCAACTCCCTATATTCCACATCTTGCCGAGTTCTACTTTGAACCGACCTTTGATTGGACATACCAGGAGGCAAAGCAGCTCTTTGCCAATAAGACGCATGTGCTTAAGGAGTTTGAACAGGACACTGTGTTGTTCATGGAATGCATGGAGGGCATGAAACAACTACCGGAGTCATCAGTTGACCTGGTTATTGCTGACCCTCCTTTTGGAATAGATTTCGATGGGAAGAGCAGTGTCTATAATCGTAATGAGTCCCTCGTGGTTGGTGGCTACACAGAGGCTCAGGGGTCCTATGACGAGTTCACGAAACAGTGGATGAGTCAACTTCCTCGAATAATGAGGAATGACGCCTCCGCCTACGTATTCAGTGGGTGGACGAATCTTGGAGCTATTCTGGCTGGAGCAGAAGAGGCTGGTCTCGAAACATTGAACCATCTGATTTGGCATTATCCCTTTGGGGTCTATACAAAACGAAGGTTCGTGACAAGTCACTATCATATTGTGCTGCTCGTCAAAGATACAGGTGCGCACTTCTTCAACAAGATAGAAAACTATCCCGAGGACGTATGGATTGTGAACCGCAAGTACAGAGCTGGACTTGCAAAGAATGGCACTAAGCTTCCACTCGATGTCGTTGCTCGCTGTATCGACTTCTCCTCAAGACCTGGCGACCTAGTATTAGATCCCTTCATGGGAAATGGTACAACTGCGGTCGCAGCAAAGTCAGCATTTCGGCACTTTGTGGGATTTGAAATCAATAAGAGACTGAAACCGCTTCTTGGGCGTGAGATAGGTTCAGTGAAACCTGGCCAATCATACAGAACCTACAGAGAACGTCTACCAACACTTGAGGAACTGGCCGTACTTCATCCGCGTGCTTATCAAGAATATCAACACAGAGCGGGAAAGAAACACTAACTCATGCGACTACAGGATGTGACTGACAAATGGACCCTGAAGATATGCTTGCTGAACATGGTTCTGCCTTTGATAGGCTTGCAGATGTTTCCAGTTCAAGCGACATCTTCAGTAGACAATTTGGGACGGAGCTTGCCAAGTGGGAGTTTGCATTCCTCCAGAGATTCAGTGAACGCCTCAGAGGTCAAAGGTTCCTGTATCGTGGATTTGTACGGCACACCCGTGACACATCATTGATTCTCTTGACCCCCAGTCCTTGGTTGCTTGAGGGTGAATTTGTGTTCTTTGAGCGAGGCCAGAATATGCCTGATGATGGTGCCTATGTGGAAGTGACGGGCAAGAGAGTGGCAGCTCCATCTGTTCTCCAGCATTCACAGACTGTGCTTCGCGCTATAACCGCAGAATCGTGTCAAGAACTCTCGATAGACATCTCCTCCCAGATTGCGCCTCCATTGAGTCTCGCTGAGCTCTCGAGGATGCTGTTCGAGCGAGTAGGGATGGCTGAGGCAAGCAAGCGCGTCTTTGCCAGACTCTTTGTTTCCAGCCCCCCCTATCAGACGGCTGTTGGAGGCCTGACTACAGGTATTCAGGCAATTGCCTCCACGGCTGAAGTGCATAGATTCCTGTCATTCATAAGACGAGTTCTCCCGCCAACCATGAGGAACAGGAAGATCTCTGTGCAGGATGTACGTGGAATCAGGGTTCCTACACCACGAATGTTCAGGATTGATATTGGTTCACTACCGAAATCAAGACTGGAGCGGATTTGCGTTGAGCGTAGAGACCCGTCTGGCTTCAGAGAGGTCTCAGTTGGCACGATGACGGAACCAGAGACCGCTGCATTACCAGATATCCCTCTCGCGCTTGCGTCCGAGGACTTCTGGATTGAGACGGGAAACCCCGCAGAACTTCAATTGCCAATCTTGAAGTCAGCAATTACCTATCAGCTATTGACTCCAGTGGTATCTCAGCGTAGTATTGACACCGGCACAAAGCATGTATTGTCAAGGCTAGAGGCACTCCAAGAGAGTTTCGGGCTAGGAGAGAGTGCCCTAGCTCGAGGGAAGGTGCTTGATGCCGATTCGCTAGGCAGACCGATGAGCGCACTGAAAATCGCGCGTTCAACGGCACGGGCATCCTGGAGTGACAAAGTCACTGCAAGTGAGATCAAGCAGTCTTGGGACAGGGTTGTCGAACCAGCACTGAAGGAGTTCATAGAAATAGCTGAGGTCAAGAGGAAATCAGAAGAGGACTGGGGAAAAGGTAGTCGCATTGATAAATTCAATACAAAGGTCCTGAAAGCCATTCGGCAGCTGGATGCCGGGAAACAGGGCGATCTTGGTCCGACCTTAGATGAGATTGCTCAAGAAGCAGGTGTTGAGCGCTACGTTGCTGCAGAGAACCTGACGCGGATGAAGGATAGCGGGGTGCTCTATGAACCGCGACCAGGTCACTACAGACTTGTGTGATTCTATGGAAATGCCTTGTGGAACTCCTGTGGTTCCTCTCCCTCTTCGACTATCTCAATCTCTTGCACACCAACGCGTTCAGCATCGTATCTTCGTGCAAGAATATTGCCATCGAATTTCTCTCTGGCTGAAGCGTTCTTACCTCGCCAGACCCAGATGCTATCCCATGCGTCGAGAATAAAGACATCCTCGGACTTGAGAGAACTCTTGTTCAGGGGAACCTCGGCGAAGAATGTTTCAGCTCCACTATGATGCACCTTCCAGAGTTTGTGCTCATGGGTCTTGAGTTGGACTTTCCTCAGGATTCCCTCGGTGTCTTGGTCAGTGAGTTGAAATCTGTCAAAGAGAGCCTTGAATTCTGGCGGTTCATGACCTCCTTCGATACGGTCTATGTCTGCCTTTCCTTTTCGGTCTGTGTCGCGCATCACTGCAGTTGCTGCGGTCAGGAATTTCTCGTCAGCAGTTGACTTCGGCCCTATCCATAGGTAGATTTTCGATCCTGCATCCACAAGGTAGCAGTCTCCTCTTCCGAATGTACCAGGATTTGGTATCTTAACAAGCCGACCCTTCTGAATGTGGAAAACTGTTATAGGTTTCATGAAATCACATGCCCATTATTCATTACTAAAACTATCGTGTTGGTTCTCTTTGTTTTCCCTGCTATCTGCGATAGCAATCTCTAATTGCAGTACCCTGTTGATACATACTCTTCTTATTGGTCGAATGCACACCGGAATCCAGCAATATGCCAGAACTTCCAGAGCTTCAAGTGATAAGTGAACGTTTGACAGACCTGTTGAGGGGTCATAGTCTAACCAAGGTTTCAGTTCATAATCACATTGTTGTACATGGACGTACTGTCGAAGACTTTTCCAGCACGGCAATTGGTGAAACGTTCGAGAGGGTTGAGGCTGATGGGAAATTCCTGATTCTCATGCTCAATCAACATGATATAGTCATCAATCCCATGCTAACCGGACGATTCCGAGTCTTTGAGAGATACAAAAAGCCCACGAGCATAGATATGGTTTCAATTCAAACTGACGGCCCTGCGCTTTGGTACTCTGATACTAAAAAGATGGGACGAGTATATCTCGTTCCTAAGGGCGATTATTCAATTGTGGCTGGCTTTGCTGATCGTGGTCCATCAGCCCTCGACCCCACTCTGACGCTTGAGGCGTTCATGCAACGTCTGAAATTTCATAATGGCCAGATAAAGAACGTACTGCGCAATCAACGATTCGTGAAAGGTATAGGAAACGCCTATGCTGATGAGATACTACTGTATGCAGGAATCCTACCGTTCAGGAAACGGTCCTCTTTGAGCCATCAGGAAACAGAGCAGCTCTATCAATCTGTAAGGAAGGTTCTGACTCGCATACGAGAAATCCTCGCAGAGAGGTCACTTGATGAGATATCAAAGGAGAAACGAGACTTTCTGATGATTCACAACAAGGGCGGCGGAATCTGTCCCCTCTGTGGCGGACGAGTTTCTGAGGTGCATGCAAATCGTTTCAAGACGAACTATTGCCAGAGCTGCCAGAAATAACCGCGTGTCATAATACTAATCAGGTAGCATGTATGTAAATTCTAGCAATAAGCGGGAGACAAATAGAGATGGACAAGTGGGAAGAGGCTTTTCTTCGAGAACTGGTCGAGCTCGATACCAATAGCGATGAAAAGAAGAACTACCAGCAATGCGCTGATGTGGTCAAACGGTATTGCGAGGAGGCTGGGCTCAAGGTAGAAGTCTTCGACTCCAAACATGATGGTATCGCCCAACCGAACATTGTTGCTACGATGGATGCTGGTGCCAAGACCACAGTACTTCTCTGCACGCACTATGATGTAGTACCTCCCGGGGACATTGAGGACTGGAAATACCCTCCATTCAAGCTTACAGTGAAGGGCGGCAAGGCCTACGGTCGCGGCGTGAGTGATAACAAGGGGAACATTGTTGTTTCTGTGAGCGCCGCTAAAGTGCTCATTAAGAAGGGCAAAGCCAAAGTCAACTACAAGATCCTGATCAGTCCCAATGAAGAGATTGGTGGAGAGTGGGGCATTGATTACCTCATGAACGGTCCTCCAAAGATTCGTGGTGATTTTGGAATCGTCGTTGACTCTGGACCAGAGTATGTGAGCATTGGTGCAAGCGGAGTCATCGCTGGTACGATTACTGTCCATGGAACTCAGGGACATGCGGGGTATCCCTTCAAATTTGCCAATGCGATTCATCTCTCAGTGCCATTGATGCAGGTCATGTTGGACTATGCTGATCTGAGACGAAAAGTGGAATCAGAGTTCCCTGCTCCTCCTGGTAGTCCGTACAGGACGCTCTGGGGTAGATTCTCGATGACCGTCTATAAGGCTGGGAGCAAGACTAACATCATTCCCGGAAAGGCTGAAATCTCCTTTGACTGCAGAACCATCCCTGAGGAAGATGTCGAGGATGTTGTCAAAGACATCACTGACTTCTTTGAAAAGGCTAAGGAGGAAACATGTGTGGATGCGACCCTCGAGTTCAAGAGCAAGCATGCTGGCTGGGGGTCGGATCGGGAGAACAGGTTCATCAAGAGATTCCATTCAAGCGTTAAACAAGTGGTCGACCCTGATATTACAACTTCTGCAGACCTAGGCGGAAATGATGGTCACTACTTCATCTCACATGGTATTCCTACAGCCTGCTTTGGCACATTGAGGGATGACAACAATTATCACGGAATTGATGAGTTCATGCACCTTACTGACTTTGAAACCGTGAAGAAAGTACTAATCCATTTTGCGGAGACTTGTGAATAGATGGGCGACATACATGATCTTGAGATAGGCGCTCCAGGCCCCTTCCTTCCTCCTTGGGAGAACGCTCTGAAGAATGCCAAGACGATTGACTCCTTGGGATATGACAGCATGGCATTCCCTGACCACTTTGCTGGTTTTATCCCTGAGAGTATCTGGACTTCTGATGTAACTCCTCTAGCGTTTCTTCAGCAGTCACCCCACACATACTACGAATTGGCCACCATCATGGGTGCCTGTGCAGCTGTGACTGAGAGAGTCAAGTTGGTTTCCTCTGTCACTGAGCCCATCAGAAGGCATCCTGCCCTCATCGCACAGACGTTTCTGACGCTGGACCATATCAGTGGTGGAAGGGCAATCCTTGGCATTGGTGCCGGAGAGATTGAGAACACTGAACCCTACGGGCTCACCTATAGTGGGCAATTTGGAAGACTGAGAGAGGCTCTACGCATCATTCGGATGATTTGGGATACACATGCTCCCTTTGATTTTGAAGGCAAATACTGGAAGCTAAAGGATGCTGTGATATCACTACGCCCGTCTGTTGAGGGACGGCCTCCGCCAATCTGGATTGCTGCTCACGGTCCGAAGATGCTTGAGCTCGCTGCCGAGTATGGTGACGGTTGGCTCCCAACTATTCTACAACCAAAGGACTATGGAGAGCGACTCAGGACAATACAGGCCCATCGTAAGAAGAAGGACAGAACAGGTGTATTCACACCAGCGTTGTGGAACTGGTGTATCCTTGATAATGAACCCTCTGAATGTGAGCGGATGCTGAATACCCCCTTAGCCAAGGCATTTGCGCTCTTACTGCCCGCGAGTGAGTGGAAGAAACTGGGATATGATCACCCCTTCGGTAAGGAGTTCCACTCTCTCACAGATTATATTCCGATGCGCTACAATAGAGAAACAACTCTGAAAGCTATGGATGCCGTCCCACAGAGCGTCTTGGAGAACTTCTACATGACAGGTGATGCTGAATCTATGATCAAGAGACTCGAAGACTATGCGGCACAGGGTCTGAAGCATATGATCCTCTGGAATGCCTCTGGTATGTTTGACCTCTCCAAGACCAAATCCTCCTACGGCGTGATGAAGGAGATTCTCTCGTATGTCAAAGGATAGAATTGTCCTAGTCACACAAAACAAGCACAAGCTTGCAGAACTAAAACCCCTGTTTGCTGAGTATAAGGTTCGTTTTGATACCACTGACCTTGAGAAACTTGAGATACGATCCCAGGATGTCGAGCAGATTGCACTGGCAGCAGCGAGGCATGCTCATGAGAGTCTGAACCGTCCTGTCGTTGTTGATGACACAGGTTTCTTTGTAGCATCACTCAGTGATTTTCCGGGTTCCTACGCTGCATATGTCTTACAGACTATTGGTTACCGCGGGATCCTCAGACTCTTGGAAGGGGTTCAAGACCGCTCCGCTAGATTCGCGACTGCTGTTGCGTTCTGTGATGAAGATACTCTGAGATCATTTGTCGGCCAGATGCCCGGAACGATCAGCCAGAGCCCCTCTGGAGAGGGTGGATTTGGCTATGATCCAATTTTCGTTCCGAGTGGCTTCTCTTGTACATATGCTCAGCTATCACTCTCTGAAAAAGTTCGTATCTCACATCGCACTAAGGCATTCAGAGCATTCTTGGATTGGAAAACAAGTGCACCTGAGAATCCTTAAGTTGGAATACAATGAACTCAACCTCGGTGTTAATGATGTCCGCAAGTGAGGCGACCCTGAAGGCTCTCAAGCAGCTTGGACTCACTGAATACGAGACTCAAGCCTACTTAGCTCTAGTAGGAGGTGGCCAGATGGCCGCATCAGATATCTCTGCGAAGTCTAAGGTGCCATTCTCGCGGATTTACGATGTCCTTGGCCGGTTGGAGGAGAAGCAGTTCGTCCAAGTTCGCAAGGGCAGACCCACATCATATGTTGCCAAGGCTCCCACGGAGGTCATGCGTCTCATCCGGCTCGAGTGGGAGGAAAGGCTGAAAGAGTCTAGCAAAGTTGTCGTTGAGGAGCTCCAGCCATTATTTGAGCAAGAGCAACATGCAACGACACGCGATGTCTGGGTTGTTCATGGTCGTGCGTCGATTCTTGCAAAGGCCATGGAGATGCTCGACTCAGCAAAAGAAGAAGTGCTTCTCTCACTGCCATCTTTTGACCTCTCTGCAGAAGATGTGGATGTTATCGTTGAGAGAGTTCTTGGAGTCAAAGCGAGAGTTCGAATCTTGACATCTTCTATCACGGACACTCTCAAAGACCAAATTCCCAGAAAGTTTGAGGTGAGAACTAGAGAACGTGTTTTTGGGGCAGGCCTTGTAGTTGATCAACGAAACACCCTGATCATGCTGCCCGGTGGAGAAGATAGCAACGAGTTTCTCGGGATATATAGCAGTCACGCAATCTTCGCAGCCATGTCGTCAAGCTATTTTGAGTCTCTGTGGAAAGACTCCAGGCCGATTTAGGAGCTTATATTCTCAGCTCCAGACAATCTACCATCAGTAACACTCGCTTTGAACTATTCAGGTGGTAGTAGTGATGACGCAGTCCGATTCAGATGACCGTGTTCAGGAAGACGACTTGATGCCAGATGATGAAGCTGCCCTCAAACTTGACAGGAAACTGTCGCCAAGCGCTAGAGCCATTCTGAGATTCATACAGGTCAGCGAGACTGGCGGCAAGATAGAGGTATTCAGCGAAGATGCAGACACTGCACATCTACGTAAGATTGTCAAATCATACAGAGGGCATCTCTATCCATTGCTCATGAAGCGGCTAAGGCAAGTCCTCAGACTTGGCGGTGTGGAGATTATCACACAGAGGGATATTATGTCGCTAATCGATAAGTTGTGGGCTGACAACATCTCAACGCTCACAAAGACAGAACTGCCCTTTCTTGAAGCAGTACTGAAGTTTCCTGGAGATTCACTGAAGAGCCTCTCTGAGAGAGCCGGATTTAGCTACCCTCAGGCACGTCGAGCTCAAAAGCGGCTCAGCGAAAGTGGAGCTCTTAAGATTGGAGGCATGCTGAATACAGACCAGCTCGGCTTAGAACGCATTCTCATAGTCCTTGAAAATCCTTCTCTCGTCTTGTCGGGTCCGTACTGCCAAAAAGAGCTCTTTGTCGATGGCTACTCTCCGTTGGTTCTGATTGTTGCCATAGTTCCATACATTAAGCGGAAGGACCTCATGGATACCGTCAGGAGTCTGAGGAACTCAACAACGAATGCATCAGTCTATAGTCTTTCGACAGGTCATCCCAGTTTCAGTGGCCTCTATTCTGACCCGCAGAAGGGATGGACTCTTGACCTCCTACATTTCCGACTTATGCTACGAAAGGGTGGCGATCCTATTACTCTGGCTGATATTCCAGTTCCTTCTACCACGGAAAACACTCGCTTCACATATGGGGACACTCAAGTGATGGATGCATTGATTGAGAGCTTGGATGACACCGCGAACGATATTGCCAAGAAAACAGGGTTGTCTCTATCCACCGTCTTCCGGAAACGAGCTAGCCTTCTTGCGAAGGGCACCGTCATCTCTCGGGCACGGGTCAATATATCACAATTGAGTGACCGTATAGTTGTCATGTGTAGCCCTGAGGTGGGAGGCAATCTCACTCCGGGCTGGCAGAATCTGCCCCTGACATATATAAGCCGAATCTCCAATCTCGAGGACAACTCCGATGAGAAGGTGTTACTGATATCCGCCCTTCCAGCAGGTTCAGGTACATCTGTACTTAGTGTGCTCAACGATGAAACCTCGAAGGTGGACGACTACTCTGCGTGGACTGTTGCTGCAGGAATGGGTGGGGTCACCAAGGTTTCAAGTATGTATGACCGCCGCCAAAACACTTGGGCATATGATGTTTCTCGGCATTTTGATGCAGTCACCTACAGCGTTTTGAGGAAGGAAGCATCTCCCTACAACATTCCCCTTGACCTCGCATAGAGGCATCTACGTGGCAAAACCCATATCTTGTGCGACATTGTAGGACCAGAGTGAATTATCAATGCTAGACATCATATTCCTAGGTACAGGTGGATCAATGCCTACTGAGGGTCGTAACCTCCCTGCTATTGCAATTCGTTACCTAGGATGGATCTTCCTCTTTGACTGCGGTGAAGATATACAGCGCCAGATCGAAAAGGCCGGGCTGGGCTTGAACAAGAACATGGCGATCTTCATCACTCATATGCACGCAGATCACATTCTTGGACTTCCCGGACTCCTATTGAGATTCTCGCTCCTAGGAAGAGGGAGACCCCTGAACATCTACGGTCCGAGGGAAATAATCGAGTATGTCAAGGTCAATCAAGCCACAATCAATCTTGGGACTACCTTTGAAACCGTTGTCCATGCAATTGGGCCCGGAATCGTGTTTCAGGAGGGACCTATCACAATTCGTGCATTTGAAGTCGACCATCGAGGGCCTGCGTTTGGCTATGAAATTCTATTTCAAAATCCAACGGGAGAGTTCATGCCAGAGAAGGCCGAGGACCTAGGAGTTCCAAAGGGGCCTCTTTGGAGTCTCCTTGCAAAAGGGAACCAGGTATCCCTTGAGGATGGTAGGATTATCCAACCTGAAAACGTCACAGGACCACGCCCAAGGTCTCTGAAGATAGTCTACTCTGGAGACACTCGTCCATGTCAGCTACTACGAAGTGCATCACAGGACGCTGACATTCTCATCTCGGAAGCCATGTACACCGCAGAACACACAGACCTTGCTGAGGAGCGAGGTCACTCAACAGCTGAGGCCATCGCCAAGATAGCCTCTGAAGTTGGTGTTAGATTGCTCATCCTCACCCACTATAGTCCAAGGTACTATGATGGCGAGGCTATCCTGAATGAGGGACGAGCACACTTTCCCAATACCATTCTAGCCCGAGACCTGCTCACAGTCACCTTGGACAAGGATGGGAGCCACACCATCATACAGCCCGGGACTGCCCAGACTGCTGGAGACCCAGCCTAATCGTCTTGAGGGGGTATCGTAGGAGCATTCTCTTGCGAATCTGACGCAACAAATCTGACTGCGACTTGGCTCTTGCCAATAGATCTGTCAAGGACTCTCTCATTACGGAGTCCTCGTCAACAATCGCACAGATGAGTTCGATATTCTTGTTTGACCTGTAGAGAATTCTCGCAAGCCATCTCAGTTCCTTCAGCTCTCTAAGTAGTCCCTGTCCTAGTCTATGCTCATACTCGACAATTCGGGCAGCGGACCTGTTCCTGACCGCCTCAAATGCAACATCAGCAGCTATTGTTCCAGACTCGATAGCATATGAGATTCCCTCTCCTGAAACGGGCGATACAAGCCCGGCCGCGTCACCAATCAACATCGAACGTCTTGCAACATAGCTTCCGATTATTCCACCAAATGGCACTCGAGCCGATGTCTTCGCTGTGACCTTGAGGTCCAACCCCTTTGTCCTGTTGACATGCGAAATCAACACCTCCCATTTGTCACGAAGGTTTCGAGCCCGGTCCATCCTGCATCCTATACCGATATCGAGGGTATCGCGTTTAGGGAAGCACCATCCATATCCCCACTCAATAAGCCCATAGTAGAAATCGAGAGCAGTCCGACCATGCCCTTCCTCCGGGGTGCACATTCTATTGATCTCTGATGGGTCGACTTCAACTTCAGCCTTAATGCATACAGCGACGGAATCCGGATCCCACCTGCTTCTAATCCTCAGTTCCCTGCCTACAATGCCATTGACTCCGTCAGCCCCGACCAGTAGATGCGCCCTATAGGAGTCACCAGCACAGAGCGCACGGATTCCTTTCCGAAGCTGTTCGATTGCCACGACCTTGGTTCCTTGAACAATCTCCGCTCCTGCCTCGTGAGCCTTCTTGAGCAGGAAGTCGTCGAATGTACTTCTCTGTACGAGGTATCCTCTGAGTCCATCACGAGTCAAGAGCGTGCGTCTTCCTGCCGGCGTATGAACAAGTGCAGCATGAAACTCCCTCTCAAAGAGATGTGAAACATCGAAGTCAAGCAAGTGCACGGCCTTCGGACTCAGGACACCGCCGCACGTCTTCTCCCGTGGATGGATTGCTTTCTCAATAAGGACTACATCCAGCCCCTTCTGCGCGGCTCTTCTAGCACAGGTTGCCCCTGCTGGTCCTCCACCTATGACTAGAAGGTCGTGCACTCTTGGTCATCTACCTAGTGAACTATATCACAATATGAATAAATCTGCTAGTGTGACTCTAGGTTGGAGGATGCATCATGACCACTGAAGAAACAGCAAAAATCTGTCTGATGACCACAGGCGGCACAATCTCAAGTATCTATGACGAGCGAACACAGGCTCTTCGTCCAGGTCTTGCAGTAGATGAGCTGCTTGAGAGACTACCCAAAGGCCTGCGCAATATTGAAGTCATCAAGAGAGAGCTTTTTCAACTTGACTCTGCAAATGCACAGCCCCACCATTGGCAGACACTTGCTGGTGCTATCAAGCAAGTGAGTGAGGAGATCAAGGATCTCCGCGGCATTGTTGTTTCTCATGGAACAGACACGATGACCTACTCCTCTGCCGCCGTCAGTTTCATGATTCAGAACTTTGGAAAACCTATAGTCTTTACTGGCGCTCAGATACCTGCCAGTATACCTTGGAGCGACGGTCCAAGGAATCTCTTGGATGCAATGCGAGTCGCCGCTTTCGGTGATCTTGGCGAAACTGTCATTGTATTCAATGGTGAGATACATCGTGCTACCAGAGCAAAGAAGGTTCGGGTGAATTCTTACGATGCCTTCGACTCCATGGACCCATCACCAACTGGCATTCTAGCGAGGGATATTGTACTCTACGAGGGCCGCATTAGGCGTAACATGAGTCTTATTCCTCGCTTTGACACACGACTCGATGATCGAGTCTTCTTGTTGAAAGTGTTCCCTGGGCTTCCCCCGCAGGCGCTTGCCAAGATAATCGATATGGGTTATCACGGGATTGTGATTGAGGGCTTTGGATCGGGCAACATTCCCACTGACGAGAATGCTCTAACAGGTGGAATCCTACAGGCAATGGATCAAGGTTGCTTTGTAGTAGTCAGTTCACAATGTGCCTTTGGGCAAGCTGACCTGTCAGTCTATGAGGTCGGCCACGCTGCCATGGATGTTGGTGCCATGAGCGCCTATGATATGACCTCTGAAGCTGCGCTAGTGAAACTCGCATGGGTACTAGGCCATACTCGTGAGCCTGATAGAGTCCGGGACATGATGGGAATTAGCTACGTAGGTGAGATGTCCTACTCCGGTACTCCGGGCCAATTGCACGCCCCTTGAGAGAACGGATTCCTGTGTGCAGGCTCGAACATAGGCGCAGGGAAAAGATGAAAAGGACTGCAGAATCTACAGGCTGCAAGCCCGGATAGCCTAGTGGCTATGGCGGCAGCCTGGAGCTGATAGCGTATTTATTACAGCCCGACAGGCAGCTGCTCTCCCTTTGGGAGGCATGAGTTCGAGTCTCATTCCGGGCGCCATTCTCTTCCATCAAGTGCAGAAGTAGAGGAAGTGTGCTTAGCTGTGCTGAGCGTGAAAAACCTCTCAATCCAGAAGCTTTCACTGTCTAGGTTATGTTGAGTGCCCCATCAACTCAACTAAGTGATGTCTTCACTGAAGCCGTAATTCGCGCAGAATCCTGAAGCATTGGCAGTCGGGCAGGACTAGTTTGGAACGAAAGACCTTCGGAGTTTCATCCTGTTGAACTGCATGTATATGACTGTGACAACAGCCGCACATATTGCGGCACCTAGAGGCAAAGCCCATGGGAGTATCGACATCCACCAACTGTTTTGAACAGTGAGATACAAGGCTCCTATGGACTCGTTCGCCAAATTCGAACACCCAACCGCCTTCCATGTTGCGTCAATCGCTAGCCTGTGGTTTCCATTCGTGAACAGATATGTGTTTATGTCCAATCGCCAGTAAGTGTCGTTCACGGCCCGAGCCTCCAAGACGGATTCAAGCAATGCTTGCCCCTCTATATCGGCCTGTTTGGTCAGGTATCCCGTCACAGATTCAAGGTTGCATCGATAGCCGCTCCGGAGAATATCTGTCGTCACGTTGAAACTGATGTCACAGTAGACCAAACCAGAAAGCGCTCCGGAAATTGGCCCTCCATACTTTTCATACATTGCTATTGTAGATTCTACAAAGTCGTCTGGCGAAACTAACGGTTCGGGGTACTTCCATTGACCCATTTCTCCGGCGAGACCAAACCTTATAGAAGCGGCAAGGAACACTTTGAGGAATGAATCAGAGAGAATCACATCGCTTGCCATTATCCCCGAATGTATGACCATTCCATTTCCGTATCTGTGCATATAAGCTACTACAGGATTGTCAGGGCTTTCACTGGGGTCGATAAAATTCCAGTAACCGATAATGTCTGTCGCTGTCCGGTTTTGTAGAGAGTTCTCTTCATGGCCGGGGTAAGTCGTCGATATGTTCTCACCCAACGTAGTTTTGATGAAGTTGCTGAGAACATTTGTTGTGTTTACTCTGATGCCATTATAGTGTGTGCCGATCCAATATTTCCAGAAGTTGCTACCAACCCAATTCCTATTGTCTTCGTACCACCTGTGGTAGGCGGACTTCCAAGCATGGGTTCCGTTGAATTCCCACCCGTGTCCCTTGGTTAGGCTTAGATAGCCGTTGGAATATGCAACTTCGGCGAGGAAGTTGCAGGCATCCAGTATGATCAGTGTGCCTCCTGACGCCACGAATTGCTTATAGTAGAGGTACTCCCTCTCTGTGACATACTCGGTAAACCCGAGTATCAGGACATCATACGACCTCACACCATCGTGAAAGAGCGCACCACCGTCCACGTCGATTTCGTTGATGAGCGTCACAGTCTCTCCGAGAATCAGGTGCAGAGAGCGAGCTGTGTCACTCTCAAACCATGTACTGAGTCGCCTGCTCCACCCCCAGTCATCAACCACTGTTCTGTTCAAGAGTCCGAGGTTAGTTGTAACATACTCCCCTGGAGGTACCGAGTCGTACGTATAGTAGAATTGATAGAAAGCGGCTGAGTAGGCAGTCGCAGAAAAAATGGGCTTGACTAGAGCTATTCTGTTTTCGGTGGAGGTAAGGGCAACTCTGCTATGCGTGGTTGCATCTGTCAAGTCGTTCGCGCCATATGCACCAGTAGGCGCCTCAGCGGAACCAAGTAACACGACAAGCACTACAAGAAGAGTAAGCCATCCGAGTCTAGAATGGCCTCTGCCACCTTGTCCCTGAGCTTCAGTCATACGACAACGCCGCCCTTCGAACGCTATTTCAAGACCCTCACACGCTCAAAAGGATACCGACTCGCAGCACGATATTGTGTTTCAAACCAGTATCACCGTATTTCATGGCCTAGATCTTGCTAAGAACTCAGTCTGTTCCTCACTGAGTTCAGCCTCGTCAGAGAGCCATATGAAGACACCACGCAAAAGAGAAAATGGCGTCTTCTATTGCAGGGAATGAATAATAGTCGTCAGACTAATACCGGGTTTCTCCTTGGCCTGCTGACATAGATGGGAATGAAGGTCTGTGAGCGAGAAGATTGTTGCGTCATCAGAATATGCTCTAAGAGTGCGAGTACTCACTGCGCTCTCATCTGTATTGTCAATACTTGCTCTCATATTGATGATTTATCTTTGAATCCACTGAGAGGTACGCACCATGATTTATAGCGTCGTCGTAGTCAATGCCGCTAATCGATGCAGGATTGCTTCTCTTGATTATTGGAGCAATAGACTATCACGAGCACAACTGAATAGGTATCTCTCAAGTCCGGCCGAAATGGCAGAGAAGTCCAGAACGGCTCAAGTACAAGTCAACTGCGATTGATGACTTGAAGTTCTTCGGTCGTGAGTGCGGAGACAGTAGTCTGATAGTTTCTCCACCGATTTGCGGAGTCCGACGATGAGATCACCAAAAGAATCAACAGTGTCGCGCGCATCCTTCGAGGAATCACTGGCGTGATGTCCGCGAGCCATATTCGGACGAATTTCTCTGGGATTGTCGATCCCATGGCCACGTCACATTTTGTCATTGCATTGGTCGGTGAGAGTGGCGTAGGAAAGACCTCGATTCTTCATCTCCTCATGGAAACGCCGCCTCCTGAGGAGCATCTTCCTACTGTCTTGCTCAATACGGAGGTTCTCCCCAACATCCGTTTTGCTAACTACGATATCATGATACTTGATTTCGGAGGGCAATTGCAGTCCCAAAAACTGTGGGACTTTAGCAGAGCTGATGTTGCCTTTCTCATATCTGATTCCACGCCAAGAAACCTAGTCATATCAAAAGGAATCATGGCGAAGATTCAGCAGGACTATCCCAAGCTTCCAATCAGAGCGTTTGCAAACAAACAAGAGCTCCCGAATGCTCTAGACCCGTCTGCCATTGGCAAGGTCATTGGAGCTGATGTGCATTCCATAGTCGCTGTAGACTTAGCATATCGAACAAACCTGCTCAGAAGTCTGGTGCATCTGCTATGCGAGCCCTTTGGACTAGAGGTCCCGGACATCTCACCAGATGCCCTGCTTCGTTTCAATCCCGCCTAGTTCGAGGGCTTTGGCAGAAAAGGTGAGTCCGCATCAACATATACAATCCCCAGAATCAGGTTTCCACGAACCTCATCGAACTTGTAGACTCCGTATCTATACTCTGTTCCTTCCTTCTGGCTGACAACTTCTCCCTGATTGACATAGTACCGGAAGAGCTCGCGGCACTGTTCTCTCACTTCAGAGAATAGGTTTCTGTATTGTCTGCGCTGCGATGGCCTGATTCCCCAGCGAAGATATACGATCCTGCTAGCTAAGCTGTTGCTGGAGATGAGAACGCTCCTTCGTCCTCTTCCCTCTTGTCTGCTGCAACTCTCAAGGATGGTCTCTTTTAGAAGGGCTGAGATACTCGATTTAATACTGGGCGTAAGGGTAGGTTCGTATGACACGTGTGTCCCCATGAGATGAGTCCTTACTGAGGGCTAAGAGGACCTTCAAGAATCGGTTCTCTATGGCAATGGTTATAAGGAATCCAAAGAGCGGAACTAGCCAAACCCAGTCAGAATGAGGTAACAGACCGTGTCTGAAGACTACAAGCATATTGTTCGTATAGGTGGATCCGACATTGACGGCCAAGAGAGCCTGCTTCAGGGGCTAACCCATATCATGGGTGTTGGTCTCCGAATGTCCAGGACCATTCTAGCACATCTTGGAATGGATCCCAATGACAGACTCGGATACATTTCGGATGAGAACATTAAGGCGGTAGAAACCGTTCTTCGTGATCCTCTGGCGGCAGGTTTTCCTGACTGGTTCTTAAACCGCCCGAGAGACAGAATGAGTGGCAGAATGCTGCATTTGACTGGTTCTGACCTTGATTTTGCCAGCAGAAACGATATTGACAGACTCCGCAGGATCAAATCATGGCGAGGCACAAGACACGCAGCTGGTCTTAAGGTAAGGGGCCAACACACCAGAACGACTGGTCGTGGTGGCGTAGCAGTCGGTGTGTCAAGGAAAGAAGTAAAGGCGGCATGAGAGATGGGAGATATACGATTCCAGAGCAAGAAGTACGTAATGCCGAAGCGTCCCTTCGACACAGATAGATTTGAACAGGAGCTTCAATTGATTGGTACTTTTGGCCTACGGAACAAGAAAGAGATCTGGATTCATAGGACAGAACTTTCTCATTACCGCAGAACGGCAAGGTATCTCCTAGCACTACCTCCCTCAGAGAGAGCCCATGATGAGAGAGAGCTTGTTGATAAGCTCAGCAGACTTGGCATCCTTTCTGGTGATTTGACTCTTGATAATGTTTTGAACCTGACACTCGAGAAAGTTCTCGAACGTAGACTCCAGACAATCGTCTTTCGAAAGGGTCTAGCAGCCTCCATGCATCATGCTAGGCAGTTAGTGACCCACGGTCATATTGGACTGAACGACCGCCGTGTGACAACACCTGCACGATTGATCACCACCGCAGAAGAGGAGCACATCACATATACTACAAAGTCTGCATTGAATGATCAGTCCCACCCAGCAAGAATCGCTGCCTCAGACGCAGCGACAAGAATCACTGCGGTTCCTGAGGAGATCGACGAAGAACGCCCAAGACGACGACTTGTTTCGATGGAATCTGTAGATGAGAGAGAGCCGCTGAGAAACGAACCTGATGATGTTTCAGGAGATGAAGAACTTGAGTAAGGAAGAGAAGAGAGACAAGTGGGGCGTCGCGCATATCTTTGCGTCATACAACGACACCATCGTTCACATCACTGATATCTCTGGTGCAGAAACCTTGGCACGACATACTGGTGGTATGATGGTCAAGGCTGACAGGAACGAGTCCTCACCGCACGCTGCCATGCAGGCAGCATTTCAGGCGGCCAGAGAGGCAAAGGACAAGGGTGTCTACGGCATTCATATTCGCGTCAGAGCTCCGGGTGGCTCTGGTCCAAAGACTCCAGGTCCCGGTGCTCAGGCAGCCATTCGTGCGCTCAGCAGGGCTGGTCTTAGGATCGGTATCATTGATGAGGTCACTCCTATGCCACACGATGGAACCAGAAAAGCTGGAGGTCGTCGTGGCAGACGTGTGTAGTTTCAAACGCTTCCTATTCTGTGCATTTGACAGATTATTCAGTGACTATGCCATTTGCTGACAAGATGCTCTGGTCTTCCTGAGTTCGAACGATTAATCCTGGCAAGAGGTCGAGTGAGATGTCTCTGCGCGCTGAGGGGTGGGAGGTGAAGCCCCTCCTTGATGGTTCTCTCTGCCCTCTTCTCGACCTTCGCTGCATTCCGGTCCTTAAAGCCACATCTGAAACACTTGAAGCCTTTCCCGCTTCCTGCACTCTTCATCCGCTTCAGACAGTGAGGGCAGTCTGGATTCACTAACAAGACATCAGGCCCAAGGTTGAGAATCTCAAGGCCTTCGATATTGAGCGTGAGGCCATGCGTTCTTGACCTCGGCTTGACATTCGCATGCACACAGATCTCATCACCAACACGAAGCCCCCTGACAATCTCTCTAAAGCCCCGAGTGGGCTCGTATGCCGCGCAGTCAATTCTCTCATCATCATTTCCAAGTTCGAAGAAGACATGACCTCCCTCCATTATCCTTGGGCGACTCTCTACGCGTCCATGGACAAGGCAGGCCATGTACGGTCTCAGGTCACGAATCGTCATGGTATGCGTAAGATGCTCAGCAGTGGCCTGGTTGCTTCTGAACACCATCCATCTGTCGACATCTTGCTTGCTCCTTACGAGTCCTGCCGCTTCAATGACATCAGTTGCCGTTTCTCCCCGGATTCCATAGATTACGGGGTCCGGACCGTGAGGTTCGATTAGGACTCTCCCCTCATGAGGGTCGATATTCGAGAACACCCTGTCTTTCATTCTCTCCACCATTTCGAGTACAGACTCGGGTTCAACTCCTCTCTTGAATCCAGATTGGTCCATTGAACGATAGGCAATGAACTCGTACGTGTGGTCATGCTCAAGGGCGTTTCCAACAGATGCCAGAGCTCCAATCAGTCCTCTCCCGTTGCCCCCTTTGTAGTGGACTATGTCATATCTCTCCACTAGCCTCTGTGCTAGTTCTATCGGGATCATGCGCCACAATGCCTGCTGTGACAGTAGCTGCACGCTATCAGGAATCTCTCCTGTGACAATGACGGCACCAGGGTTCGTATTGGGATAGGTTTCATCAACATAGTTGTGGACCATCTGTTCAATCTGTTCTATCAGGTCGCTAATCCTGCTAGTATCAAAGAGCAACTGAAGTGCCACGGCACCATTGCCCCGTGTCCTGAACGGAATACCAGGATTCAATCGGATCAGTCTAGGGTAGTCTATCCACTTGATTGATTGGCGTGAGAGCTGTTCAACAAGGAGGCTTGCAAAGTGTGTAGTGCAGCCTCCCTTTGGACTGTCAATGTCGTCAAGACCGATGTGGATCTCTTGTAGCCTCATGCCTCTCTCTTCCGACAGTAATCACATATTGTAGACTCATCCACTTTCATTCCATGGTCCTCACAGACAAGTCTGCCGCAGATATTGCATGCCCGTGAGGCCAGGTACTCACCACAGATCTGGCATCTGGCTTCAACACAGTTCAGACATAGTTGAGTATCGTGGGTCACGCATTGAGGACAGACATATGCCCCACACATCTTGCAGGAGACAAGATGCATCTCATCCTCACCGCAGATCTCGCATGAGGATGCAGCTACATGGTACACTTCAGCATTACCTCTTGTTTAGGCCTATGACAACACAGAAATCCTTTACCCTTTTGGATGATACGATTGGTGAATCAAGTGTGACCGCACGACCGAGAGTTCTCATCTATCACGCTGATCAGTGTGATCCAAAGAAATGCACTGGGACACGGCTCATCAGAATGAAGAGGGCTCAGATACTCAAGAGCATGAACCAGATATCTGTTGGGAGTGTTGTGCTCAACCCGGTCTCTGAGGTCGCCTTTTCAGGGGCAGACAGGAATCCTGTTCTGCGTTCAGGTCTTGTCGCACTTGACTGTTCGTGGAAAAAGGCTGAAGAGATATTCGCGAGCTCGCAATCAGGTATCCAGAGAGCATTACCTTACCTCCTCGCTGCGAATCCAGTCAACACCTACAAACCAATCAAGTTGTCAACTGCTGAGGCTGTGGCTGCAGCGCTCTATATTGCTGGTTTCAAGGAAGAGGCTGAAGACATTATGTCTATCTTCAAATGGGGGTCGGCCTTCATAACATTGAATCACGAGTTCTTGGAAGCATATTCAAAATGCAGTACAAGCAGGGAGGTTATAGAAATACAGAAAGAGTACATGGAACTACAAAATCGATGATTGATATGATGTAGCTCCGGTCCAGAGAGTGACCCCGATTCTGTTCCACCCCAGACAGTT
>Ga0153915_10000615_pt1 | contig 33201 bp, 27 predicted proteins | sample Opewatmetagenome_2_FD_107003 | JGI IMG/M metagenome (GOLD analysis project Ga0153915, IMG submission 107003) | Freshwater wetland microbial communities from Ohio, USA - Open water 3 Core 3 Depth 3 metaG | ecosystem: Environmental > Aquatic > Freshwater > Wetlands | place: USA: Ohio, Lake Erie... | reverse complement strand
GGAAGGACGCCCAGCAGGCCATCATGGTGCAACGGATGGTGCAGGACCTCAATTTCCCGGTGGATGTGGTGATCGCCCCCACGGTGCGGGAGCCGGACGGACTGGCGATGAGCTCGCGCAACGCCTACCTGTCCCCCGAGCAACGGCGGGCGGCGCCGGTGCTGAGCCGGAGCCTGGCCGCGGCCCACGCCGCCTTCCAGGGCGGAGTGAAGGCGGCGGCCGACCTGATCGCCAACGTGCGGGCCACCGTGGAAAGCGAGCCGCTGGTGCGCCTCCAATACGTAGAGGCGGTGGATCCGCTCAACCTGGCGCCGGTCGCGTCGGCCACGGGCGACACCTTGCTGGCCCTGGCGGCCCACCTGGGGAAGACCCGCTTGATCGACAACATCGTGCTCGGCAGAGGGCTGGCGGGAGACGACTTCGTCCCGGCGGCGCCGTGAAGCCGGGGCTGGGGTTCCCTCCCTGGGCCCGGATGAGCGAGAAACGGCGGGCCCACGTCGAGCGGGTGGCCCGGTTGTTGGAGGAGTGGGCTCTGGCGTCTGGAGTCTCCCAGCAGGAGCGCGACCGCTGGCTTCGGGCGGCCTACCTGCATGACGCCCTCCGGGACGCCGAGCCCGTCGAGTTGGAGCGCCTGGTGCCGGACGCCTGGGGCATGCCATCCCTGCGCCACGGTCCCGCCGCGGCCCGCCTGGCGGAAGAGCATGGCGAACGCGATCAGGGGGTGCTCGCCGCCGTGCGATACCACACGGTGGGCTACGCGGGATGGGACGCCGTGGGGCGCATGCTCTATCTGGCGGACTATCTCGAGCCGGGCCGCGACTTCTGGGCCGACCGCCAGCAACTGGCCGCCCGCGTCCCGGGGGATACTCAGGCGGTGTTGCGCCTGGTCGCCGCCCAACGTTTGCATTGGGCCGTCGACTCAGGCCGCCGTCTGGTGAAGGAGACCGTCGAATTCTGGAACGCATTGGCCGCTTCGCACTGATCGCGGCCTTGCTCTTGCTCCTGGCGGGCGGCGGGTTCGCCGCCTGGCGCCTGTGGCGTCAGGGCGCCGGCGGACGCGGCACGTTGCCCGTTCCGGGCGAGGGCGAGCGGCTGACGGTAGAGGTGGTCAACCAGACTGGCATGGACGGCCTGGCCCGCGAGGTGGCGCAGAGGCTGCGCCGGGCCGGCATCGACGTGGTGGACTACAGCTCAGCGCGGGACTCCACTGAGGATTCCACCACCATCGTCATCCGCCGGGGCGACTCCACTGCCGCGGTCCGGGTGCGCGCGGTACTGGGTCTGGGGCGGATCCGCCGGGACCCGGATCCCCACCTACTGCTGGACGCCAGCGTGCTGGTGGGCCCCGACCTGGCTCGCTCCCTCGGCTTCCACCCGTAACTGGCCGCAGGCCGCGCTGATGTCCAGCCCGCGGCTCCGGCGCACGCTGACGCCGGCACCACCCTCCCGCAGCAGGCGCGCGAACCGCCGGATGCCCTCCGGAGCCGTGGGCGTGAGATCCGGTGCGCCGCCGGGGTGTAGGGGGAGGAGGTTGATCAGCGCGCCCAGCGGCTGAGCCAGCGCCGCCAGGGCGGCGGCGTCTTCCGGCGCATCGTTCTTCCCCGCGATGAGGACGTACTCGAAGGTGATGCGGCGACGGAACTGGCGGAGGGCCGTCATCAGATCCGGCAGCCGGTACTTGCGCTCCACCGGCATGATGGCGCGGCGCCGGGCGGAAGTGGCGGCGTGCAGCGAGACCGCCAGGCGGAATTGCTCCGGGCGCGCCGCCAGCTTGGCCAGGCCGGGCAGCAGGCCCACCGTGCTCACCGTGATGTGCCGCGCCCCCAGGGCCAGCCCCTGAGGATGGTTCAGCAGGGTGAGCGCGGTGTCCACCGCCTGCCAGTTGTGGAGCGGTTCGCCCATCCCCATGAAAACCACATTGGTCGGCTTGCCCAGCGAGGCATCCAGCACCATCTCGCGCACCTGTCCCGCGATTTCCCACGGCTCCAGGTGGCGGCGGAAGCCCATGCGCCCGGTGGCGCAGAACACGCAGCCCAGGGCGCATCCCACCTGGGACGAAATGCACAAGGTGCGCCGGCGTCCCTCCGGAATCCACACCGCTTCAACCGCTTCCTGATCGGGGAGGGCCCACAGGAATTTCGCGGTGCCGTCCGCCGAAACCTGTTTCTGCGCCAGCCGGAGGGCAGGGAGGGGAAACTGCTGGGACAATGCCGCGCGGAGCCCGGCGGGTATCTCCGATGCCTCGCTCCAGGATCGCACCGGGCGTTGCCAGAGCCGCGGCACGATCTGTCGCGCGCGATAGGCTGCTTCCCCCTGAGCCGCGAGCCAGGAACTGACCTCCCGGTGGGCCTGGTCGGGTGGCAGGTTCAGGAGATTCATCTCAGGACGTCCACGTCGAGGCCGATGCGATAGGTGGCTCCCAAACCGCCCAGGCCCGAGGCGCGGGCGGCGGAAACCGCATAGCGCCCCACATTGAACCAGACTCCCAGCACCAGGCGCCAATCCGCCTCGGCATATCCTTGCTCCCGGGCCATGACCGCGTCGAGGCGAAAGCGCCGGTCCAGCTCGAGGCCGGCCCCCATGGTGTGTTCCAGCGTGGTACTCCGGACGGATCCCGGCGTGTCGGCTCCGCGGCGGGCGCTTACGCCGTAGCGGAGCAAGACGCGGCCTCGCGCTCCCCACAGCCGGGGCGAGAACGGACGGCATTCGCCGCCCGCGTAGAAATCGGTGACATCACGGTTGGCGAGATCCACCGGAAAGAAATGGGTCGCCGCCGCCAGCGAGCAGGGCCCCAGGCTGGCCCGCGCCCCGAGATCCAAGGTGACCCCGTTGTCCCGCTCGGCGTCAAAGCGCGCATTGTGGAAGCGCAGCATCGCGCCCCCCGCCGCGATCCCCCGGTGCAGCGCCAGGCCCACTCCGGCCATCTGCTCGTAGACGGGAATGTCTCCCAGGTCGCTGCTGGGCGACGTGGTGGTGCGGATCAGGTCGCTGACTCCGGTCCTGGCCACCAGAAGTTGGGCTGCCAGGTCAGCATTTACCCTATACCCCACACCCAGGATCAGGGCGCCGACGCCCAGCACATCGGGCGTCTCGAGTACCTGGGCGCCCGCTGCCGCCCGCGCCCCGTTCCAGGCCGCGGCCGGATTCCAGAAGGCGGCCGTGGGGCCCTGCTCCAGCGCTGCCGGGCCTGTCAGGCTGGCGGCCGACAAGCGCCAGAGATCGGCCGAGGCGGGGGCCTGGGCCCGGACCGCCAGCGGGAGGGCGAGCAGCAAGGTCGCGGCTTCCCAAGGTGTTAGCGGCTTCACGCGGCGTAGCTTGGCCCCTGCCGGAAGGGGTGTCAAGGCTTGCGCTTGATGGCCCTCTGAAGGGCCATTATGTTCAAGTCGTTCTAGGACTTGGACCACTTCGGCGTGTGCTGCTAGGCGACCTGTTGTCCCCAGCCCGAATCCGGGTCCCTTTGCTGGGCCGGGACAAGGAGGCGGTGCTGAGCGAGCTGGTACATGTGGTGGCCGATGGGGGAGGGCAGTATGACGACATTCTGCGGGCGGTTCGCGCACGCGAAGCCGTGCTGTCCACCGGCATCGGCTACGGCGTGGCCATCCCTCATGGCAAGTCCCCCACGCTTCCCGACCTGCGTCTCGCGGCCGGCGTCGCCGCCCAGCCTATAGGCTTCGAATCGCTGGACGGACAGCCGGTCAGCCTCCTCTTCCTGCTGGTGGGGCCCGAGAGCGCGTCGGGGGCACACGTCAAGGCGCTGAGCCGCATCTCCCGGCTGGTGCGGCGCGAGCCCTTCCGGCAGAGCCTCCTCGGCTCCCGGGATCCGGACGAATTCTATCGGTTCCTGTGCGACGCCGAGCGCTTCTGAGGTTCGGGAATCCATGACCGCGACCACGATGCGAACGCACCGGTGCGGCGCATTGCGGGCCACTCACGTAGGCCTGGAGGTGCGCCTGGGCGGGTGGGTTCACCGCCGGCGTGACCTGGGGGGCCTCATCTTTTTCGACCTGCGGGATCGCGACGGCATCGTCCAGGTGACGCTGGGCCCGGAGTGGGCTTCGCCCCAGGCCATGGAGCGTGCCTCAGGCGTGGGCGCGGAGACCGTGGTGCTGGTGCGGGGCCAAGTGATCGCGCGCCCGGAGGGGGCCCGCAATCCGGAGATGGCCACGGGCGAGGTGGAGGTGCGCGCCACCGACCTCACGGTGGTGGGCCGGGCCGAAACGCCCGCCATCCCGGTGTGGCGGCCCAAGGGCGAGGAGCTGCCGGCCGAGGAGCTGCGGCTGCAGCACCGTCACCTGGACCTGAGACGGCCCGAGTTCCAGCGCCATTTCGCCCTCCGGCACCGGCTGTTGCAGCGGGCGAGGGCCACGCTCAGCGCACTCGATTTCTACGAGATCGAGACACCCATCCTGACGAAACCCACTCCGGAAGGGGCGCGGGACTACCTGGTGCCGTCCCGCATCCACCGGGGGCAGTTCTACGCGCTCCCCCAATCGCCCCAGATCTACAAGCAGGTGCTGATGATGGCGGGCTTCGATCGCTACTTCCAGATCGCCCGCTGCTTCCGGGACGAGGATCTCCGCGCCGACCGCCAGCCGGAATTCACCCAGATTGACCTGGAAGCGTCCTTCGTGACGCCGGAGGACGTCTACGGCGTGGTCGAAGCGGTGCTGGTGGCGCTGTGGGACGAGGCCGGCGAGCGGGTAGAAGCGCCCTTTCGCCGCATGCCCTATCGGGAGGCGATGGAGCGCTACGGGGTGGACAAGCCCGATCTGCGGTACGGCCTGGAGATCGAAGACCTGGGCACCGTGCTCGCGGGCCGGGGCTTCCGCGCCTTCGACGACGCCGTCGGCAACGGCGGGCGGGTGCGCGGCATGCGGGTGCCCGGGGGCGCGGCGCTCTCCCGCAAGGACCTGGACGGCCTGACGGCGTTGGCCAAGGGCGGTGGCGTGGGCGGCCTGGCGACGCTCAAGCGCCAGGGTGACCAGCTGAGCGGCCCGCTGGCCAAGCTGTCCGGGCTCAGCGCCGAGGTGGCGCGGTTGGAGGACGGGGGCCTGCTCTTGGCCACGGCCGGCCCGGACGCCGTGACCTCGGCAGCGCTGCACCAGGTGCGGGGAGGGCTGATCGAGCGCCTCAAGCCTGCGCCCGTGGCCAAGCACGCCTTCGTGTGGATCGAGGGGTTCCCGCTGTTCGAGCACGATCCGGCGACGGGGGCCCTGGTGTTCGCCCACCATCCTTTCACCTCGCCCCATCCCGACGACCTGGCGCGGTTCCTGGGCGGCGAAGTGGAGAACGTGCGAGCCCTGCACTACGACGCCGTTTACAACGGCACCGAGCTGGGGAGCGGCTCCATCCGGATTACCGACCCGGCGGTGCAGCTTCGGGTGCTGCAGGAGCTGGGGATCGGCCCCGCCGACGCGGAGGCGCGGTTCGGCTTCCTGCTCAAGGCCTTGCGGTCCGGGGCGCCGCCCCATGGCGGCTTTGCCATCGGGTTCGACCGGGTGACGATGCTGCTGGCCGGGGCCGCCAGCCTGCGCGACGTGATCGCCTTCCCCAAGACCACGGCGGCCCGGGCCCTGTTCGAGGACGCCCCGGCCCCGGTGACCCCGGACGATCTCCTGGGGCTGGGACTCACGCGCCACCCATGAAAGACGGCGTCACCCATCGCCTCTCCGCCGAGGGGGCGGATCCCCTGCTGCTCACCGGGGTCAACGACGCCAACCTGTCGGCCCTGGAGCGGGCCACCGGCGTGCGGGCGTCGTTGCGGGGAGACCAGGTGTTGCTGGCGGGCGAGCTGGAGGCGGTGGAGCGCGCCGCCCGGGTGGCCAGCACCATGATTGACATGGCGCGCATGGGCGAAGCCCTGGGCCCCGACGACGTTGAACGCCTGGTGGCGGACGGTGGATCCGGGTTGGAGCGCCTGGCGCAGGATGACCTGCGCATCGTATTGCCGGGGCTGCGGCGGATGGTGCAGCCCAAGACGGGGGGACAACGCGAGTACGTGAAGGCGCTGCGGGAGAACGACATCGTGGTGGGGATAGGACCGGCGGGCACCGGAAAGACGTACCTGGCGGTGGCGGTGGGGGTGGAGGCGCTCTCCCGCAAGCGGGTGCGGCGGCTGGTGCTGGCGCGGCCGGCGGTGGAGGCGGGTGAGCGGCTGGGGTTCCTGCCCGGTGACATCCAGGCCAAGGTGGACCCCTACCTGCGCCCGCTCTACGACGCGCTGGAAGACATGATGCCGCAGGACCGCATTCAGAAAGCGCTGGAAACGCGGGCCATCGAGATCGCGCCGCTGGCCTACATGCGGGGCCGCACCCTGGCCGACGCGTTCGTGATCCTGGACGAGGCCCAGAACGTCACCGGCGGCCAGATGAAGATGTTCCTCACCCGGCTGGGTGTGAACTCCCGCGCCGTGGTGATCGGCGACAAGACCCAGATTGACCTGCCCACCCGTGAGGAATCGGGACTGATCCAGGTGGAGCGCATTCTCCCGGGCATCGAGGGCGTGGCGTTCTGCTACCTGGACGACGCCGACGTGGTGCGGCACCGGCTGGTGCGCGAGATCATCCGCGCCTACGGCGAGGATCAGGGCACGTGAGCGCCCGTCAAACCTCTCGGGTGCTGCTGGAGCCGGCGGCCGGCCTCTGGTCCGAGCGGTGGACCTTCCACGGGGCGCGGTGGGGGCTGCTGGCCGCGCTGGCCCTGGTTACCTACGCCCTCTACCCGGTGGCCCGCAGCTTTGACACGCCGGTGCTGGAAGTGGGCGACGTGTCGCCGGTCGAGGTGCTGGCCCCGTTCACCTTCCCGGTGCCCAAGTCGCCGCCGGAATTGGCGCGGGAGGCGGGCGCCCTGGCGGCCACGGTGCGGCCCATCTACCGCTACCAGGGCGCCGCGGTGGACACGGTGGTGACGCAGGCGGAGAGGCTGTTCGCCCAGCTGGATGCCGCCCGCAGCGACTCCGCCCGGACGGAGGCGGCCCGGCGTTTTGGGGTCCGGCTGCTGCCCGAGGAGACCCGGCTGCTGGTGGGAGGCGAGCGGCGCGCGGCGTACCGCCGGGCGCTGATCCGTCTGGCGCGTGAGGTCCTGGTGCGGGGGGTGCCGGCCAGCGGCACCATCGAGTTCGAGGTTTCCCGGGAGGTGGTGGTGCAGCGGGAGGGGGGCGAGCGGGTGGTGGCGCGGGATTCGGTCCTGAGCTTCGCGCGGTATCTGGCGCGGCGCACCGCCTTCCATCCCGCCCCCAACAGCTCCCTGGGCGACCAGGTGTTCGTGAAGCTGATCCACGGGGTGTTTCGCCCGACCCTGGTGCCCAACGTAGCCGAGACGGAGCGCCTGCGCGCCAGCATGCGGGCCAGCGTGGATTCGATCAAGGACGTGGTACAGGCCAACGAGCGGATTGTCGCGGCCCACGAGCTGGTGACGGCGGAAGCCCGGGACCGGCTCCTGGCGCTCCGGGCCGAGCTGCTGCACCGGGGTGAAGGGCGGGTCGGGGACTGGCGGGGGATGATCGGTCAGATCATCACCAACGCGGCGATCCTGGCCGTGCTGTGGCTGCTGTTGCTGCTCTACCGCCGCGACACCTACGACGACCTGCGGCAGCTTGCCGCCCTCACCGCTATCCTCACCATCACCGTGCTCGGCGCCTGGCTGAACCTGCGGTTCGTGAGCCCGGCGCCCGAGCTGATCCCGATCCCCTTCGCCGCGATGCTGGTGGCGGTGCTGTTGGGCGGCCGGGTGGCCATGGTGGTCGCGCTGGTGCTGGCGGTGCTGCTGGGCACCCAGGCGGCCTACGGAGGCCAGAGCGCCCTGTACATCGCGGCACTGGGCGGGGTGGCCGCCACGCTGGGCCTCCGGCCCATCCGTCGCCGCAGCCAGCTGCTGGCGGCCGCCGGCCTGGTAACGGCGGCGTTCGCGCTCGCCGCGTTGACCGTGGGGCTGCGCTACGGGTGGACCGCCACGCTGATGGGCGCCAGCGCGCTGCGGGGCGTGGTCAACGGTCTGGTCTCGACCGCCCTGGTTACGATCGCCCTGCCGGTCTTCGAGGCCGCGGCGCGGGTCACCACCGACCTCACCCTGCTGGAGCTGTCGGATCCCAGCCAGCCGCTGCTGCGGCGTCTCGCCATGGAGGCCCCGGGCACCTATGCCCACAGCATCGCCATGGCGAATCTGTGCGAGGCCGCCTGCAACGCCATCGGCGCCAATGGACTGCTGGCGCGGGTGGGATGCTACTACCACGACGTCGGCAAGCTGCGGCGCCCGCAGTTCTTCGTGGAGAACCAGAGTCACGGCACCAACCCGCACGACAAGCTGAAGCCGGAGGTGTCGGCCGGCATCATCCGCGGGCACGTCAAGGACGGCATCGCCCTGGCGGAAGAGCACCGGCTGCCCGACGCGATCAGGGTCTTCATTCCGGAGCATCACGGCACCCAGGAGATCTCGTACTTCCTGGACCGGGCGCGAACCCGCGGCGCGCCGGAGCCGGACGACGCCGACAGCTTCCGCTATCCCGGGCCCAGGCCCCGCTCAGTCGAGACCGCCGTGGCGATGCTGGCGGACGGCGTGGAAGCGGCGATCCGGGTCTTGGACGATCCGTCGCCGCAGCAGGTGCACGATGCGATCGAGCACCTGATCGAGCAGCGGGTGCAGGCGGGCCAGCTGGCCGAGGCACCCCTCACCCTGGCGCAGCTGGAACGGGTGCGGGAAACCTTCACCCGCGTGCTGGGAAGCATGTCCCACAACCGCATTGACTATCCGGTGGCGACCGGTGGCATCACGGCAGAGTGGAACCCGGCGTCCGCGCCGTGACATCCGGGTGGCGGTCTCCGGCTGCTCCCGCCCGGCGTTGCCCCCGTCCCTGGTGCGCCGCGTGGTCGGCGCCGTGCTGGACGGAGAAGGCACGGGAGAAGCCGTTTTCAGCATCACCTTCATGGGTCGGGGACCGATGCGGGCGCTGAACCGCCGGGCGTTCGGGCGTGACCGGGTCACCGACGTGATCGCGTTCGAGCTACCCCTGGTGGCGGGCGCGGGCGGGGACGTCTACCTGTGTCCGGCCGTCGCGCATACCTCCGCCGGGGCGCTGGGCGTCCCGCCGCGGGAAGAGTTGGTGCGCCTCCTGGTGCACGGCACCCTGCACGCCCTGGGCTACGACCACCCCGAGCACGGCGGGCGCGCCAATTCCGCCATGTGGCGCCGCCAGGAGCGCTACGTCCGGCAGCTTCGCGCCGGCTCCCGATGACCGACACCGCGCTCACCGTGCTCGCGCTCGCCGTCGCCTTCGTCGGCGCCGCCCTGGCCGGGCTCCTGGCGCTGGCCGAGGAAGCCCCGGTGATGATGGAGCCGGCGGCGGGCGACCTCCCGCTGCGGCGGGCGTTCCACGTGGCGCGGCTCGCCCTCCTGATTCTGGCCGGGGTGTCGGGCTCCCAGGCCATCGGATGGTGGATCCGGGAGCCCCTCACCGCCGTGTGGACCGCGGTCACCGCCGCGGCCTTCGTCTTCGTGCTGGCCGACGCGCTGCCCCGCATGGTGGCGTCGCTGGCACCGGAGCTGGCCACGGCGGTGGCCGCGGCGGCGCAGCGGGGCCTGCGGGGTGTGGCGCCGCTGCTCGATCTGGTGGCCTCGGTCGAGCGCGTCGTCTACCGGACCCTGCCGCAGCCCAGGCCGGCCGGCGAGATCCTGGGGCCGGCGCAACGGGACATTCTGCTGGGGGTGTTCTCGCTGGGCGATGCCACCGTGGCCGACATCATGACCCCGCGGCTCGATATCGTGGCTCTGGAAATCGAGACCGAGTGGCCGGACGTGGTGGATCTCCTGCGCAAGAGCCAGCACGCCCGGATCCCGGTGTACTCGGGGACCCTGGACAACATCGCCGGCCTGGTGCGGGCCAAGGACCTGGCGGCGGCCATCGCGGGTGTGGCGGCCGCCCCCCAGCGCTGGCAGGATCTCATCCGATTTGCCCAGTTCGTGCCGGAATCGAAAACGCTCGACGCGCAGCTGCGCGACTTCCAGCGCGGCCCCGGGGAGATGGCCATCGTGGTGGACGAATTCGGCGGCACCTCGGGCCTGGTCACGCTGGAAGACGTGCTGGAGGAAGTGGTGGGGGAAATCCGCACCGAACGGGACGCGGGCAGGGCTCCCACCGTCGAACGGGAGGGCGACGACCGCTTCTGGGTGGACGGTCGCGTGTCGCTGGACGATCTGTCGTCGGTGCTGGGCGTTTCGCTGGAGCGGGAGGACGTGAGCACGGTGGGCGGCCTCATCTATTCCGAGCTGGGCCGGGTCCCCCATCCCGGGGAAGAGCTGACCGTGGCCGGGTTCCGCGTGGTGGTGGAGCAGGTGGTGCGGCGCGCGGTGCGCCGCGTCTTCTTCGAGCGCCTGCCGGCGGTTTCGCCGCTCGAGGCGGCCCGGGAGCACGACCGATGACGGGGTGGCTGCTGATCGTGGTGGGAGCGGCGCTCGCCGCATTCGGCACCACGGTGGCGGTGGGCGCCGCGGCGTTGAGCCGGCTGGAGCTCACCCGCTGGGCCTCACGCCGGCTACGGGGGGCGGCCGCGGCCGGTGCGCTCCTGGGCACGCCCGGACGGGTGCTGGGAACCGCCAACGCGGTGACTACCCTGGGCGTGCTGCTTGCTTCACTCGGCCTGGCGGCCGCGCTGGGGCAGCTGCACCCGCTCCTGCTGGCGGCGCTGCTGGTGCTGGTCGCCATTCCTCTGGTGATCTCCAGCACCTATGCGCTGCCGCGCGCCCTGGCGCGCCGCTGGCCGCAGCAGGTGGTGCGCGGCCTGGTTCCCTGGGTGGACGCGCTGGGCCGGGTGCTGGCACCCTTGCTCCCATCCAGCTACGGCGCCTCCCGAACCGACGTCACCGGCCTCCTCCGCGCGGGCACCGATGCGGAACTGTTCGAGCAGGACGAGCTGGCGGTGCTGTCCGGCCTGCTGGCGTTCACGGAGCGCCCGGTGCGGGACATCATGACCGTGCGAACCGACGTTGTGGCGGTACCGGAGGGGGCGGCCCCGGCGGAGGTGGTGCGGATCGTGGCCGAGTCGGGGTACTCGCGGCTGCCGGTGTACCGGGAGACGCTGGACCACATCGTGGGTCTGGTGTACGTCTTCGACCTGTTGCTCGCCTCCGGCGCCGAGGAGCTCCCGGTGCGGCCGGTGGTGGTGGCGCCGGCCTCCAAGCGTTGCGCCGATCTCCTGTTCGAAATGCAGCACGAGCGCCGCCAGTTCGCGGTGCTGCTGGACGAATTCGGTGGAACCGCGGGCATCGCGACGCTCGACGATCTCCTCAACGCGCTGGTGGGGGCGGTCTTCGGAGAGCCGGCCGCGCCGGCCGCCGGGCCCTCCGGGGCGCCCGGCCTGCTGGAGGTGGACGGCGGGTCGCCGGCCGCCGAGGTGGCGGCGCGATTCGACGTCCGGCTCCCGGTGGCGGCGGAGACCGTGAGCGGCCTCCTGGCCCGGCTGGCGGGACGGATCCCGCACGCCGGAGAGCGGTTCGTGCTCCAAGGCCTGGAATTCGACGTCCTGGCCGCGGGCCTCACCCGGGTGGACCGCGTGGTGGTGCGCCGCACACCGGTGGCAACGACCTCCCTCCCCAGAGGAGCGGCTCCATGAACCCCGCCATGCGGCGCCTGCGCCGGTATCTGCTGGTGGGCCTGGTGGTCATCGCGCCGGTCGGGATCACGTTGTACGTGCTGGCCTGGGTGTTCGTACGGCTGGATGCCATCCTGGGCGCGCCGCTGGAGCGGCTGCTGGGCGTGCACGTCCCGGGCCTGGGCTTCCTGCTGCTGGCGCTGTTTGTCCTCTTGGTGGGCTGGCTGGTGCACCGCGCCATCGGCCGCCAGCTGCTGCAATGGTGGAATGCGGCGGTGGTCAAGTTCCCGCTCGCCGGCCGGGTGTACAATGCGCTCAGCCAGATCGTCCAGAGCATGCTGGGCGAGAATCGCCAGATGTTCCGCCGTACCGTGCTGGTGCAGTTCCCGGCCACCGACATGTGGACCGTGGGATTCATCACCCATGAGGCGCCCGCCGTGTTGTCGGCCATCGTGGGGGAGCCGTGCGTCAACGTGTTCGTGCCCATCACGCCGGTCCCCCATTCGGGATGGGTCCTGGTGGCCCCGGTTCGCCTGGTCAAGGAGACCACGCTCAGCGTGGAGGACGCCATGAAGCTGGTAGTCTCCATGGGGGCCCTGGCCCCGGGAGACCAGATGGCGAGGCTGGGCCGTCAGGGGCTGGATCTGGACCGTCTGCTCAAGGACGAGGGACGGTGAGCCCCGCCCGGCAGGCGGCGCTAAGTTACGACGTGCCCATGGACGATCTGCTGTCGGGGATCCGGGAGCGGCGCACCGCGGCCCTGGCGCGGGCGATCACGCTGGTGGAAAACGGCCGGGACGGATACGAGGAGCTGCTCTCCGCCCTCCACCCCCTGGTGGGCCGGGCCCACCGGGTCGGGATCACCGGGCCGCCGGGCGCCGGCAAGTCCACACTCACCGAGCAGCTGATCCTGGCGTATCGGGAGCGCGGCCTCACGGTGGCCGTGGTGGCGGTGGATCCCACCAGCCCCTTCACCGGAGGGGCCCTGCTGGGCGACCGCATCCGTATGGAAGCGGCCTCGCTGGACCCCGGCGTGTTCATCCGATCCATGGCCACCCGGGGCGCCACGGGCGGACTGGCGACCACCACCCGCGAGGTGTGCGACGTGCTCGACGCCTACGGGTTCGGGCGCATCATCATCGAGACGGTGGGCGTGGGGCAGTCCGAATTGGCGATCGCGGCCAGCGCCGACACGTCGGCGCTGGTGCTGGTCCCCGAGTCGGGCGACGGGGTGCAGGTGCTGAAGGCGGGGATCATGGAGATCGCCGATCTGTTCATCGTCAACAAGGCGGATCGCCCAGGAGCGGACCGGCTGAAGCAGGAAGTGGAGGTTATGCTGGGTCTGCGCCAGGGCAACGCCTTCCGGCACATCGCGCCGCATCATCGGCGGGAAGGCGGGAAGGCGGGAGGGCGGGAGGCCGGAAGGTCCAGCGGGCAATTGCCGCCCGACGTGCGATGGGAGCCGCCGGTGTTGTTGACCGTGGCGTCCAAGCCGGAAGGCGTGCCGGACGTGGTGGAGGCGGTAGAGCGTCACGCGGGCTTCCTGACCGCCAGCGGGGACCTGGAGCGCCGGCGGCGGGCGCGGCTGGAGCGCCTGACCCGGGACGTGGTGGAACGCGCGCTGCGGCAGTTGGTGTGGAACCAGGGCGGGACCGATGCCAGGCTCGCGGCGGGCCTGGACCTCGTGCTGCGGGGGGAGCGCAGCCCCTACCAGCTGGCGCAGGACATCGTGGCCGGCCTCACCAGAGGAAACCTTCATGGCCGTTGACGACCAAGCCCTTTACACTCCTCGGGACCTGGCCGACCTGGACTACGAGACGGCCCTGGGCAACCCCGGCGAGTATCCGTTCACGCGCGGCATCCACGCCACCATGTACCGCGGCCGCCTGTGGACCATGCGCCAGTTTGCCGGCTTCGGCACCGCGGAGGACACCAACCGGCGGTACAAGTTCCTGCTGGGGCGGGGCCAGACCGGGCTCTCGGTGGCGTTCGACTTCCCCACGCTCATGGGATACGACTCGGACCACCCTCGGGCGGAGGGTGAGGTGGGGAAGTGCGGCGTCGCGATCTCGTCCCTGGCGGACATGGAGACGCTGTTCGCGGGCATTCCGCTGGACCAGGTGTCCACCTCCATGACCATCAACGGGCCGGCCGCGATCCTGTTCTGTTTCTACGTCGCGGCGGCCGAGCGCCAGGGCGTGGACATCAAGCGGCTCCGGGGCACCATCCAGAACGACATCCTCAAGGAGTACATGGCCCAGCACGCCTGGGTCTATCCCGTGGAGCCGGCGCTCAAGATCATCGTGGACATCTTCCAGTGGGCGGCGGAGCATACGCCGCTGTGGAACACGATCTCCATCAGCGGCTATCACATCCGGGAGGCGGGTGCCACCGCGGTCCAGGAGCTGGCATTTACCCTGGCGGACGGCTTCGAGTACGTGGAGCGCGGCCTGGCCCGGGGGCTGGACGTGGACCGATTCGCCCCCCGCCTTTCGTTCTTCTGGGACATCCACAACGACTTCTTCGAGGAGATCGCCAAGCTGCGGGCGGCGCGGCGCATCTGGGCCCGGCACATGCGGGAGCGGTATCACGCTCAGGATCCCCGGTCCTGGATGATGCGCTTCCATTGCCAGACGGCGGGCGTCTCGCTCACCGCCCAGCAGCCCCTGAACAACGTGGTGCGGGTGGCCTACCAGGCGCTGGCGGCGGTGCTGGGCGGCACCCAGTCCCTCCACACCAACTCGCTGGACGAGACGTTGGCGCTGCCCACGGAGGAGTCGGTGCAGCTGGCCCTGCGCACCCAGCAGATCCTGGCGCACGAGACTGGCGTCGCCAGCGTCATTGACCCGCTGGGCGGCTCCTACTACGTGGAGGCGCTGACGCAGCGCCTGGAGCGGGAGGCGGAGGATCTGTTTCAGGAGATCGAGCGGATCGGGGGCGTGGTGCGGGGGATCGAGCAGGGATGGTTCCAGCGGCAGATTGCCCAGAGCGCGCTGCGGTTCCAGCACGAGGTGGAGCAGCACCGGCGCATCATCGTGGGTGTGAATGAGTATGAGGTGGAGGACGATCATCCGGTGGACATCCTCAAGGTCTCGGATGAGGCGGACGCCACCCAGCGCGGGCGGCTGGAGCAGCTGCGCCGCCGGCGCGACGGGGCCGCTGTGAAGCGGGCCCTGGAGGAGCTGACCGGCGCGGCCGAGCGGGACGAAAACGTGATTCCGGCCATGCTCGACTGCGCCCGGGCTTATTGCACGCTGTACGAAATCCGTCACGCATTGGAACGGGTCTATGGCGCCTATCGCGAGCCGGTCTTCTTCTGAGCCGCGGAGTCGAGAGACCCCTTCGCTGGCGACCATGCGGCCGCTGGTGGAGCGGCTGGCGCGCCTCCAGGGTGGGGTGCACTGGGTCATTTCCTGCTATCTGAAGCTGGAGCCGCGCGACCGGGCCCGCGGCAAGTATCTGATCAAGCTCAAGAACCGCATCCGCGAGCGCCTGGCCTGGTTGCAGCGACGGGATCTGGACCGGGAGGGGCGGGAAACGGTGGCGCGGGACTTGGACCGGGTGCGCGAGTACCTGGAAGACCCGCTCAACCTGCCCGCCGGCCGGGGGATCGCCATCTTCGCCTGCGGGCCCCTGGGCCTGCTGGCGGCCGTCCCCCTGCCGCAGGTATTCCGCTCCCGGCTGGCGGTGGACCACACGCCGTTGGTGCGCGAGCTGTATGCGCTGGAGGATGAATTCGGCCGTGTCCTTTGCGCGGCCTACGACCGGACCAGCGCGCGGTTCTTCGACATCACGGCCTTCGGGGTGGAGGAGCTGCCCGGTCTCTCGGCGGGCGAGACGACCCGCGCCAGCCGGTTCCATGGGGTGAGCAGCGTGAGCCGGCCCGGCCCGGGCGTCGCGTCCCTGGGCGAGCACGCCTTCAACCAGCGGATCCGTGCCGAGAAGCAGCGCCATTACGCGCAGATCGCCCAGCGGCTGTTCGATGTCACCCGGGCGGATGCCGTGCGGGGGATCGTGCTGGCCGGAACCGGCACCGAGGTGGGCGCCGTCCGCCCCCACCTGCATCCCTATGTAGCCCAGCTGGTGCTGGGGACGGTGCGGATGAATCCCAAGACGGTGGCCCCGGCCGAGCTGCTCGAGGCGGTGCTGGCCGTTCGGCGCGAGTCGGAGCGCGCGTGGGAGGCCCGCCACTTGAAGGCGCTGCGAGAGGGGCTGGGAACCGGCTGGGCCGTCAAAGGCGTAGAACCCAGCCTCCGGGCGCTGGCCCGGGGCCAGGTTCGGACCCTGCTGGTGGACGCCGAGCAATCCCAAGGGGGATATCGGTGCACCGGGTCCGGGCGGCTGACCCTCGAGCCCGATGCGTGTGGCGGCGAGGGCGAGCCCGAACCGGTTCCCGACGTCATCGACGAGGCGATCGAGGAGGCGTTACGCCAACATGCGCAAGTGGACGTGGTGGAAGATCGTGGGTCCCGCGCCGGGGTGGACGGGCTGGCCGCGCTGCTCCGGTTCCGATAGTTTGCGCGCCCCATGACACCTAAGTCCCAGCGTCCCCCCGCCAAGTCGCCCCGCCGCGCGGCCAAGCCCAAGCCACAGTCCACCGCCGCGCCGCCCCGCCAGCGTCCCATCCGCGTGTTGATCGCGAAGCCGGGCCTCGACGGCCACGACCGCGGCGCCAAAGTGGTGGCCGCCGCGCTGCGCGACGCCGGCATGGAAGTGATCTACACCGGGCTGCACCAGACCCCCGAGATGATCGCGGCGGCCGCGGTCCAGGAGGACGTGGACGTGGTGGGCCTGTCGTTGCTCTCGGGCGCCCACATGACGCTGTTCCCGCGGGTGCGGAAGCTGCTGGACGAGGCGGACCGCCGGGACGTCCTGCTGGTGGGGGGTGGGATCATTCCGCAGGACGATGCCGCGCGGCTGGAGGGCATGGGGATCGCCCGGTTGTTCGGCCCCGGTGCGCCCACGTCGGAGATCATCGCCTTCATCACCGAGCGCTGGTCGGCGAACCACCGTCCATGAGTCCAGCGTGACGCCTCCCGGACGCCTCCGGGAGCTCACCGGCCGCTATCGCGAGCTGGCGGACCGGCTGCGCCAGGGCGGCGGGCCGGACAAGGTCCAGCGCCAGCACGAGCAGGGGAAGCTCACCGCCCGGGAACGGGTGGAGCGGCTGCTAGACCCGGGTTCGCCCTGGCTCGAGCTGGGCCTGCTGGTGGCCTGGGACCGCTACGACAGCCAGGCGCCCGGCGCGGGCGTGATCACGGGCGTGGGGGTGGTCTCCGGCCGGGACGTGGTGATCGTGGCCAACGACGCCACGGTCAAGGCCGGCTCCTGGTGGCCGGAGACCATCACCAAGATGCTGCGGGCGCAGGAGGTGGCGATGCGCCAGCGCATCCCCATCATCTACCTGGTGGACTCGGCGGGGGTGAACCTGCCCTACCAGGGCGGGGTTTTCCCGGGCCAGTACGGCGCCGCCCGGATCTTCTACTACAACTCGATCATGCGGCGCTACCTCAAGGTGCCCCAGATCAGCGCCGTCATGGGGCCCTGCGTGGCCGGGGGCGCGTACCTGCCGGCCCTCTCCGACGTCATCATCATGGTTGAGGGCACCTCCTTCATGGGCCTGGGCGGAGCCAACCTGGTGAAAGGGGCCACCGGCCAGACGGTGGACGCCGAGCAGCTGGGCGGCGCGGTGACGCACACCGCGGTGAGCGGCGTGGCGCACTATCGGGCCAAGCACGATCCCGAGTGCCTCACCAAGATCCGCGACTTCGTGGCGCGGCTCCCCAGGCCCACCCCGGAACCTCCGGCCTCCACCCCCAAGCCGCCGCGTCGCGCTCCGGCCGAGCTGTACGACGTGCTGCCCCATGACCACCGCATGGCCTACGACATGCGCGCCGTGCTGGCGTGCCTGCTGGACGATGGTCCCTGGGAGGCGTTTCAGCCCGACCTGGCGCGGGAGATGATCTGCGGCCACGGCGCCATTGACGGGCGGGTGGTGGCGGTGATCGCCAACCAGCGGGGACTGATCAAGGGCGCCGAAGGCGAGCGCCCGCGAGCCGGCGGGATCGTGTATACCGAAAGCGCCGAGAAAGTGGCGTACTTCATCGAGACCGCCGGCCGGGAAGGGACGCCGATCCTGTTCATCCAGGACGTCAGCGGGTTCATGGTGGGTCCCGAGGCGGAGCAGTCGGGCATCATCCGGGCGGGGGCGCGGTTCGTCGAGGCGATGGCGACCGCGACCGTGCCCAAGCTGGTGCTCACCGTGAATCACGCGTCGGGGGCGGGGTACTACGCCATGGCGGGACAGGGATTCGATCCCGATTTCATTTTCTCGCTGCCCACCGGCCGCATGGGGGTGATGGAAGGGGACTCCGCGGTGCAGGCGGTGTATGGAGCACGGGTGGGCGACGCGGAGGTCGCCCAGCAGGTGGAACAGATGCGAACGGATTACGATCACCAATTGGATGCCACGTTCGCGGCCGCCCGTGGCTTCGTAGACGCCATCGTGACGCCGGAAGACGTTCGCGATACGCTGGCCTTCGCCCTGCACGTCACCAGCCATTACCGGGGACCCCATCTGGGCCCCTTCGTGCTTCCGCCGCCGGACTACGCCACCGGATGAATCGGCATCACGCCGCGTCGGCCGTGGCGCCCATCGGCGGCATCCTCGCGGCGCTGAGCTGCGCGCATCCCTCACCGCCCAACGCCATTCCCGTTACGGTCCCGGCCGCCACGCCCGGCCGGGAACTGGTGCCGGCCAATACCCCCCGAGCTCAGCCCGGGCGTCCGGTGGTTCCACCCTCGGTGGCGAGGCTGGCGGGTCTCTTACCCCTGCGCACCACGGGCGTCGAGGCTTTCCTGCAAGAGCACCCCACCAGCGATGGCCGCGGCGTCCTGATCGCGGTCCTGGACGGGGGCATCGATCCGGGGCTCCCGGGCATGCGGACCACCACCACGGGCTCCCGGAAGGTGATCGAGCTGCGCGATTTCTCGGATGAAGGTCGCGTCCCGCTGGAGCCGGTGGAGCCCCGCGGCGACAGCGTCCGCCTGGGCGATGTGACCTTGAAGGGCTTCGGGCGCGTGGCGCGGCTGGCGGCGCGGCCGTACTACGGCGGCTGGCTTCGCGAGGCGGACCTGGGATGGGGGCCCGCCGCGGACGCCAACGGCGACGGGGACCGGAGCGACCGGTTCCCGCTGATCGTGGCCCGCGCCAGCGACGGCTGGTTCCTGGTCACCGACACCGACGGCGACGGCTCCCTGGAGACCGAGCGCCCGGTGCACGACTACGCGCAGGGCGGAGAGACTTTCGCCTACGGGTCGGGGCCGCTCACCATCGCGGCCAACCTGAGCGAACAGGCCGGTCATCCGGCGCTGGACCTGGTGTACGACAACTCCAGCCACGGGACCCATGTGGCCGGGATCGCGGCGGGCCATGATCTGTTCGGCGTGGAGGGCTTCAACGGGGTGGCGCCGGGGGCGCAGCTGGTCGGGCTCAAGATCGCCAATAACGGGTGGGGCAAGATCTCGACTTCGGGCAGCATGATCGGGGCCATGGAGTATGCCGCCCGGTATGCCGCGCGCCGCAGCCTGCCGCTGGTGGTCAACTTGAGCTATGGCGTCGGCAACCAGCTCGAAGGCCGGGCCGCCATAGACTCCCTGGTGAATGATTTCGCCCAACGCCACCCGGACGTGCTGGTGGTAGTGAGCGCCGGGAACGACAGACCCGGCCTCTCGACCGTCGGCTTTCCCGCCTCGTCCGACCTGGCCCTCTCAGTGTGCGCGCTGGTCCCCGGCGTGTTTGCCCGGACCCCGGATCCCTCCCGCGCGCCCGCGCCGGACGTACTCGGCTGGTGGAGCGCCAGGGGAGGAGAGCTGGCCAAACCTGACCTCTGCGCTCCCGGCGTGGCCTTCTCAAATGTGCCCGCGTGGAGGATGGGAGAGGAGATCGCCGGCGGCACCAGCCAGGCGGCGCCCCAGGTGGCGGGCATGGCAGCCCTGCTGCTGTCGGCTGCCGCGGAAGAAGGTGCCGGCCGGCCGCGGGCCATTGACCTCAAGCGCGCCCTGACGGCAACCGCCAGCCGGGTCCGGGGCACCACCACGCTGGATGAGGGGTACGGCGTCCCCAACCTGCCGGCCGCCTACCAGTGGCTCCACGCGTCGCACCAGGCCGGCGTCTTTCTGGTCCGGGTCCGGCCGGACGGCGGGAACACCTCGCGGGCCACGGGGGCGTATCGCCGTGACGGGCTGGCCTCACCGTCCGATACCATCCAGCGATTCCTGGTCTCCACGGTGGGAGGACAGGCGGCGGCCCGGCTGGTGCTCTCGTCTGACGCTGAGTGGCTGAGGGCGCCAGCGCAGGTGGAGCTGGGCGGTCAGCCGGCGGAAGTATCCCTGGTCTACGACGCCGCCAAACTGAAGGCGCCGGGCGTGTACGTGGGAAACGTGTGGGCCCGCCCGGCCAGCGACACGATGGCGGGGCCGGCCTTCCGGCTGGCCAACACGGTGGTGGTCCCCCGCACGCTGGAGCAGCCCTTTACGGCGAGCCGGACGCTGCCGGCGGGCGGCGTGGACCGCTTCTTCTTCCGCATTCCGGAAGATGCCGGGGGGCTCCGGCTGAGCCTGCGCACGACGTCCGGCGGGGCTTCGGTGTTGTACCTCTTCGAGCCGTCCGGCCAGCCGGCCCGATCCTCCAGCAGCGTGGAAGCCACTCGCTCCGACAGCGGCGCCACGCTGACCGTGCCGGCAGAGGATCTCCTCCCCGGCGTGTATGAAGCGGTGGTGGTGGCGTCTCCCGGTGAGGAGGCCGGCTATCGGATCAGCGCGGCGCTCCCCAGCGTCAGCGTACGGGCGATCGGGACCGGTCCCAGCGCCGTGCTGCTGAATCGCACGCCGGACACGACCCAGGTGAGGGTGACTGCCGTGGTGAGCGGCGCGGTGCGGGACCAGGAGCTTGAGGGGAGTGGTGAGCCCGCCTCAGTGCAGCTGCCCATTCCCCCCTGGGCCACCCGCATGGTCCTGGACCTAACCTACCCCGAGGATCTTTGGGAACAGGTGACCGACGTGGGCGTCCTGGTCCGTGACGGGTCGGGGCAGCTGCTCAGTGACGAGCCCCTGGAGTACCCAAGGGCAAGGCACTCAATAGCGCTGGATTCAGTGTCCCGTAATGGCCCCATCACCGTGAGCCTGTTTCCGGCGCTGGCGCGGGGGGCCGGGAAGGCCACCTGGCGAGCCGGAATTCGCGTCGCCTTCCTGCGAAACGTCGGGGTAGCGCTGGACGTGCTGGGCATGGGGAAGGTGGGCCGCCTGACGTTGCTTCCGCATGCCACGATGGGCCTGCAGTTTTCGCCGGTGCCGCCCGAGGCGGCTATCCCGGCGGGCTACGCCGCGCTGGTGGATGTGGTGGCGGCCGTGCCCGGGAGCCCGGTGGCCCAGCGTCAGGGAGCGGAGTCGAGCGCCGGAGGGGCCAGGTGAAGACGGTCCGGGTCGGAGCGGGGCAGGGGTTCTGGGGAGATTGGCTGGAGGCCCCGGTGCGCCAGGTGGAGGGCGGGCCCATCGACTACCTGATGATGGACTACCTGGCCGAAGTGACCATGTCCATCCTCCAGAAGCAGCGGTCCCGGGACCCCAGCCTGGGGTACGCGCGCGATTTTCCACCACTGATGGAGCGGCTCCTCCCCCAGCTGGTGCAACGCAACGTACGGGTGATCTCCAATGCCGGCGGCGTGAACCCGCGATCCGCCGGCGAGGCCGTGCTGGCCGCCGCGCGGAAGCTGGGACTTCAGGGCAAGGTCCGCGTCGGCATCGTGGGCGGCGACGACTTGATGCCCCGCCTGGACGCGCTGCTGGCGCGCGGCGTCGCACTCAAGAACCTGGACACCGGCCGGCCCCTTGCCGACGTCCGCGAGCGGGTCCGGAGCGCCAACGCGTATCTGGGAGCCTGGCCCGTGGTGGAGGCCCTGCGCCAGGACGCGACCGTCGTGATCACCGGCCGCGTCACCGACACCGGGCTCACCCTGGCCCCCTTGATCCACGAGTTCGGCTGGTCACCGACCGACTGGGATCGGATCGCGGCCGGCACGGTGGCCGGGCATATCATTGAATGCGGGGCGCAGTGTTCGGGCGGCAACTGCCTGGTGGACTGGGAACACATTCCCGGAATGGACCAGCCCGGCTACCCCATCGTAGAGGCGGAGCCGGACGGCAGCTTCACGGTGACCAAGCATCCGGGCACCGGCGGGCGGGTCTCGGTCGCCACGGTGACGGAGCAACTGCTCTACGAGATGGGGGACCCGCGAGCCTACATCACGCCCGACGGCATTGCGGACTTCACCAGCATCCAGCTCCGTCAGCAGGGGCGCGACCGGGTGCTGGTGAGCGGCATCAAAGGACGCCCGGCCACCGATTCCCTGAAGGTGTCGGTGTCCTACTTCTACGGCTACAAGGCGATCGGCACGCTGGTGTACGCCTGGCCGGATGCTTACGCCAAGGCCAAACGGGCCGATCACATTCTCCGGCGGCGGCTCCAGGCGCTCGGGTTGACCTTCGAAGAGATTCTGACGGAATATGTGGGGGTGGACGCCACGCACGGCCGGCTGGCGGGCCCGCCCAGCCCGGACCTGGCGGAAGTGGAGTGGCGGGTGGGGGTGCGCTCCCCGGAGCGGACGCCGGTAGAGCGGTTCACCCGGGAGATCGCGCCCCTCATCTTGAACGGGCCGCCCAGCGTAACGGGATTCGCCGGCGGCAGACCCAAGGTGGAAGAGATCGTGGCGTACTGGCCGGCGCTGATACCAAAGACCGAGGTCCAGCCCACGGTGGAGGTACTGGAGGCATGAAGCCGTCAGCGAAGCGCTCCATCCAGCTGGTACGGCTGGCTCATGCCCGCAGCGGCGACAAGGGGGATACCGCCAATGTGGGACTGATTGCCTTGAAGCCCGAGGACTACCCGCTGCTGGTCAAGCAGGTGACGGCGGCCCGGGTGGCGCGGCATTTTCGGGGGATGATCCGGGGCCCGGTGGAGCGGTTCGAGCTCCGCAACCTGGGGGCGCTCAACTTCCTGCTGCACGGCGCCCTGGGTGGAGGCGGCACCATTTCCCTCAAGACCGATGCTCAAGGCAAGGTCTTCTCCACGGCGTTGCTCCGGATGCGCATCCCAGTGCCGGCGAAGTTCCGTGTCCGCTGACCGGGTGCTGGCGCGCGCGGACGGAGCGGTGCTGCACCTGACCCTCAACCGTCCTGACAAGCGCAACGCGATCGACGCCCCCATGGTGGACGCGCTGCTGGAGCAGCTGACCGCCGCGGACCTCGGCGCCCAGGTCCGGGTGATCGCGCTGCGGGGAGCCGGGACCGACTTCTGCTCCGGCGCCGACCTCACGGAGCTACTGGCCTCGGTGGACCAGAGCGCCGAGATCAACGCCGCTAACGCCGAGCGGCTGGGACGGGTGTTCACCACGCTGCGCGAGATGCCCAAGCCGGTGGTGGCCGTGGTACATGGTCGGGCGCTCGCCGGGGGGTGCGGCCTGGCCACGGCCTGCGATATGGTGCTGGCCAGGGACGATGCCACCTTTGGCTACCCCGAAGTGCACCGGGGCTTCGTGCCCGCCATGGTCATGGCCATGCTGCGGCGGGCGGTGGGTGAGAAGGTGGCCTTCGACCTGGTCGCCACCGGCCGGTCGCTGACGGCGCAGGAGGCCCTCGGGCTGGGCCTCATCACCCGCGTTGTCCCCGCCCACCGGTTCGACACGGACGTGGCCCACCTGCTGGCGGACCTGGCGGCGCTCAGTCCCTCGGCCGTGGCTCTCACCAAGAGGTTGCTCTACGCCGCGGATACGGTGGGCTTCGACGCCGCCATCGCGTTGGGCGCCCGGGTGAACGCGGTGGTTCGCGGTACTCCGGATTTCAAGGATGCGGTCGAGAAGTTCCTCAAACGGTAGCTTGCCCTCCAGGGAGTGTGTATGCCGCAGCGTCTGTGCCGGTTCCCGTTCCTCGTGCTCGCCACCATGCTGGCTCTGCCGGCCCTCGCCCCAGCGCAGGCGCCGGACCCGGGGGCGGCCCACCCCACGCTGGAGGACCTGTTCAAGGTCAAGGGGCTGGGTGGCGTCCAGGTGTCGCCCGACGGCCGCCAGATCCTCTACACCGTGCGGACGGCAAACCTGCCGAAGAACGAGGTGAACACCGACATCTGGATGCTCAACCTGTCGGAGGGGGCCCGATCCGCCAACGTGCAGCTCACGCGGAACCCCAAGCAAGACCTGAGCCCGCGCTGGCGGCCGGACGGCGGCGCGTTCGCGTTCCTCTCGGTGCGCGTGGACGCGGACGGCAAGGAACAGAAGTCGGCGCTGTATCAAATGGACCCTCAGGGCGGGGAACCGGAGAAGCTCTACCAGCACGAAACCGCCATCAACGCCTTCCGCTGGGCTCCCGACGGCAAATCCATCGCGTTCACGGCGCAGGACCCCGAGCCGGCGGACGCCAAGACGAAGAAGGACGAGGGCCGGGACGTAGCCCACGAGGACGAGCCGGGCGCCTACACCCACCTCTGGGTGCTCAACGTAGACACCCGGAAGGCCCGGCGGGTGACGACCGGACCCGACTATTCGGTGAGCGACTTCGCCTTCGCCCCGGACGGCCGGACCATCGCCTTCTCCGCGGCGCCCTCGCCCCGGATCACCGATGGCTGGCGCAGCGACATCTACCTGGTGGCCGTGGATTCCGGCGCGGCGCCGCGGAAGCTCACGGACAACCCGGGACCCGATGATGGGCCGGAATTCAGCCCGGACGGGGCCTTCATCTACTACCATGCCATCAAGAGCGCGACGTACCGGGTGGGCTACAGCCGGGTGTACCGGATGCCCAGGGACGGCGGCCCCTCGGAGGACGTCTCGCCGGACCTGGATGTCGAACCTTCCGACTACTACCTCACGCCCGACGGCAAGGGCGCCTACTTCCTGGCCACCGTGGGCACCGCGCGGGGACTGTTCTACATGCCGTTGCTGACCCGTAAGGCGGTGCGTCAATCGGGCGACCGGGGAGTGATCAGCGACGTGAGCTTTTCCAGGAACTTCTACCGGATGGCTTACCTGCGGGAAACCATGACGCAGCCGCAGGAGCTGTACATCGCGGACGACGCCATACATCCGGAACTGGACGGACTCAAGAACTTCACGCCTGCCACCCGTCACAACGCGCAGGCCGCGGCGTGGGCCGTGGGCCTGAGCGACGTGGTCCGTTGGAGAAGCGCCGACGGGCGCGCCATCGAAGGCATCCTGGTCTATCCGGCGGGATGGACCCCCGCGCGCGGACCGGCGCCGCTGGTCGTCAAGATCCACGGCGGGCCGTCCGGCGTATACCAGCAGACCTTCCAGGCCTCCTCTTATGGGTCTGACGCACAACGGTACGCCGCGGACGGATACGCCGTGCTGCTGCCCAACCCCCGGGGGTCCAGCGGCTACGGCGATGCAGCGCAGCAGGCGGTGGTGAAGGACTGGGGCGGGCTGGATTTCCAGGACATCATGACCGGCGTTGACACCATGATCGGCCGGGGGATCGCTCACCAAGACTCCCTCGGCGTCATGGGCTGGAGCTACGGCGGATACATGACCGCGTGGACCATCTCACAGACCACCCGGTTCAAGGCGGCGGTGGTGGGGGCGGGCATCACCGAGGCCATCGCGATGTGGGGTACCCAGGACATCGTCAACGTATTCGAGGCCTACTTCGGCGGCAGCCCCTGGGACGCCGGCGAGTGGGACCTGTATCAGAAGTCCTCGCCCCTGGCCCACATGCAGAACGTCAAAACGCCCACCCTCATCATCCATGGGCGCAATGACCCGCGGGTGCCGCCCAACCAGGCGATGATTCTCTACCGGACCCTCAAGGCCCTCAAGGTGCCGACCGAGCTGATGTGGCTGCCCCGGAGCGGCCACGGCCCCACCGAGCCGGGCCTGCAGTACGAGACAGCCAAGGCGCAGAAGGATTGGATGGATCGCTGGATTCGCGGCAAGGCCGTGAAGCCGGCGGCCGACGGCTCGCGTTAATCGGTCGCGCGCTGCGCGCGAAGGATACCGGCTCGGGCGCGGTGGAATGGCAGGTTCGTCCCACCGCGCCCGCGTCGTATGGAACCCATTCACCCCGTCCCAACCCTCGATGCCGCTGAGGCCCTGGTTCGCTCGGTCTGGGGCTATTCCGGGTTCCGCGGCCCCCAGCGCCGGTGCGTCGCGGCGGTGCTCCGCGGGCGCGACTGTCTCGCCGTCCTGCCCACAGGTGGTGGCAAATCCCTCTGCTACCAGGTTCCGGCCCTGCTGTTGCCTCACCTGACTCTGGTCGTATCCCCGCTCATCTCCCTAATGCAGGACCAGGTCGCGGCCCTGCGCGCTCGTGGGGTAGCGGCCGCGTACCTGAGCAGCACCCAGACGCCGGCGGTGCAGGCCGCCGTGCGCCGGTTGATCCAGACGGGGCCCTTGCGCCTGTTGTACCTGGCCCCCGAGCGCCTGGAGACGCTTCCCAGGCTCCTGGGCAGCCGGAGAGTCTCCTTGTTGGCGGTGGACGAGGCCCACTGCATATCGGAGTGGGGTCACGACTTCCGGCCCCACTACCGCCGGATCGGCCAGGTGCGCGCGCTGCTGGGCGGGCCTCCCACCATCGCCCTCACCGCCACCGCCACGCCGGGGACCCGGGCCGACATCCGCCAGGTGCTGGGTTTGCGTCGCCCGGTAGAGGTGGTCACCTCCTTCGACCGTCCCAACCTCCATTTCGCGGTGCAACGCACCAAGGGGGAAGGGGAGCGGTTCGCCGAGTTGAACCGGCTGCTCCGGCGCAACGCCGACGGAAGCATCATCGTGTACGCGCCCACCAAGAACGGCACCGACGGGATCGCCAAGGTGCTGCGGTGGCAGGGTCTCCCCGCCGCGCCCTATCACGCGGGCCTGCCGGGATCCGCCCGCCGCGCGCTGCTGCGTCGTTTCCTGAGCGGCGAGATCCGCATCATGGTCGCGACCACCGCCTTCGGGATGGGCATCGACAAGCCGGATGTCCGGTTGGTAGTCCACATGGGCATCCCCTCCCGCCCGGAGGCGTACTATCAGGAAGCCGGCCGCGCGGGCCGGGATGGGCGGCCTTCCCGTTGCGTCCTCCTGTGGCGCGAGCAAGACCTTGCCCTGGCGGCCCATTTCGCGCGGCGGGAACCGGCCGGTGCCCCCGCTCCGGCCGCCCGGGCACAGGTCGAGGCCGCGCAGCGGGCCCTCGCCACCATGCGGACCTATGTCTCCAGCCGACGCTGCCGTCGGGCCGTGCTGCTGGAGTACCTGGGCGAGAAGCTGGGGCGGTGCGCCGGATGTGACAGATGTGAGATGTGAGCTGTGCGCTGTAAGGTGCGAGCTGTGCGCTGGTCGCAAGGAGTCAGCCGGGCACGAGCCTCTCCTGCGGCTTGCAGGGGCGCCGCTTACAGCCTACAGCTTACAACGCACAGCTTACAGCGCACAATCTATATTTGTGCATGATCGACTCCCCCTACCTCACCGACCAGCACCACGCCCTCCGCGAGCTGGTCCGGGAATTCGCGGAACGTGAGATCAAGCCGGTGGCGCGAAAGCACGACCTGGAGGCCACCTTCCCCTGGGAAAACGTTAAGAAGATGGGCGAGCTGGGATTCCTGGGCAGCACCTGGCCCGAGGACCTGGGCGGCGCCGGCATGGACTACCTCTCGTACATCATCCTGATCGAGGAGCTGGCGCGGGTGGACGCCAGCCACGCGATCACGATATCGGCGCACACCACGCTGGGCACCTCGCCCATCATGAGCTTTGGGAGTGAGGAGCAGAAGCGGCGCTTCGTGCCTTACCTGGCAAAGGGCTTGGTCCTGGGCGGCTTTGGCCTGACCGAGCCGGGGGCGGGATCCGATGCGGGCGGCACCCAGACCACGGCCGTGGATCGGGGGGACCACTACGTCATCAATGGGTCCAAGATCTTCATCACCCATGCCGGCGTAGGCGAGATCTTCGTCATCACGGCCCGGACCGACCCCAAGACCGCCAAACGCAGTAAAGGCATCACCTCATTCATCGTCACCAAGGAGACCTGCGACCTGGACGAGGCCGGTCGCGTAGGGGTGGGCCACGCCCCCGACCTTCCCAAGACCGCCGGCGTTCGGGCTGGCAAGAAGGAGGACAAGCTGGGCTGGCGGGCATCCGATACCCGGGAGCTGCACCTGCAGGACGCCGTGGTGCCCAAGGAGAACGTGCTGGGCGAGGTGGGGCAGGGGTTCGTCAACTTCCTGAAGACCCTGGATTCGGGGCGGATCGGCATCGCCGCGCTGTCGCTGGGGATCGCCCAGGGTGCCCTGGGAGAATGCCTGGGCTATACGACCCAACGGAAGCAGTTCGGGCAGGCCATCGCCAGGTTCCAGGGGGTCCATTTTGCCCTCTCCGACATGGCGACCGAAATTGAGGCGGGCCGCCACCTGATCTACCATGCCGCCTGGCTCAAGCAGAACGGCAAGCCCTTCAAGAAGGAGGCCGCCATGGCCAAGCTGTTCAATTCGGAGCTGGCCATGCGCGCCGCCATCAAGGCGGTGCAGCTCCACGGAGGGTACGGCTACACCACCGAGTATCCGGTGGAGCGGATGATGCGGGACGCCAAGGTCTGCGAGATCGGGGAGGGCACCAGCGAGGTGCAACGGATGGTGATCGCGAGGGAGTTGCTGGGCGACCTCATCGACTAGCCGCCTTGCCGCCACTTGACGTAACTGGCGCTCCAGTATATAGTTACTACCAGTGACCTCGACACCGACTCAAGCCGCCTGCCCTGGTTGGGCAGGCTTCGTCTTATCTGATTCCGGGATGCGGCTCCTCAGCCGGTCCCTCCCTACCACGCCGCTCTGCGCACCGCGCACAGCGCACATTTCCAAGGATTCCCAGTTTGAAGCGAGAAATTCTCATTTCCTCAGGTCCCCGGGAAACCCGGGTGGCCATCCTGGAGGACGACCGCCTTGCCGAGCTCCTGCTTGATCGGCCCGAGGTCCGGCGGATCGTCGGAAACATCTACCGGGGGAAGGTGGAAGCCGTCCTCCCCGGGATCCAGGCCGCCTTCGTGGATATCGGCCTCGGCAAGAGCGCCTTTCTCCACGCCTCCGACGTCATCGAGCCCGAAGACGATGAGCTAGACGAGGAGGAAGGGGGGAACGGCAAGGGCCGCAACGGCTCCCGCAAGCTCCCCAACATTCAGGACCTGGTCAAACGGGGCGAGAGCATCCTGGTCCAGGTGACCAAGGAGCCCATCAGCACCAAGGGCCCCCGGGTGACCGCCCAGATCTCGTTGCCGGGCCGCAACTTAGTCTACCTGCCCTTTGCTTCCAGGGTCGGCGTCAGCCGCAAGATTGACGACCGGGAAGAGCGGGCCCGCCTGCGCCAGATGGTGGGCAAGATTCTCCCCAAAGACTCGGGCGGCGTCATTATCCGCACCGTGGCCGAGGACCTGACGGAAGACCACCTCCAGCGGGAGCTCAAGTCGCTGCTGGCGCTGTGGAAGAAGATCAAGCGCAAGGCCACGTTCGTGCGGCCGCCGGCCCTGGTACAGCGCGAAGCGTCGCTCACCAACGGCATCATCCGCGACCTCTTCAGCGACAAGGTGGATCACCTGTGGGTGGACTCCGAGGAGCTGTTTGGCGAGGTGCGGAAGTACCTCGAGCAGGTGGATCCGGAGCTGATGGAACGGGTGACCCTCTACCGGGACGCCACCCCGCTGTTCGACAAGTTCGACATCGAAGCAGAAATCCGGGACCTCTTCAAGCGCCGGGTGGACCTGCCCACGGGCGGATACCTCATTGTCGAGCCTACCGAGGCCCTGATCTCGATAGACGTCAACACCGGCCGCTACACGGGCAGCGCCAAGGACCCTGAGAAGACCATTCTCCGGACCAACCTGGACGCGGCCCGGGAGATCGCCCGGCAGCTCAGGCTGCGGGACATCGGCGGGATCGTGGTGATTGACTTCATTGACATGGAGACCCGGAGCAACCGGGACCGGGTGCTGCAAGAGCTGCGTGCCCACCTGGCCCGGGACCGGGCCCGCACCCGGGCCCACGCGGTGAGCGAGCTGGGGCTGGTGGAAATGACCCGACAGCGGGTCCGGGAATCGCTCTGGGCCTCCATGACGGTGGCCTGTCCCGCCTGCGAGGGGACCGGCCGGGTGTTCCGGCCCGAGGTCGTGGTCCGGCGCATCGAGCGGTCGCTCCGGCGGGTGGGGCACGAGAAGAAGGACCGCCACCTCACGGTCCGGGTGCACCCGGAGGTAGCCCTTTACCTGCTGGAGCAGGAAGAGGGCTTCCTCAAGGAGATGACCAAGAAGACCGGGGTGGATCTGGAGCTGCGGGACGATCCCATGATGCGGCAGGACGAGTTCAAGTTCGTGGCCCAGCCGGTGGGACGCGATGTGACACAGAAGTACGCAGTGGCCTGAGGCCCAGGGGCGGTCGTGGGTACCTACCACCCACCGGGGCGGCCGGGTTGACCTATCTCCATTCCGTGATTAGGGTTCACGCCCTATGTCGTACGCCGTTTTTCGCACCGCCGGCAAGCAGTTTCGCGCCGAGAAGGGTGTCACGCTCAGGGTCCCAAGGCTGGAGGGTGAGCCTGGATCCAAGGTCACCTTTGAAGACGTCCTGCTGGCCGGGGGCGAGGAGAAGGTCAAGGCCGGTACGCCCACGGTGAAGGGTGCCCGGGTGACCGCGCAGATCGTGCGTCACGGCAAGGAAGACAAGGTGACGGTGTTCCGCTTCAAACGGCGCAGCAACTACCGGCGCAAGACGGGGCACCGGCAGGATTTTACGGAAATCAAGATCACGGAAGTCAAAGCCTAGGTGTCCGTTATCCGTGAGGATGAGCGGCCAAGGGCGTTCAAAGGACACGGACAACTGACAGCGGATAACACTCTATGGCACACAAGAAAGGCGTAGGCTCCAGCCGCAATGGGCGGGACTCCAACCCGCAGTATCTGGGCGTGAAGCGGTTCGGGGGACAGTTCGTGCGCTCCGGCAACATCCTGGTGCGGCAGCGGGGCACCAAGTTCCACGCCGGGAAGAACGTGCGCCGGGCCACGGACGACACCCTGTTCGCCGTGGCAGACGGGCTGGTCAAGTTCGAGCACAAGAACAAGAAGCGGTACCAGGTGAGCGTGTATCCGGTGGCGGCGGCAACGGCCTGACCGCACCGGACACGACGCAAAAGCAGGACGGCGGCGCATTCGCGCCGCCGTTTGTGTGTTCAGGTCAGGCCGGCCGGCCTATCTCTGCAACGGGTGCCGGCGCCCGGCTGAGGACCGCTTGGGCAGCCTCGGTTCGGGGATGGGCGCGCCGTCCACCGGCCGCCGGCTGGAGAACCCGGCGTCTGCGGCCACATACCCCGGAGCCGCGAGCGGACCGGTAACCACCTGGGTCGGCGTGGTCAGGACCGTGGTGGGACCGTAGCCTAGCTCGCCCCGCTCGTTGTCGCCCCAGCAGAACACGGGGCCGCTGGTGGACGTCCCGGCGATGGCGCAGGAATGCACGTCTCCAGCCTGTATCAACTGGTAGTTCCCGACGGCCAGCACCGGGGTGGGGGCATTCCGGTAGGTCCACGTGCCGTCGCCCACCTGGCCCGTGAAGTTGATGCCCCAACAGTACGCCGCGTTGTTGCTGGTGATTCCGCACACGGTTCCGTCGCGGCTGGCGGCGAGGGACTTCCAGGTGAACCCCCCATTCACCGCCACGGGAACGCTGCTGTTGGTGTTGGTGCCGTTGCCCAACTGGCCGCTGGAGTTGTCCCCCCAGCAGTAGCCGGCACCGGAGGTGGTGAGGCCGCAGGCGTAGGCCAACCCGGCGCTGACGCTGGCCCAGGTCTGAGTGCCACTCACCTGGACCGGTACCGCGCTGGCGCCGGTGCTGTTGTTGCCCAGCCCGCCGGAGCTGTTGTCACCCCAGCACCAGACGGCGCCGCCGGTGGTCACGCCGCAGCTCAGCCACCCGCCGGCGCTGATCTTGCTGAAGGTGAGGCTGCCGTTCACCGGTTGCGGGCTGGGCTGTTGCGACGTGGTGTTGTTTCCCACCCGGCCGTCGGGGTTGTTGCCCCAGCAATAGGCGGCGCCAGCGGTGGTGAGGGCGCAGGTGTGATCGTCGCCCGTCGAGACCGCCGCCCATCCGTTCCCGATGGCGGGCGTGGGCGTCGAGCTGCCCGAGGTGGTGCCATTGCCGATCTGGCCGTAGGTGTTGTCTCCCCAGCAGAAAATCAGATTCCCGGCACGCAGCCCGCAGGTATGCGACGAGCCGGCAGAGACGGACTGGAAGTCGCTGTAGGTACTCACCGTTCCGGGGCTGGTGCGATCGGTGTAGGTGCCGTCACCCAGCTGCCCGGACGAATTCCAGCCCCAGCACCACACGGCGCCGCTCTGCAAGGCGCAGGTATGCTCGTGACCGGTGGTGATCATGGTCATGTTGGCCGGAAGCCCCGGCACCGGCACGGGAGAAACGCCGTCCAGCGGGGTGGCGTTGCCCACCTGGCCGAACCCGTTCCAGCCCCAGCAATAGCTGTTGCCGGTGGACAGGTCGGAACCGCAGGTGTGGTACCCCCCGGTACTGAGGCCGGCCCACGAGCTCACCAGGCCGGTGTACACGGCCTGCGGGGTGCTGCTCACGGTGACGGTGTTGTTCCCCACCTGGCCATCGAAGTTGTTCCCCCAGCAATACGCGGTGTTGCCCACCAGCCCGCAGGACTGGTACCGCCCCAGACTCAGTCGAGAGAAGGTGTATCCGGAGACCGTGGTGGGACCGTACGAGTCGTTGTAGTTCCCGATCCCCAATTGCCCCTGGTCATTGCGGCCCCAGCAGACCGCGTTGGTGCCGCTCATCTCGGCGCAGCTGTGGTAGCCGCCGGCGGCCACCAGGACGTAGCCGCTGCCGATGAACCAGGGCGAGGCCCGGTGAACGGTGTCGCCAGTGGCCAGCTGGCCGTGATCGTTCAATCCCCAGCAGTAGAGAAACTGGCTAGCGTCCACCGCGCACACGTGCCGGGCCCCCGCGCTCACGCTCGCCCACGTTGTTCCGCCGGTGGACTCCCGGGCCGGCGTGGTGGATTGGTTGGTCGTGCCGGTGCCCAACTGGCCAGCGCCGTTGCCTCCCCAGCAGTAGATGGACCCCCCGGTGGTGCGGCCACAGGTGAAGAAGTCCCCGGCGGTGAGCGAACTGAAGGCGAGTCCCCCGGTCACGGCGGTGGGCGTGCTGCGGTTGGTGGTGCTCCCGTCACCCAGCTGCCCGTTGGTGTTCAGGCCCCAGCAGTAGGCCGCTCCGGCGCCGGTCAGGGCGCAGGAGTGGTAGCCGCCGGTGGTCACGCTGGTGAAGGTGGTGGCGCCGGAGACCCGGGTGGGGGCCGACCGCGTGATGGTGGTGCCGTCGCCCAGCTCGCCGTACTGGTTATAGCCCCAGCAGTCCACGATGCCGCCCGAGCGCACCGAGCAGCTATGATACAGTCCCGTGCTCCCGATGGTCACCGGGAACGGGGTCACCTTGCAGGAGCCGGTCAGGTTGTTGTTGCCGGCCGTGGCCACCACCGCCAGCTTGTAGTGCCCCACCGTGTTGCCGGACCCACCCACCGCTAGC
>Ga0153915_10000614_pt1 | contig 33226 bp, 27 predicted proteins | sample Opewatmetagenome_2_FD_107003 | JGI IMG/M metagenome (GOLD analysis project Ga0153915, IMG submission 107003) | Freshwater wetland microbial communities from Ohio, USA - Open water 3 Core 3 Depth 3 metaG | ecosystem: Environmental > Aquatic > Freshwater > Wetlands | place: USA: Ohio, Lake Erie... | reverse complement strand
GCCGCTGACAAACCCCCGCCTGCCCTATAAAGTCTTCCACAGGAGCGAGCCTTCGGCTCCTCCCTCGTCGTGAATTACTTCTGAGGCATATCCTTCCGCTCGTCGTGTTTTATTTATGAGGCATCGGGCGCCGGCCGTCTCGCTGACGCGGGTGCCGGCGGCTTGATGCGCGCGCCGCGCGCCATTATCCTCCTCGCCTATGGCTATCGAAGAGACGAGAAACGACGCCGAAGTCCCGGCGTACAAGGACGCATCCCTTCCGCCGGCCCGCAGGGTCGAGGACCTTTTGTCCCGGATGACGGTAGCAGAGAAGATCGGCCAACTCATGCAGCTCGACGGATCGAAGGGCTACCTCGCCCAGATCGCCGCCTACAACGCAGGATCGTTCTTCCATATCAACGGAGCGGACGCCGACGCCGCCATCGATGCCTCGCTGCGGACGCGCCTGGGCATTCCCGCCCTTCTCGCCGACGACGGGATCCATGGTCATTCGTTCTGGGCGGGCGCGACCATCTTCCCGACCCAACTCGCGCTCTCGTGCAGCTGGGACCCCGGTCTCCTCGAGGAGGTCGCCCGCGCCACTGCGAGGGAGATGCGCGCCACGGGGATATCGTGGACTTTCTCGCCGGTGCTCTGCCTCGCGCGGGACCTCCGCTGGGGCCGCGTAGGCGAGACATTCGGCGAGGACCCCTTCCTCGACGGGGAGCTCGCCGCTGCCATGGTCCGCGGATACCAGGGCCGAGGCCTCGACGACCCCGACGCGGTCCTCGCCACCGCGAAGCACTACGCGGGCTACTCGGAGACTCAGGGCGGCCGCGACGCCTCCGAAGCGGACCTCTCGCGCCGCAAGCTCCGCTCCTACTTCCTTCCGCCCTTCGAGCGCGCGGCTGGCTCGGGCTGCATGGCCTTCATGACGGGATACCAGTCGATGGACGGCGTGCCCTCGACGATGAACCGTTGGCTCCTGCGGGAGGTGCTCAGGGAAGAGTGGGGCTTCGAGGGAATTCTCGTCACCGACTACGACAATGTCGGGCGCCTCGTCGACGACCAGCGGGTCTGCGCTGACTACGCCGAGGCATCGGCAGCCGCGTTGAACTGCGGCAACGACATGATCATGGCGACGCCGGGATTCTTCGAGGGCTGCGCCGAGGCGCTGCGCCGCGGCCTCGTCACCGAGTCCATTCTCGACGAGGCGGTCCGTCGCGTCCTGTCGCTGAAGATGCGCATGGGCCTCTTCGAGGATCCGCGCCGCGGGGATCCGGAAAAGGTCGCGTCCGTCATCGCCTGCGACGCACATCGCGAGCTCAACCTCCGCGCCTCGCGCGAGTCTCTCGTCCTCCTTCGTAACGAGGCGACCGACGGATCGCCCTTCCTTCCCCTCGATCCATCGAGGCCCAAGCGGATCGCGGTGGTCGGCCGCAACGCGGACGACCCGATCGCGCAGCTCGGCGACTGGAGCCTCGGCTCGGGGCAGATGTTCGGCCCGAGCGGCCCGCGACACCCGCGCTCTTCGGTCGAGACGATCCTGGACGGCCTTCGCTCGCTGCTCCCGAAGGGATGGAGCATCGCGGACGCCCGGGAGGCGGACCTCGTCGTCCTCGTCCTCGGCGACACGATCGAGTACATCGGCGAGACGAGGAGCACGGCCACGCTCGAGCTCCAGGACGGCCAGGCCGAGCTTGCCGAGCGCGTCATGGCCATGGGCAAGAGCGTCGTCGTCGTCCTCGTCTGCTCGAAGCCCCTCGTCCTGCCGCCATCCGTCCTCGAGGCGCAGGCGATCATCGGCGCCTTCAATCCTGGCATGAGGGGAGGGCGCGCCGTCGCCGAGGTCGTATTCGGACTGGTCAACCCGAGCGGGAAGCTGTCGATATCGATCCCGCTGCACGTCGGCCAGCAGCCCGTCTACTACAACCAGGTCAGGGGCCAGCATGGGACGCGTTATGCGGACTTGACTCAGGAGCCGGCCTTCCCGTTCGGATTCGGCCTCGGCTATTCCGCCTTCGAGTACGGGGAGCCCGCGCTGAGGTCGGCTCGCCTCGGGCGAGGCGACTCGCTTCGCGTGTCGGTCCCGCTCCGGAACTCGGGCGGCCGCGACGGCGCCGAGATAGTCCAGCTCTACGTCGAGGACGAGGTGACCTCGGCGACCTGGGCCAGGCGGGAGCTCGTCGCCTTCCGTCGCGTCGAGCTCGCGGCGGGCGAGTCGACCGACGTCGAGCTCGCGGTCCCCGTCTCGGAGCTGTGGATCATCGACGCGGAGGGGCGGAAGGTCGTCGAGTCGGGCGCGTTCAAGGCGCTGGTCGGCTCCTCGTCGCGAGACGCCGACCTGCGGTCGGTCGACTTCACGGTCGAGTAGGCGCCTTCCTCCCCTCGACTGCCCTACGAGCCTATCGTCGCGCGCCACTCGGCCTGGGCTTCCGTGAAGCTCTTTCCGTAGGCCTTCTTGAATCGCTTCTCATCTTGGGGAGCGCTCATGTAGAAATCGAGGAAGCGCGGGAGGCCGCCTCGCTCGACGAGGAACGAGACGAAAGAATCGAGCTCCGCCGTATGGAAGAACTTGGCGAGCCGGTCGGCCGAATCGGGCAGGGGCTTGAGGACGTCGGCGCTCGGACTGACCTTCTTGCGCGCGAGAAGGTCGTCCGGATCGCCGTAGAAGGCGCGGCGGAAAGGGCAGGCGCGGTCCGCCGCGTACTCGGCCAGTCCCTCGCCGAATCCCTTGTCGTAGGGCATGATCTCCTCGAAGGTCGACCGCGCCCACTTCGCCAAGGCCTGGCGGGCTTGATCCGCCTCGGCGCCGATCAGTCCCTCTTCAGGAAGGGGAGGGGCCTCGCGCGAATCGAGCTTGCAGAATATGTCGATCACGTGAGCGATCTCGGGAGCGAGCGAGGCGGCCGACAGCGCGTTGTAGTACGGCAGCCTGATCGAGAACGCCGGAACGATGTCCGAGCCCAGGGCGGTAAACCCGAGGCTCACCTCCCCCTGGCTTCCCCGCCGGCCGAAGGCCTTGGAGCTCGGAGGAAGCGCTATCTCGACCTTCTTCGTCCGCGCGGCGTCGAGATTCCGCCGGAGGCGCTCGCGCGCGGCCCCCGTCGGTCCGATCAGGGCGGCGGTCTCGCTCGCGAGCCGCTCGACGAGCCGAGCGACGTAATCGCGATCGCGATACGCGGCGGTGCCGGGCATCGCGATCACGGCGAAGTGCTCCGTCTCGAGCCGCGCGGCCCCGTCCGCCTTCCAGTCCGGAGCCCTCGCCGCCTTGTCCCACTTCGCGAAGGCCTCGAGGGCCTCTTCATAGACGGTCGCGCCGTACGCCGAGGCGAGGAAGGCGCCGAGCTCTCCCGGCTTCCTCATCCCCGACAGGACGCGGGCGGCATCCTTGCCGCGCTTCTCCGCGATGAAGTCGAGCAGCCCCTCCACGGCCGCGCGGACGACCGGACGATCCTCGGCCGACTCGGATATGGCGTCGCCCATCGCGTCCGCCGCGGCGGCGTTCGGACGGGCGCCGGCGGGAGATCCCGCGATGGACTCGGGGACGAATTGAAGCAGCGCGGCCAGCGAGCAAGCGGCCGCGAGGCGGCGCGCGTTCGTGTTCATGCGGATCTCCGATTATGATATTCGAGGCGTCTCGGACATGTAACAAAGAAAGCGAAGGAGAGTTACGGCGCTATCGCTCGCCGCGCGGCAGGTACGTCCGCGCGAGCTTCTTGCCGTCCGCGCTCCTCCACGGGTTGCGCGCGTTCCGAAGCCAGGCCTTGTAAGCCGCGCAGGCCTCGTAGTAGCCGTCGGGGCCGCGGAAGGTCGAGAGCTCATCGCACTTGTACAGCTCGAGGAGGACGGGGAAGCGCGGATCGTCGATGATCCCCTCGAGGCGATTCGCGGGAAGCCGCGAGAGCGCGGCAGGCATCATGTGGTACCGGACGAGATAGGACACGTCGTCGATGAGCTTCCCGGGAAAGCCCAGCCTCGACATGAATCGCTGGGCGATTGAGCGGCCGATCTCGGCGTGGCGATCGAACTGCCTTCCCTCGGACTTCTCGGCCCTCGGCTTGCCCGCGTCGTGGAGGAGGAGGGCGAGAGAGAGCCCGAGCGAGGGAAGCTTCCGGTGGCGGAAGGTCTCGAGCGTGTGGGCCCAGGCGTCGCCCTCGGGGTGGAACTCCTTGGATTGATCGGTCCCCGAGAGCCGCGCGAGCTCGGGCCAGTAGGCCTCGACGAAGCCCGAGCGCCGCAGGAACTCGAGGCCGCGCCACGGGGCCGGGCTCGTCAGGACGAGGGAGAGGAGAGCGCGCTGGGCCTCGAGCGGAAAGTCGCGCGGAGGATTCGGAAGCTCATCTTCCGCATCGAGCTCGTAGGGTTGCCTGGCGAGGAGGACGGCGGTCTCGAAGGTCTCGTCGTCGTCGCGAGATGCTGAGCCGTCGCCGGCCCGACGCGCGACTGTCGACCTCAGACAGAGATAGACGCCCTTCGGGTCGAGGAAGACGTCGCGCCGAGGGTCGCGGAGCAGGTCGAGCTGCGCGAAGGCCGCGCGCTCGGCCGCGGCCGCGGAGTCGGCGCAGCGGAAGTAGCAGGTCGAGGGCGCGCGGCGCTCGGAGTCGAGCGATCCGTCGGAATCGAGGTCGAGCGCCGCGTCGGCGAAGGGCAGGCCGGGGAAACGGACTCCGTCAAGAGCCCTCGCCAGGTCCTGGAGGCCGCCGATCGCGAGGACAAAGCGGACCGGGCCGGGCTCGAGGGACCGATACGAGTCGAGAGCCGTGAACGAGGCTTCGTACGCCTCGACGCCCGCGTCCGCGAGCCTCTGAAAGACCTGGTCCATCGGTTCAAGGATACCGAGGAAGCGCGTCGCGGTAAACCGCGGGCCGCGAGAGCGGACAGTTATCCTTCGAGCGCGGCTCGTGTATCATGACCCCATGGAATCGAGATCCGTCCGGAGGAAGATCGTCCTCGGCGTTGCGCTCCTCTTTGCCGTCGTCGCCCTCGTCGCTCTCGACCAATGGACCAAGGGACTGGCCGCGTCGCTTCTCGCCGGGCGCGGGACGATCAGACTCCTGGGCGACTTCGCGGTCCTCGTCTACATCAGCAACAGGGGCGCCTTCCTGTCGCTGGGCTCGGGCCTGCCCGAGTTGGCGCGGAACGTCTTCCTCATCGCCCTCCCGATCGCGGCGATCCCCTTCCTCGTATGGGCGCTCCTCAAGCGAGGCATCGGCGGCGCGGTCGGCGACGGCGAGGCGAAGAGCGTCGGGTGGGCCGAGTACTCCTCGGCCGCGCTCGTCGTCGCCGGGGGCGTCGGCAACCTGATCGACCGCGTCTTCCTGGGCGAGGTCCGCGACTTCCTCAACTTCGGAATAGGGAAGCTCCGGACCGGCATCATGAACCTCGCCGACCTCTATATTCTCTTCGCGCTCATCGTGATCGCCTGCGCCCTCGCCTCGAGAAGCCTCCGCGCGCGCCGCGCGGCCCCGCCCGGCTCTTCTAGCCTTTCCGCTTGACGCCGGTCCTGCTCGGCGCCGCCCGCGCCGGGTCATCAGGCCATTGGTGCTTCGGGTAGCGCCCGCGCAGCTGCTTCCTCGCCTCGGCCCAGCTGCCTTTCCAGAAGCCCGGGAGGTCCGACGTGACCTGGAGCGGCTTGCCTCCCGGATCGAGGAGCCTGAGGACGAGCGGCACGGCGCCGCGCGCTCCGATCCGCGGGTGTTCCGAAAGGCCGAAGAATTCTTGCACCCTCGCCTCGACGGAAGGTCCGCCGGGCGAGGCGTAGTCGATCGGCCGCGAGGAGCCCGACGGGAGCGACAGCCGTTCCGGCGCCTCGCGCTCGAGCGCGGCCCGGAGCTCGCGCGGCATCAACGCGTCGAGGGCCGCGCGCAGCCTGGGCCCGTCGATCGCGGGACCGCCGCCCTCGAGGACGAAGGGGCCGAGCCACTCGGCGGCCGACGCCTCGAGGGCGGCGTCGGCGAGGTCGCGCAACGCGCCTTTGCCTTGCTCCGACGAGAGCCAGCGAAGCCTGGCGAGGAGTGCGCCCGAGCCTCCTTCGTCCCAGGGGAGGAAGCCAAGGCCCTCGGCCGCGACCCGCGAGGCGAGGGCGGCCGCCAGCTCCTCTCTTCCCATAGTGGCCGCCTCGGCCCGGGCGAGCGGGAGGGCGCCCGCGTAGCGGCCGCGCAGCGCCCTGCACTGAAGGCCGCGCCACTCGATCGAGGTCTTCACTTCGGCGAAGGGCTCGAGGGCCGCGAGCGCGGCGTCCGCGTCGACGGAGCAGCCGGAGAAGACCTTCCCCTCGGCCGCGCCGGCGTCAGCCTCGACCGCGACGATCCACTCGGCGCTCGCCAGCGCGCCGGCGGCGCGCAGCGCCCGGCCGCTCGCGATCTGGAAGCTCGCGTCCGCGCCCCGGTACTCGAGTCTGCGCCCGACGCGGTCGGGGAAGGCCGAGGCAAGGAGCCTGCCGAGCGCGGCGGGGCGGGCGGGGCCGCCCGCGCTCGCGCCGACCGCGCGCTCGAGGCGAGCGGCCTCGTCGAAGACCGCGGCGTTCCGAGGATCGCGCCTTTCCGCCTCGAGCGCCTCGAGGCGGAGCGAGAGGTCCCTCTCGGAGGCGCCTTCGCCCGAGCCGCCGCGTCCCGAGAGGAGGGCGGCCGCGAGGCAGGCGGTCCGCGCCTCGCCGGCGGCCTGGCCGCGGAGGACGAGGGCCGCGAGTCTCGGCTCGGTACCCAGTCGGGCCATGCGCCGGCCCAGCTCCGTCGCGGCGCCCGACGAGTCGAGGGCGCCGAGCTCGGAGAGAAGCTCTCGGGCGGCGTTCCAGGCCGCCTCGGGGGGCGCGTCGATCCACGGCAGGTCGAGCCGGCCGCCGGCTCCGCGGATCGCCGCCTCGAGCGCGAGGCCCGAGAGCTCGGAGCGGAAGATCTCGGGCTCGGTGCGCTCGGGAAGGACTTCGGACGAGCTCCAGGAGCGGACGCAGAGGCCCGGCCCGAGGCGCCCCGCGCGGCCGCGCCTCTGGTCGGCGCGGTCCCGTGCCTCGCGCTCGGTCACGAGGCGGTTGAGGCCGGAGCGAAGGTGAAAGCGCGTTATGCGCGCGAGTCCCGAGTCGAGGACGGCGCCGACACGCGCGACCGTCAGGCTCGTCTCGGCGACGCTCGTCGCGAGGACGATCCTCCTGGGCGCGCCGCGGGGCGGGGCGATCGCGCGCGCCTGCTCGGCGAGCGGCATCGATCCGTGGAGGCGCGCGACGTCGACGGCGCCGCGCCCGATCCGCTCGCAAGCCTCGGCGGCCCTGCCGATCTCGGCCGCGCCGGGAAGGAAGGCGAGGACGTCGCCCTCGGCCTCGCCGAGGAGACCGAGGGCCGAGCGCGCGAATGCCTCCTCGAAGCCTCGCCCCTCGGGCAAGGGCGCATGGCGCGTCGCTATTGGAAAGGATCGGCCGGCGACTTCCATGGTCGCGGCGCCGAGCCGCTCGGCCGCTCGGCCGACGTCGATGGTGGCCGACATCGCGAGGAGGCCGAGCGCGGGGCGGCACTGCCTCGCCTCGACGAGGAGGGCCGCCGCCAGGTCGGCCTGCGCCGACCTTTCGTGGAACTCGTCGAGGACTACGCACGAGAAGCCCGAGAGCTCGGGATCGTCCTGGAGCATCCTGACGAGGACGCCGGGCGTCACGGCCTCGACGCGCGTCGAAGGGCCTGCCGAGGACTCTCCCCTGACGCGATAGCCGACGCCGTCGCCGACTCTCTCCCTCGCGATCGAAGCCATGCGCGATGCGGCCGCGACCGCGGCGACGCGACGAGGCTCGACGACGAGGACCTTGCCTTCCCCGAGCGCCTTCGATCCGGGAAGCATGCCCGCGACGGCGAGCGGCGCGAGGCTCGTCTTGCCCGCGCCCGGCTCGGCAGAGAGGACGAGGGCGCCGGCCTCGCCCAGGAGGCGCGACATCTCGCCCAGGCGCGCGTATATCGGCAGGTCCGTCGCCTCGTCGCTCTCCATGGCCGGTACTGTAGCGGCGGCGACCGGTCGAGTAAAGCTCCGCCGCGAGCAGCGAAGAAGGGCGAGCCGCATCTTCTCGCCGCGCCGGGGGCCTTGCGCGACCCGGTCCTTCGTGCCATCGTCGGCGGGGAGGCGTTGATGAAGAGGAGCGAGATCAACAGTCGCATCGCGGACGCGGAGGCCTTCTTCGCCTCGATGTCCTTTCGTCTTCCTCCCTGGTCGTCGAGACGGCCGGAAGAATGGAAGGGCAGGCTGCCGGGAGAGTCCGGGATCGTCGACGCGATGCTCGGCTGGGACCTCACCGACTTCGGCTCCGGCGACTTCGATCGACGCGGCCTCCTCCTTTTCACGCTGAGGAACGGATCGCCGTCGCGCGAAAAGACATACGCCGAGAAGGCGATGATCGTCGGCGAGGGCCAGGAGACGCCGACGCACTTCCACTGGTCGAAGATGGAGGACATCATCGTGCGCGGCGGCGGACGTCTCGTCGTCCAGCTCTGGGGCTCGACGCGGGACGAGGGCCTGTCCCGCGACACCGTGCTGATCAGCGTCGACGGTGCGGAACGCGAGGTCCCGGCCGGTGGCGAGATCGTCCTCGGCCCCGGCGAGAGCGTCTGCCTCGAGCCCGGGACCTATCATCGATTTTACGGCGAGGCCGGCTCCGGCCGCGTCCTCGTGGGCGAAGTCAGCGCGGTCAACGACGACAGGACCGACAACCGCTTCCTCGAGCCCGTCGGCCGCTTCCCCGAGATCGAAGAGGACGAGCCTCCCTCGCGCCTCCTCGCCTCGGACTATCCGGCCTACGTTTCTTGAAAGGAGCGATTGCATGCGCATCGCGGGGACCGGCTGCTGCCTCGTGGACCTCATCTACCCGAGCGTCGACTTCTCGTCCGATGCCTTCGGCGTCTTGAGGTCGAAGGTCGAGGGCGACGGCGGGCTCGTGCCGGGCGGCCTCGTGTTCGCCGGCGACGCCGAGCGTTTCGCCTCGCGCGCCGGTCGCAGGGGCCTCGCCGACGTCCTCGCCGGGCTCGGATGCGCGGAGGCCGCCGCCGAGAATGTCGGCGGCCCCTCGGTCGTGTCCCTCGTCCACGCGGCCCAGATGCTCGAGGGCGAGGACGCGTCCGTCTCCTTCCACGGCGCGGTCGGCGACGACGAGAGCGGCCGCATGCTGCGCGGCCTCCTCGCGCGCACCCCTCTCGACGCGTCGCGCCTTGAGACGAGGCCGGGCCGCACGCCCTCGACCTACGTGCTCTCCGACCCCGCCTGGGACGGAGGCCGAGGCGAGCGCTGCTTCGTCAACGACATCGGCACCGCCGAGCATTACGCGCCCGCGGAGCTCGGCGACGACTTCCTGGGCGCCGACCTCGTCGCCTTCGGAGGCACCGCGCTGGTCCCCGCGGTGCACGACGGCCTCCCGGGGCTGCTCGCGGCGGCCCGCTCGCGCGGCGCGCTGACCGTCGTGAACACCGTGTTCGACTTCCGCGCCGAGCGCCGGAGCCCCGGCCGCGCGTGGCCCCTCGGCGGCGTCGCCCCGGGACCGGGCCCCGCGGCATCGTATAACGCGTGCGATCTCCTCGTCATGGACCGCGACGAGGCGCTGCGACTGTCGGGCGAGCGGAGCCTCGAGGCCTCGACGCGCTTCTTCGCGTCGAGCGGGGTCGGGGCCTTCGCGATCACGAGGGGAGGCGAGCCCGTCCTCGCCTGGTCGGGAGGCGGTCGCTTCGCTCCCCTCGGCCCCGCCGAGCTTCCCGTCCTCGAGGTCGACGCGTCGGCGCGGGCGTCGGGAGACACCACCGGCTGCGGCGACGCCTTCGCGGGCGGCCTCGTCGCCGCGCTCGCCCTCCAGATGGAATCGGGCGCGGGCCGCGACCTCGATCTCGCCGACGCGGTCTCGTGGGGCATCGCCGCGGGCGCCTTCACGCTCGGGATACTCGGAGGCGTCTACTACGAGCCGCGCCCGGGCGAGAAGCGCCGCCTCGTCGCCGCCCTTCGTGACGAGTGGCTCGAGCGACGCGCGAGATCGCGGCTATAGTCCGCTGGCGCATGATCCGCGCTTCGTGCATACTGCTCCCATGAGCGAGGACGGCGGCGGCGCTCCGGCGCGGCGCGGACGCGGGGCGGCGCGCGCGCAGTCGGTCGCCGAGACCGCGGGCATCAATCTCTACGCCGAGGGGAGCCTCCACGCGCAGGTCAAGGAGTACCTCTCAGGCCCGGGCGACCGCTTCGAGGTCGCTGTCGAGGGGAAGGTCGTGGACCTCCTCAAGGCCGACGGCGAAATCGTCGAAGTACAGACCCGAAGCCTCGCCAAGATCGAGCCGAAGGTCCTCGCGCTCGCCCGCTCGGGCAGGCGCGTGCGAGTCGTGCATCCGATCGCGGCCCTGAGCGAGATCCGCAGGCTCGATCCGAGGACCGACGAGCTTCAATCGACGCGGCGCAGCCCGAAGCGGGGCGACGTCTACGAGCTCTTCGGCGAGCTCGCCTGGGCGACCGGGCTCGTCGCGGCGCGCAACGTCACGGTCGAGGCCCTCATGGTCAGGACGGCCGTGACGAGGAAGAACGACGGCTCGGGATCGTGGAGGCGCAAGGGCGACCGGATCGTGGATCGCGAGCTCGTCGAGGTGCTGGGCTCTCGCGCATTCCGTACGCCTACCCAATGGCTCGCCCTCATACCGAAGGACCTCCCACCGCCCTGGTGCTCGGCGTCGCTCGGAGAGGCGCTCGACATACGTACGACTCGCGCCCGCCTGATCCTCTACTGCCTCGCCCGCGCCGGGCTGATCGTCGAGTGCGGCAGGGATGGCAGGCGGAAAACGTACGCTCTGGCTCCTCGACGCGCACAGAAATGTAATCAGTGAGTAACGAAAACAGTCGTTGTAAATACTCGCCGTAGAATCGCCTTTCCCTTGTGAATATAACTTTATACATCACAATAAAATAAAACTCGTCATTCGGTGTTTCTTATGGCATTGAAATTGCTTATAGTTAGTGAAGGGGCATCTATGAAGAATGTCAGCATTCTCGAGATGGAGAGCACCCTCATGAAGCCGGTCGAACTCGACCTGAGCGTGAACGACCTGCGGATCATCGTCGGCTGCTTCAGCGCGGTGGCGTATCAAGCCGCGCTCGACGATGAGCCCTACCTCGATCCCGACGGCGTGAGGCTCAAGGAACGCCTCGAAGGCCTTTACCGGGACGAGCTCGATGGACCTGCCGCCTCGGGCCGCAAGACGCCCGGGCTCAGCTTCGGATACTGATCCCCCCGTTCCTCCCCCCTGTGGGACGCCCCGGCGACGCGAGAGCGCAGACCGGGGCGTCCGCTTTATTGACCCCGAGCCTACGCATCCGTCATCATCGACCGCGGTATGACGGAACCCTTCTCTCGGACTGAGCTCCTTATCGGGGCTGAAGGCCGCGCCGCGCTCGAGGCCAGCGTCGTGGCCGTCTTCGGCCTGGGCGGCGTCGGCTCCTTCGCGGTCGAGGCCTTGGCCCGCGCCGGGATCGGCGGACTCGTCCTCGTGGACGAAGACGTCGTCGATGTCACTAACCTTAATCGGCAGCTCTGCGCCCTGCGCAGCACCATCGGAAGGCCCAAGGCCGAGGTGATGCGCGAGCGCGTCCTCGATATCCATCCTGAGGCGAGGGTCGAGTCCTTCGTCGAGCGCTACGGGCCCGAGACGGCCGAAAGGCTCCTGCGCCCGGGGCTATCCTACGTCGTCGACGCGATCGACTCGGTCGCCGCGAAGGTCGATCTCATCGTCCGCGCGAAGTCGCTCGGGCTGAGGATCGTGAGCGCGATGGGGGCGGGCAACAAGTTCGACCCGACGCGCCTCGAGGTAGCCGACGTCTACTCGACCTCGGTCTGCCCCCTCGCTCGGGTCATGCGCGGCGAGCTCAGGCGGCGCGGCGTCGAGTCGCTCGAGGTCGTCTATTCCCGGGAGGAGCCCGTCGCGGCCGATGCGCGCTCCGAAGACGCGCGGACCGGGGGCGCCGCGGCGCGGGGCCGCCGCTCGGTCCCGGGCTCGATATCGTTCGTGCCGGCGGCGGCGGGGCTCATCGCGGCCTCGGTCGTCGTGCGCGCGCTGCTGACGGGCGGCGCGCGCGAATAGCCTGCCGCCTCGCTACAACCGCGGTTGTTTGACAGGTCTCGGGGGCTCCACTAGTTTTTTCGTATGGCGAAAGTACGGCTCCCCCTCGTTGCCAGGATCTCGCTTTTTTTCGGCGTCCTCATGATCTGCATCTTCGCCGCGCTGTTGCTTGTCCTCGCGCCCAGGCTGCAGGTGGCCCTGGATGAGTACAGCGCTACCTCGAACCTCGCGCTCGCGCGCTCGCGCGCCTCGCAGGTGGGCACCCTCATCGACAAGCTCACGTCCTATCTGACGCCGATCGCGGCCTTCTCGCGCGTTCGGTCGGGGGACGCCGCGGCGATCGACGATTACTTCCGCGACCTTGAAGGCCTCTTGCCGGATGAGTTCACTACCCTGAGCTACTTCGACCATACGGGGAGGATGATCTCGGGCGAGAACACGAGCACGGTCGTCTCGGACCGGGACTATTTCATCAAGACGGTCGTCGAGGGCGAGGCGGCCGCGATCGGGTCCCCCGTCGTGTCGAGGACCCTCGGCGTGCCGGTCGTCGTGATCGCTCGGGCCGTCGAGGGAATAGCCGGCAGGGCGATGCTCGGGGCGCAAGTCAAGCTCGAAGACCTCTCGAAGGCGGCGAGCGACATCAAGGTCGGCGATTCGGGCTACGGATGGATAGCGGACGGCGCGGGCCTCGTGCTCGCGCACCCGAATAAGGAACTGATCATGAATCTCGCCATCCTCGATTCATCATCGAAGGGCTACGCGGGATTGGACGAACTCGGCAAGAAGATGATCGCCTCCGAGGCGGGGGCGGGCTCGTGGAGGAGCCCGAAGGGCGTCGCCATGACGACCTACTTCGCGAGGATCCCGAGCACGCCGGGCTGGAGCCTCGGCATCAGCGTCGAGTCGCGGGAGGTTTCCCGCGTCAGGGACGGCCTCGTAGCGCTCCTCGTGATCCTCGTGTGCGTCGGGCTCCTCGGATCGATAGGGCTCTCGATCCTGATCGCGGGGGCGATAGCCCGGCCCCTGAAGCTCGCGGCCGGCGAATTCCGCTCTCTCGCCGAGGGCGACGCGGACCTCACGGTATCGATCGAGATGGACCGCGGCGACGAGATCGGGGATCTCGTCCGCGACTTCAACGCATTCATACATAAGCTCCGCGATATCGTCCGGAGCATGAAGGACGCCCAGTCGGAGCTCGCGGCCATCGGACGCGAGCTCGGGAACGAGTCGGCGAGGACGAGCGAGGCCTCATCCCTGATCGCGGAGAAGACCGAGGCCTCGAAGGCGCACGTCGAGTCGCAGGCCGCCAGCGTCTCCGAGACCTCTTCGGCCGTCGAGCAGATCGCCAAGAACATCGAGAATCTCGATCGCCTGATCTCGACGCAGTCGGTCGGCGTCGCCGAGGCGTCGGCATCGATCGAGCAGATGGTCCACAACATCGCCTCGATATCCGCGTCGAGCGAGAAGATGGCCAAGGAATTCGAGCTCCTGTCGTCGGCGGCCCGCGAGGGCAAGGAAAGCATGGCCGTCTCCGTGCAGAGCATTAACCACATCGACGAGAGATCCGGGGCGCTCGACGAGGCCAACAGGGCGATCTCGTCCATAGCCTCGCAGACGAACCTCCTGGCGATGAACGCCGCGATCGAGGCGGCGCACGCCGGCGAGGCGGGCCGCGGCTTCTCGGTCGTCGCCGACGAGATCCGGAAGCTCTCCGAGACTTCCGCGGAGCAGTCGAAGACCATCGCGCAGGAGATCTCCCTCATGAGGCGGGCGATCGAGGAGATAACGGGCTCGATCCGCGCCACGGAGGCCGCCTTCGAGCGCGTGGACGGCAGGATATCCGAGACCGATCGCCTCGCGGAAGAGGTACGTCAGGCCATCGTCGAGCAGAAGGAGGGCTCCGCTCAGATCCTCGAGGCGCTGAAGAGCATGAACGAGGTCACCCAGCAGGTTCGGGAGGGCTCGGCGGAGATGAACTCGGGCAACGCGATGATCCTCGAGGAGATGTCCCGGCTGAGGGACGGCGCCCGCGAGCTCGAGGACGGGATGCACGACGTAGCCGAGGGCGGCAGGATGATCTTCGAGAGCGCGGAGAGCGTCGCCGGGGTCGCGGAGCGGACGCGGACGACGATCGCGACCATGGAATCGGCGATCGGCCGATTCAAGGCCTAGGAGGATCCGGGGATCTCGAAGACGCCCTCCAGGACATGGCGCGGGGCGTAGGAGAAGTCCCCGAGCTCCTCGTGGGACGTGACTCCCGAGAGCACCAGTATCGTCTCGATGTCGGACTCGATGCCCGCGATGATATCCGTGTCCATGCGGTCGCCGATGATGGCCGTTTCCTCCCGGGTCGCGCCCAGGCGCCTGAGCGCGTGCCGCATCATGAGGGGGTTCGGCTTGCCCACGAAATAGGCCTTTCGGCCGGTCGCGAGCTCGACGGGCGACACGAGCGCCCCGCAGGCGGGCACGATGCCGTCCTCGGACGGGCCGCTCAAGTCCGGGTTCGTGCCGATGAGCCTGGCCCCTCCCATGACGAGCCTGACGGCCGTCTCGATCGCCTCGAGGCCATAGCCGCGGCCCTCCCCGATGACGACGTAGTCGGGGTTGACGTTGTTCATCGTGTAGCCCGCGCCGTAGAGCGCCGCGATCAATCCCGGCTCGCCTATGACGTAGGCGGTGCCGCCCGGCCTCTGGCTCGCGAGGAAGCCCGCGGTCGCCAGGGCGCTCGTGTAGAAGTGCTCGCTTTCGACCTCTATGCCGAGCCGCGCGAGCTTCTGGGAGAGCTCGGCGGGCGAACGCTCGCTCGAGTTAGTGAGGAAGAGGAATCGCTTCCCCTTCTCGCGCATCCACGCCACGAATTCCGCCGCCCCGCGCAAGAGGCGGTTGCCGTGGTAGAGGACGCCGTCCATGTCGATGATGAACGCCTTGACGGAATCGTCCAGGCGCGCGCGAAGCTCTGGGGTCATGCGGAATTATGGCGGAGGCGCGCCGCCCGTGTCGAGCCCGCCGCGCGCCGTCCCCCCGGGACTATTCGGCCGGGCGTCGCTGGCGGAGCGGCGCGCGTCCCTCTTTTGCGCGAGCTCCTCGTCGTACGCGGCCCGCAGCATGGCTCGCACGGCCTGCTCGAAGTGGCCCTGGATGAAGGCGTTGACCTTCGCGAGCACCTCGGGATCGAGCCCGTCCCTGTCCCTCGAGTCGCGGAAGACGAACACGTAAAGGCTCTCCGCCCCGTCCTCTCGCCGCGAGAAGAGGACCGCGTCGACCGTGCTTATCGCGCCACCGAGCTTCATCTGGATGCCTTCGACCTTCTCGTAGAGCTTGAAACCCGGGTCGGGCCCATCGAAGCAGCACGAGAAGTGGCTGATGCTGATATCGCGGATCCGTCCGCGGAAGACCCTGCCGTCGAACGAGAAGTTGAAGACGCAGGACTCGCCGCATATGGCCCTCAAGCGCCTCCTGCGGCCTCTGGCCTCGTTCGCGTCGAGCACCTTCGATAGTAGCGACAGATTCTTGGTCTTCGAGTATTCGAGCGGGACGCAGCCGCATTGAACGCCTATTTCGTAGAGATAGGTCTGCTCGAGCGCGCGGCGGGACTCTGCCCCCTGATACCTCCCGTAGAGTACGCCTATCCTTGCCTTGCTCCCGTCCTTCGCCTTGAGCTCGCGGATGAAAGAGGGCCAGTGAAGCCCGTTGAGCTTCCGCTCGGTATTGAAGAAGATGAGTATGTCGGGGAATATCGAGAAGAGTATCCGCACCTTCGTCGGGATGTCGAGATACGGATCGTCCATGATGTAGTACGCCTGGAAGCCGTTCAGGAAGAAGCTGTTGAGAAATTCCTCCGGCATCAGCGAGAGGTCGGGAACGACGAAGAACGTCTTGATGCCTTCCTCGATCTCCTTCTTGTCCGTGCTCATTCGGCCCCCGCGGCATATGGGTAATCGAAACTTTGCACTATCCGGAGCCGCAGGTCAAGGAATTTCGGACGTAACGAGCGTTATACGCAGGTCGCGGAACGCGACCACTGCGATAAACTCCCTTTCGGTCAACGCGCGAAAGCGCGTTATGCGCACGATATCGCCGTCGAAAATCGGCGCCGTCGTCCCTCGGGGCGAAGGCCCGGCGCGCGGGCGGCCTTGACGGGGCGTGGATTGCTCATTATATTACAATTGTAATAGCCGAGGAGAGCCGATGTCCGTAAGGTTGTTCGTCCTGGGCGCCCTCTACGAGGGCGAGGCCCACGGATATGACATCATCGAGAGGGGCAGGGCCTGGGGGCTCGAGAGCTGGACTGACATAAGCTTCAGCTCCATCTACCACGCCCTTCGGTCCCTCGCCCGCGACGGCCTCGCTCGCGAAGTCTCGCGCGAGAGCGACGGCGGGCGCCCGCAGCGCACCGTGTATCGCATAACGGCAAGGGGCAGGGCCGCCTTCGCCGCCCTCATGATGGACCTCTCCGCGGACCTCTCCCCGGCCAAGGACCCCGTCTACCTCGTGCTCGGCTTCATGCGGCTCATGGATGCCGCCGAACGGAAGCGGATGCTCGAGAGCCGCGCTGCGGCGCTCGACGAGCTCGCCGAAGGGGCGCGGGCGAAGATCGCGTTCATGGAGGGCCGCCCCGAGACCGACTACTGGTCGATCGAGGCCGTGCGGCTCTGCCTGCGAAGGATCGATGCCGAGAGAGAATGGCTTCGAGGATTGTCCTCCTCGAAGGGGTGAGTTCGTTTTTTGTTTTATTATTCCAATTGGAATAAGTTGATAAGTCGTCAATCGCGCACAAGAGCCCCGGAGCCTTCGGGGTTCGAGGAGGATGAGTTGAACATCAGGATCGATTCTTCGGTCGACGAGCGGCCCGTTCGCGACGCAAAGCGGGAGACCTCGGCGCTTGTCGTCGTGAGCCTCGCGCTCCTGGCCGACATGATGCTGTACGGCATCGCCGTGCCCGTGCTGCCCGCGCTCGCCCGAGAATACGGAGTCTCCAGCGCGTCGCTGGGCTTTCTCTTCGGAGTATACGCCGTCGCGATGATCGCCCTCATGCCCGTGGTCGGACTATGGACCGATCGGGCCGGGCCGAGGAAGCCTCTCCTCGTCGGGCTCGTCGGGCTCGCGTCCTCGACCCTGCTCTTCGCCTTCGCGCCCGGATACGGTTTCCTCATCGCGGCCCGCGCACTGCAGGGAGCGTCGGCGGCCGTGTCGTGGACCGCGGGCCTCGCCCTGCTCGCCGCGAGCTTCCCGGTCGAGCGGCGCAGCGCCGCGATGGGCAAGGCCCTGTCCGCGATGAGCATCGGCACTCTCGTCGGACCCGTGGCCGGAGGGTTCCTCTTCGAGCGCTGGGGCAGGGCGGCGCCCTTCCTGCTCGGGGCGTCGATCGCGGCCATCGACGCCATCGCGCGGATCCTGCTCGTGAAGGACGCGCCCGGCGAGGAGCGTCGCGAGGAGCGGCCGCGCTCCATCCTCAAGGCGGAAGGAATCCGCGCCTGCCTCGCGATGTCGGCGCTCGGGGCCGCGATCGTGGCCGCCCTCGAGCCGGTCCTGCCCCAGTTAGCCTTTTCCGAATTCGGCGCGGGACCTTCGGGCATCGGGCTGTCCTTCGCCGCGGCGACCCTGGCGAGCGTCCTCGTCTACCCTCTCGCCGGAACGGCCGCGGATCGCCTGCCCGCGCGTCGCGTCGCGGCCGCCGGGGCCGCAGTCGCCGCCCTTGGCTACGCAGGCCTGTACTTCGCGGGATCGGCGCTCGCCGCCACGGCCTGCCTCGTCGTCGCCGCTATCGGCGGGGCCTTCGTGCTCGCCCCGACTGCCGGCCTCGTCGCGAAGGCCGCCGAGTCGATCGAGCCCCCTGCCTACGGGGCCGCATATTCGCTGTACAACGTCGCGTACTCGGTCGGGCTCGCCGCTGGCCCTCTCGCCTCGGCCTTCGCCTACGGGTGGGGCGGCATCTCGTCCGTCGCGCTCGTCGGGGCCTCGGCCCTCGCGGTCGCCGCGATCGTCCTCGCCCAAACTAGAAGATCGAGCCCGGCTTGAGGGTCGACGCGTTGAGCGCGCCGAGCCTGATGCCCTCTGCAACGGCGTCGCACATCGCGCCGCCCGCCGCGAGGATCGACGCGAGGCCCGCCGCGAATGCGTCGCCCGAGCCTATAGGGTTGATCGCCGCGATCCGCGCCGAGGGCGCCTCGGCCAGGGCCTTCCCGTCCCAGTACCACAGGGGCGAGGAGCCGCGCGTGACGACGAGGGAGGTTCCGGCATCGTTCGCGAGGGCGGCGGCTACGAGCGCGACGTGCGACTTCACGGCTGCCTCGTCGCGCGGGTTCGCTCCCGCAGGGAGGGGCCAGGTGGCCAGGAGCTCGGCGAGGTTGGGCTTCACGACCGCGGGCCTCGAGCCGAGGCAGGCGAGGAGATCCTTTCCGCGGATGTCGAGGACGAGGATCGCCCCCGAGGCGGCGGCGCGAGAGGCGATCTCGGGCACGATCGAGTCGGGGTAGCCCGACGCCTTCGTGCCCGAGACGACGACGGTCCCGCAGGCCGGCAGGACTCGGCCCAGCTCGGCGAGGAGGAGGTCGGCCGTATCGGGGGCGACGGGCAGGGCTTCCTCGACGAGCTCGGTGACGGAGCCGTCCGCCAGGTCGATCACCGTCGAGCAGGAACGGATCTCCGAGCCCGACTCGACCCACCTCGCGTCGATCCCGTCCTGGGCGCACATCGAGAGGAACCAGTCCCGCGTGGGGCCGCCCGCCTGCGTGAGGTGGATTGCCCTCCTGCCGGACTGGACGAGGACCCGCGCGACGTTCACTCCCTTTCCCGAGGCGTCGACTCGATGCCGCGATGAGCGATTGACCTCGCCCTTGACGACCGAGTCGAAGACCATCGTCCTCTGGATCACCGGGTTGAGGCAGATTGCGAGGATGCTATCCCTCGGGGCCGATCCGAAAGTCACGCGGACACCTCGCGCCGTCAACCGGCGAGGCCGGGCAGGGATTGGCGGAGCCTCTTCAGGAGATCTCCGGAGGGATCGACCGAGAATCTCTCCCGGCGATGATCGGCCTCCGAGGCGCCCCACGAGACTTCGACGCTGCGGAACGGGGACCCGAACAGGCGCGAGAGGAAGCTCCTCTCGGCCTCTTTGAGCGACGTGACTTGGTCGAGGGGGACGACGATATCCACGGCCCCGCGCTTCTCGCCTTTACCGCCCCCCGGAGACTTGAAGAGCCCCAGTATCAGGCTCTCGCTCGGCAGGTATTTGAACCTGAACGACGCGTCGGTCAGGATGACGATGCCCCACAATCCCTTCTCGTCCCCGTTCTCGTGCCATATGCCCATCGAGCGCGCTGCGACCTTCTCGCCGGTCTCGGTCTCGAAATCGTTCCAGAATTTATCTGCGTCGTCCACGGCTTTCTCTCCCTTTCAGGAATTGCAGTATACCGCCGGGGCGCCGCGCGAGGTAGCTGGGGCGCCCCATTGTAAGGAGGCGTACGGCATATTGTGGGAATGGTACGGTGAGGTTTACGGGTCCGTACGGGGTTGGCTCAAGATGTAGGTCGAGATGACGAGGAATACACATAATAGACAGCTATGGGTGCAAGGAAAATGATTGTCGTATGCGGCTGACGCCGCATTTTGCCCTAATCCAAAAGCATGCGCAGCGCGTCAGGGACCCCCAAGCATTGCGCATGCTGGGGTATATACGGACTATTTGTAAGCTTCTTTACGATCCCGAACGCGAATGACTTCAATGACCAAACGGCGGTCGAAGATGTTGTACACGACGCGATGCTCTCCGACGCGGATCCGATAGGTATTCTCCGAACCGGTAAGCTTCCGAACGCCGTCGGGGCGAGGCGTCGTCGCCAACGCTTCAACGGCGGGAATGATTCGAGCGATAACTTGTTTTGGGAGCTTTCGCAGTTCTTTTGCGGCCGAGGCCTTCCACTCGATGCTATAGGAGGCCATCTGCCTTCAGGGAGTCGACGAGCTCGGAAAGCGGAATGGTCGGTTCATCGCGACGCTCGGCGACGGCCGCGAGATCGGAGAGGTCTTCGAGCAGCTCGTTGTAAGCGTCGAGGGACAGGATGACGGCGGTTTTGTGGCCCTTCTCGTCAGTGATGTATTGAGGATTGCCGAGCGCTGCGTCCATGTCGTCCCCCTTTGTCGACCTGCTGGGATAATACTACTACGAGTTGGCTCTGATAAGGTCATCCAAAGTCTTGAGGATAGCCTTTCTTTTTTCACTCGGGGAGCTTGTTCGATCTCGCGATGGCGACAATTTCCGAGGATTCTTCGCTTTCTAGCGCAGGATTGAGACCGAGCGCTTCGTCGGACGAGATAGAAAGCGCGACTGCAGCTTTATGATCCGGTGCATTGAGAATTGCCGAGCATAGCGTCTGTTTCGTTCCCCTTGTCGATCTGATGGGGTACTACTACGAGTTGGGCTAAGCTTGGACGGTGGTTTACATGCACTCGACATGATCTTTGGAAAAGGGGCGCGGGGAAAAACCTTTTCGAAAGGTTTGGCCCCGCACAGCCTAATCTGAACGATCGTCGCGCACGAGTTGCCTGGCCTTTCTTGAGGTCTACGGATTGCTCCGTTTGGAATTGCCTGTTGTGCAAACGCTTGTGTTTCTTCAAACGTTAGGAAATATCCTAACGTTTGGAAAGATCCAAACGTTGAGTATCTTGAATATGTAACACGATCGATATACTATAGAAAACAGATCGAAGGTATATCGAAAGGAAATCGTAATTGATCGAAGGGCTCGTCGATCGTCAGCGTTCCATCCTCAAGGTGCTTTCCGAGCGCGGCTCCTTGTCCGTCTCGTGCCTCAGCCGAGAGATGGGCGTATCGGAAGTCACGATCCGGTCGGACCTCAACGAGCTCGAGGAGCGCGGCTACCTGAGCCGCTCGCGGGGCAGCGCGCATCTCGCGCTTCATCAAAGCATCGTGGAGCGGCAGCAGCTCAGGATCGAGGAGAAGAACAGGATCGCCCGCGCCGCCGCCGAGCTCGTGCGGGACGGGGACCGGATCATGATCGAGGCGGGCACGACCACCGCCCTCCTCGTCCGATACCTCCTCGGGAAGCGCGACGTCCAGATCGTCACGAACTCGACCCTCGTCTTCACGTACGCCAGGCTGAATCCCGCGCTGCAGATCACGATGACGGGCGGAGAGTTCAGGCGAGAGACCGAGTCCATGGTCGGCCCCGTCGCCCTCAGGACGATCGCGGGGCTGAATGTACGCATCGCCTTCGTCGGGACCGACGGGTTCTCGATCGAGCGAGGCATGACCACTCATCTGGTCGAGGGCGGCGAGATCGTTAAGGCGATGCGCGAGCGAGCCGAGGAGACGTGGCTCCTGGCCGACTCGTCGAAGTACGGCAAGAGCGGCTTCGTCAATGTCCTGCCGCTTTCCGATATCGATGGGATCGTGACGGACTCTGGCCTGAGCCCCGAGTCCGGGAGCGCGATCGAGGAATCTTCGCTGAGGCTCGTACGGGCCTGAGGGCCGCGGTCGAGCCGGATAGAGCCGAATACTAGGAGGCCGCCAGTGGCGCACGTTCTGATAATGCCCCGTCAGGGGAACACGGTCGAGTCCTGCATCATCACGCGATGGATCGCCGCCGAGGGAGACAGTGTCTCCTCGGATCTCGCCGTATGCGAGGTCGAGACCGACAAGGCCAGCTTCGACGTGCCCGCGGGCGCGAGCGGAACTCTATTGAAGATCCTGAGGGCCGAGGGAGAGGACGTGCCCGTGCTCGAGCCGATCGCCGTGATCGGGACTCAAGGCGAGGACTGGAAGGCCGCGCTCGGCGCAGCGCAGGGCGGAGCCGCTCCCGCGCAGTCGGCGCAGGAAGCGGTCCAGGCGGCGAAGGTTGCCGTCCAAGCGGCGCACGCGGCCGCGCAGGCTGCCCCGTCGGGCGGTCGCGCCTCTGACGAGGCCGCGTCGGTCGGCGTCAGCCCGCGCGCCCGCGCCAGGGCACAGGCCGAGGGCGTCGACGCGCGCTCTCTGTCCGGTACGGGGCCCGGCGGCCGGGTGATCGAGCGCGACGTCGCCGCGGCAGCCCAGGCGCGGCCTCCCCTGACCGCGGCGGCCCGAGCCGCCGTCGCATCCGGCTCCGCCGCGCCGTCGGGCGCGGGAACGGCGCTGGGCGGCCGCGTCGGCCTTTCGGATCTCCGACGCCCGGCCGCGGCGCCCGCCGCGCCCGCGAAAGCAGTCGTCGGCGACGGCTTCACCGAGACGCCGCTCAAGGGCGTGCGCAAGATCATCTCGGAGCGCATGCGGGGCTCGCTCGCGAGCACGGCGCAGCTCACTTTCAACGGATCCGCGCTCGCCGCCCGCGTCCTCGACCTTCGCGCGCGCTTCAAGGCGAGCGATCCCTCTCTCGGCCTTTCTGAGGTCACGATAGGCGATCTCGTCCTCTTCGCGGTCTCGCGCGTCCTCCCGCGCTTCCCGAGCGCGAACTCGACGCTCGAGGGGGGCGTCCTGCGCACGTACGAGCGGGTCCATCTCGCTCTCGCGGTCGACACGCCGCGGGGCCTCATGGTGCCCGTGATCAGGAACGCCGACCTCCTTTCGCTGCGCGAGATCTCGTCCGAGTCGAAGCGCCTCGCGGCGGCCTGCCAGTCGGGCTCGATCGACCCGGCCGAGCTCTCGGGCGGGACCTTCACGGTCTCTAACCTGGGCGCCTTCGGCATCGAGTCCTTCACGCCGGTGCTCAACGCGCCCCAGGTCGCGATACTCGGCGTGGACGCCGTCACGCAGCGCGCCGCGGCCGGTCCGGGCGGATCGGTCGTGCTCGAGCCGCGGATGGGCCTGTCCTTGACGGTCGACCACCAGATCGTCGACGGCGCGCCTGCGGCGCGCCTGCTTAAGGCCTTCGCCGACGCGATAGTCGACATCGATCTACTGCTCATGGCGTGAGGCGGATATGGGAAGCTACGACGTTATCGTGATCGGGGGAGGGCCGGGCGGCTATGTCGCCGCGGAGCGCCTCGGGGCCGCCAAGAAGAGAGTCCTGCTGATAGAGAAAGCCGCGTTGGGCGGCACCTGCCTCAACGTCGGATGCATCCCGACGAAGACGCTCCTGAATTCCGCGAAGCTCTACGCCCACGCCCTCGAGGGCGGCAAGTTCGGCGTGAGGGCGCAGGGAGTCTCCTACGATTGGGCCGCGATGCAGGCGTGGAAGCGCGAGGTCGTCGAGAAGCTCCGGGGCGGGGTCGCGGCGACGGAGAAGAAGCTCGGCGTCGAGGTCGTCGAAGCCGAGGCGAGGCTGATCGGCCCGGGCAAGGTGGAGGCGAGGGACCGGGGCGGGGCCGCGACGGTCCATGACGCGGGCGCGGTGATCGTCGCGACCGGGTCGGTCCCGGCGGCGCCGCCGATCCCGGGCGCCCGGGACAACCCGAAGGTCGTCGACTCCACGGGAATCCTCGAGCTCGCCGAGGTCCCGAAGCGGCTCTGCGTGATCGGCGGCGGCGTGATCGGCGTCGAGTTCGCCGGCCTCTTCTCGGCCTTAGGATCGAAGGTCGAGGTGATCGAGATGATGGACGAAATCATCCCCTTCATGGACGAGGAGCAGGCGCCGATCCTGCGCCGCGCCATGAAGGACGTCGCTTTCCGCCTCGGCTGCAAGGTGGAGTCGATCGAGGGCGCGACCGTGCGCTACTCGGCGAAGGACGGGAGCAAGGCAGCCGCGGAAGCGGATCTCGTGCTCATGGCGGTCGGGCGCAGGCCGCTCGTCGACGGGTGGGGCGCGAAGGAAGCCGGCCTCGACCATTCGCCCAAGGGCGTCGTCGTCGACGAGCGCATGAGGACCAACCTGCCGGGCGTCTGGGCCGTCGGCGACGCGACCGGCCGGAGCCTCCTCGCGCATTCCGCGTACCGCATGGCCGACGTGGCCGCGGCGGGCATCCTCGCCGGCGGCGGCGCCACGCGCGCAGCGAACGTTATGCGCTGGTCGCAAGGCGACCAGCTACAATCCATTCCTCGCGCACTAGTGAGCGGAGCGAACGTTATGCGATACGGCGCGGTTCCCTGGGTCGTTTACGGTCTCACCGAGGCGGCCGGCGTCGGCATGACCGAGAAGGACGCGCGCGCCGCCGGCCTCGACGTCAGGAAGGCGAGCCTGCCTTTGCGCGTATCCGGAAGGTTCTGCGCGGAGTCGGGATTCGCCGCGCCCGGCGCGGTCAAGGTCCTCGCCGATCGGGCTACCGACAGGATACTCGGCGTCCACGTCGTGGGAGCCTACGCCTCCGAGATGATCTGGGGCGCGGCCGCCCTCGTCGAAGAGGAGATGCGCGTTTCGGACGTTAAGGAAATTATTTTCCCGCACCCGACCGTCTGCGAGGCGATCAGGGACGCGGTGTTCGAACTGTAGAAAAACGCCGGCGAGCGCGCCGGCCTCGGGCGGGGCGCCGACTTGCGGCGCTTCCACCCATACTAGAAGCAGAAATTCGCTTCAGGAGTGTGCAATGCCTAAGTCCTTGGTCGTCGATCCTTCGGTAGTCCGCAAGAGCGGCAAGCTCGAGATCGCGAGCATCCCGATTAACCAGTACAAGAGCGATTTCCAATCTGAGCTCGCTCGCTTCGGGCGCGAGGGTTTAAAGCGCGTCTGGCTCGACATGGTCTACATCCGCGAGTTCGAGTCGATGCTCAACTCCTTCAAGACCCAGGGGAGCTGGAGCGGCATCGAGTACAACCACAAGGGACCGGCCCATCTCTCGATCGGGCAGGAGGCCGCGGCGGTCGGGCAGTGCGCCGTCCTCGATCCGGGCGACTTCATTTTCGGGTCCCACCGGAGCCACGGCGAGATCCTGGCGAAGTGCCTCTCGGCCTCGCGCAAGATGCCCGAGCGCGACCTCGCCGCGACGATGGAGAGCTTCCTCGGCGGCGAGACGCTCGGGCTAGCCGAGAAGGTCCCGTATAGCGGTACCCTGGAGCTCGCCGAGAATTTCATCCTCTTCGGGACCCTCGCCGAGATCTTCGCGCGCCGCGCGGGCTTCAATCGCGGCCTGGGCGGTTCCATGCACGCGTTCTTCACGCCCTTCGGCTCGATGCCGAACAACGCGATCGTCGGCGGCTCCGCGGACATCGCGACCGGCTCCGCGCTCTTCAAGCGCATCAACAGGAAAAGCGGCATCGTGGTCGCGAACATCGGCGACGCCTCGATGGGCTGCGGCCCCGTGTGGGAGGCGATCTGCCTCGCGTCGATGGACCAGTACCGCGGGCTCTGGGACAAGGATGTAGGCGGCGCCCCGCCGATCCTCTTCAACTTCTTCAACAACTTCTACGGCATGGGCGGGCAGACCGACGGGGAGACCATGGGATACAAGGTCCTCGCGCGCGTCGGCGCGGGGGTCAATCCCGAGAACATGCACGCCGAGCGGGTCGACGGCTACAATCCCCTCGCCGTCGCGGATGCGGTCGAGCGCAAGAAGCGGATTCTCCTCGAGGGCCGAGGCCCCGTCCTCCTCGATACGATGACGTACCGCGTCTCGGGCCATTCCCCTTCCGACGCGTCGAGCTACCGCTCGAAGGAGGAGATCGAGCTCTGGCAGAAGGCCGACCCGATCGAGTCCTTCGCCGCCTACCTCGTCGCGAACAAGGCGGCGTCGAAGGCCGAGCTCGACGCGGCGCGCGCGGCCGCGGTCGAGAGGCTCGCGGCGGTGGTGCGGCTCGCGACGAGCGACGCCGAATGCCCGAGGGCCGAGGGCGCTTTCATAGAGTCGGTCATGCTCTCGAACGGCAAGGTCGAGCGGTTCGACGACGCGACGCCCGAGGGACGCGCGAGGAAGCCGGAGCTGCTCGGCGCCCTCGCGGACAACCCGCGCGTCAAGGCGATCGCCGGGAAGGCTCGCTACGCCTACGACGCCGAGGGCAAGAGCGTCCCCAAGAACAAGCTCTACCAGTTCCGCGACGGCGTCTTCGAGGCGATGCTCCACCGCTTCGCGATCGATCCGACCATGGCGGCCTGGGGCGAGGAGAACCGCGACTGGGGCGGGGCCTTCGCCGCGTACCGCGGCCTCACCGAGGCCCTGCCCTACCACCGGCTCTTCAACAGCTCGATCTCCGAGGGAGCGATCGTCGGCTCGGGCGTGGGCTACGCCCTCTCGGGAGGCCGCGCCGTCGTCGAGCTGATGTACTGCGATTTCATGGGCCGCGCGGGCGACGAGCTCTTCAACCAGGCTTCGAAGTGGCAGTCGATGTCCGCGGGCCTGCTCAAGATGCCGCTGGTCGTCCGCGTCTCGGTCGGCAACAAGTACGGCGCCCAGCACAGCCAGGACTGGTCGGCGCTCGTGGCGCACATCCCGGGCCTCAAGGCCTACTTTCCCGTCACGCCCTACGACGCCAAGGGCATGCTCAACCTCGCGCTCCGCGGCACCGATCCCGTCATCTTCTTCGAGAGCCAGCTCCTCTACGACATCGGCGAGCGCTTCGAGAAGGGGGGCGTGCCCGAGGGCTACTACGAGGTCCCCGAGGGCGAGAGCGCGGTGCGCAGGCGCGGCAAGGACCTTACCATCGCCACGCTGGGCGCGACGCTCTACAAGGCGCTGGACGCGGCCGCGGAGCTCGATGACAAGTACGGGATCGACGCCGAGGTCATCGACCTCCGCTTCATCTGCCCTTTAAACTACGATCGCCTGGTCGAGTCCGTGAAGAAGACGGGAAGGCTCCTCCTGGCGAGCGATGCCGCCGAGCGCGGGAGCTTCCTCCACACTGTTGCGTCCAACGTGCAGGCCCTCGCCTTCGACAGCCTGGACGCCCCGGTCGCCGTCGTCGGGAGCCGGAACTGGATAACCCCGGCGGCCGAGATGGAGGAGCTGTACTTCCCTCAAAAAGAGTGGATAATCGACGCCGTGCACGAGCGCATCGTACCGCTCCCCGGCTACGTTCCCGGGAGCGCGCAGACCGACGGCGAGCTTGCCCGCCGCGCGAGGAAGGGAGTCTAGGACCGATGGCGGCGGGCGCCCCCCTCGGCGTCGACGTCGGGCTGAGGTCGGTCGCGAACGACCCGGGAGTCGGGCGCGAGGAGCGCCTCGAGGCTCTTGCGGCCATCGCGTCGGCCCTTCCGCCCGCGATCGCGTCCCGAGGGGTCACCAACAACCATATCCACACCTTCTACAGCTTCAGCCCCTACTCTCCCGCCATGGCCGCGCTCGGGTCGCGGGAGGCGGGGCTGGAGGTCGCCGGATCGGTCGACCACGACTCGATCTCGGCCTCCCGCGAGATGGTCGCGGCCTGCGCCCTGCTCGGCCTCGGCTCGGTGACGGGTTGCGAGCTCCGGGTAAGCCTCGGACGCAGGCCCGACGGCTCCAGCCTCCCCTTCGCCGGCCGCAAGATCAACAACCCGGACTCGGTCGGCATCGCCTACATGACGATACAGGGCGTGAGCGCCGGCCGCGTGGGCGAGCTCGACGCCTTCCTCGCGCCGATCCGCGCGGCTCGCCTCGAGCGGACATCGCGCATGGCCAGCGCGGCCTCCCTCGTCCTCCGCGTCGCGGGGATCGAGGGCATCGACTTCGAGCGCGACGTCGTCGCCTTCTCGAAGGCCTCGGAGGGCGGCGGCGTGACCGAGCGCCACCTCCTCGCGGCCGTGGCGCGGAGGCTCGTCGCTCAATTCGGCAAGGGGTCCCGCCTCCTCGACGGCATCGAGCGCTCGCTCGGCATCAAGCCGTCGCCCAAGGTGGCAGCCCTCGTCTCGGACCCGAACAACGACAAGCTGCTCTACGACCTGCTCGGACTCCTCAAGTCGGACTTCCTCGACCGGGTCTTCGAGCAGCCGGGCGAGCGCGAATGTCCCGAAGCCTCGAAGGCGGCGGCCTTCGCCCGCTCCATCGGGGCGGTGCCGGCCTACGCCTACCTCGGCGACGTCGGCGACTCGCCGACGGGCGACAAGAAGGCCGAGAAGTTCGAGGACGAATTCCTCGAGGAGCTCTTCGACGCGATCGCGTCGCTTGGCTTCGCGGGCGTCGCGTACATGCCTCCGCGCAACACCGCCGCTCAGATCGCCCGCGTCCGCGAGCTCTGCGCCGAGCGCGGTCTCATGCAGATCTCGGGCGTGGACATCAACAGCCCGCGCCAGGGCTTCGACTGCCCCGAGCTCGTCCTGCCGGAGTTCGCGAACCTGCGCGACTCCGCCTGGGCACTCGTCGCGCACGAGCGGCTCTCGACGGTCGATCCGCGCGCCGACCTTTTCTCTCACGACAACCCCCTCGCCTCGCTCCCGATCGACCAGAGGATCGAGAGCTACTCGCGCGTCGGACGGGCCCTGGACCCGCGCCGCCCCGACGACGTCGCCGACGCCCTGGACGGGCTTTTTAAAGGAAGGTACTCGCGATGAGCGATTTTGATCACGCGTTCGCCGCGCCTCTCTCTCGCGGCCTTTACCTGGACGCCTTCGGGGCCCCCTGCGCCCTGGCCTCCACTGACGGGAGGGGGGCGAAAGCGCCCGAGGGCGCGCTCAGCGTCGATCTCGGCGAAGGAGCCGACGAGGCCGCTGCCGCCGAGTCCTTCAGGGGCGCGCTCCGCGAGTGGCGCGCCTCGCGCGGGGGCGCTGGCGCCGACGAGATGCCCGGCTGCGTCGCGGTCCGCTTACGCGGCGAGGACGCCGTCTACTGGCACGGCGCGACGCTCGGCTCGGCGCACAAGCGCGCCGAGCGCAGGGATCCTTCGCCCGTAGCTCGGCCCGCCAAAGCGTCATTCACGGCACTCTCGGCCCTCGGCCGCTCCAGCGTCGCCCGGGGCAGGATCGCCTTGGTCACCGGAGGCGCGCAGGGCTTCGGGGAGGAGATCTCTCGCGGCCTCGCGGCCTCGGGCGCTCTCGTCTTCATCGCGGATATCAACCTCGCGGGGGCCGAGCGCCTCGCCGCGTCGCTCAACGAGGCGGCGGGCGTCGTCGCCGCGGTCCCGGTGGCCGTCGACGTGACGAACGAGGCATCGGTCGCGGCGGCTTTTTCGCTCGTCGCGGCGAAGGCCGGCGGCCTCGACCTCGTCGTCAGCAACGCGGGCATACTGAACGCGTCGTCCGTGCTCGAGCAGGACGTCGCATCGTTCAAGCGCGTCACCGACGTCAACTACACGGGATTCCTCATCATGGCGAAGCGGGCGGGCCTCCTTTTCCGCAGGCAGTCAAGGACGGCCCCGCGCTGGTACACGGACATAATCCAGATCAACTCGAAGTCGGGGCTCCAGGGGTCGAACAAGAACGGGGCCTACGCGGGATCGAAGTTCGGCGGCATCGGGCTCGCGCAGAGCTTCGCGCTCGAGCTCGTCGAGTGGCGCGTCAAGGTGAACGCGATCTGCCCCGGCAACTTCTTCGACGGACCGCTCTGGTCCGATCCGGAGAAGGGGCTCTTCGTGCAGTACCTGCGCTCGGGCAAGGTGCCGGGCGCGCGGACGATCGCCGACGTCAAGGCGGCCTACGAGGCGAAGGTCCCCATGGGCAGGGGCTGCGAGGGCGCGGACGTCATGCGCGCGATCTACTACATCGTGGAGCAGGAATACGAGACGGGCCAGGCCGTGCCGGTCACCGGCGGCCAGGTCATGCTCAGCTAAGGCGAGCCGCGCTTCGCGCCTTTTTCCTTAGCGAAGTCGGGGGTTTTGTGGGAAAGAACGTCGCCGTCATAGACATCGGGATGACCAACAAGAAGGTCGCGGTCTACGACCGGGACCTGCGCGCCCTCGGCTCGGTATCGAAGTCCTTCGGCCCGACCCTCGTCGAGGGAATTGAGGCGCACGACCTCGCGGGGATCGAGGACTGGGTCCTCGACAATCTCGCCGAGCTGGGGCGGTCGTTCGACATTGGCGCGATAGCCGTGACGACCCACGGCGCGACCATGGTGTGCGTCGGCGAGGACGGAGAGCCCTGCGCGCCCTGCGTCTACTACACGCACGAGCCGGGACCTGAATTCCAGGAGCGCTTCTACCGCCTCGCGGGAGACCGGCGCGAGCTGCAGTCGGTCACGGGAACGCCGCCGCTCGCGGCGATGATAAACCCCGCGAAGGGCATCTTCTTCCTCCGCGAGCGCTTCCCCGAGTCCTTCGCGAGGACGAGGACGGCGCTCAACTACCCGCAGTACTGGGTCTACCGGCTGACGGGCGTCGCCGGTGCCGAGGGCACCTTCGTCGGATGCCACAGCTACCTGTGGGACTGGCGAGCCGCGCGCTACTCCTCGGTCGCGGACAAGCTCGGAATCGCGGACAAGATGCCCTTTCCCCTGCGCGATTCCTGGGACGTCGCGGGGACGCTCAAGGACGATATCGCCCGGAGGACGGGCCTCGGGCGCGACGTCGTCGTCACCATGGGCATTCACGACTCGAACGCTTCCCTCCTGCCGCACCTCGCGGCCAGGAAGGGCGGCGACTTCGCGCTCAACTCGACAGGCACTTGGTGCGTCCTCATGCATCCGCAGGAGGAGTACCGCTTCTCGCCCGACGAGCTCGGCAAGGTCGTCTTCTTCAACCGCTCGGCGTACAACAAGCCCGTCAAGACGGCCATCTTCCTCGGAGGAATGGAATTCGGGGCTTGGGCCTCCGTAATCCGCCGCGCCCGCGGCCTGGCCGAGGGCGCGGAGCTGCCCGAGCCCGCGCCGGCCGAATACCGGGCCGTCGTAGAGGGCCGGGACCTCTTCGTGCTGCCGGAGCTTGTCCCGGGATCGGGCCAGTTCCCCGGCTCCGTCGCGCGCGCCCGCTCGGGCGGCGTCGATTACGCGTTGGCCGACATTGAATCGGGCGCGGCGGCGCCGACCTTCCTCCGCGATACCGGCGCGTCCGTCGCCGCGCTCAAGCTTTCGCTCGCCATCCAGACCCTGGTCGCGCTCGAGCGCGCGGGGGCCGACGGCGGGACGGACGTGATAACCGAAGGCGGCTTTCGGAAGAACGCGGGCTACAACGCGCTGCTCGCCGCGGCGCTCAAGGGAAGGGCCTACCTGACGGACATCCCGGAGGCGACCTCTCTCGGGGCTGCGATGACCGGAGTCGCGGCCCTCGAGGGCGTCAAGCCGGACGCGTTGGCTGATCGACTGGACGTTGGATACGCGCGCCCGGCCGCCATGGGCGGCTTGGAAGGATTCGGAGAGTATCGGGCCGCCTGGCTGGCTCTCGCGTCGCGCGACAATCGCTGATATCGGAGGGATAGAATGAGGACAAAGGCCGTTCGTATACACGGCGTCGACGACTTGAGGCTCGACGAGTTCGATCTCCCGCCGATCGCGGACGACGAGATCCTGGCGAAGGTCGTCTCCGATTCGGTCTGTATGTCGAGCCACAAGCTCGCCATGCAGGGCGACAAGCACAAGCGCGTCCGAGCGCCGCTCGCCGACAGCCCCGTCATGATCGGCCACGAGTTCTGCGGCGAGCTCGTCGAAGTCGGGCCTGAGTGGCGCGACCGCTTCTCCCCGGGACAGAGGTTCGCGATCCAGCCCGCGCTCAACTACAACGGCACGCTATGGGCGCCCGGCTACTCGTACGCGTACATCGGCGGGGACGCGACCTACATAGTTATTCCGAGGGAGGTCATGGAGCTCGGCTGCCTCCTCGAGTACAAGGCCGACGCCTTCTTCATGGGCAGCCTCGCCGAGCCGGTGTCGTGCATCGTCGGCGCCTTCCACGCCCAGTATCACACGAAGGCCGGATCCTACGTCTACGAGATGGGCATACGGGAGGGCGGCTCTCTCGCGCTGTTGGCCGGAGTGGGGCCGATGGGGCTCGGCGCGATCGACTACGCCGTCCACGCGCCCAGGCGCCCGTCGCGGCTGGTCGTCACGGACATCGACGACGCGAGGCTCGCTCGCGCCGCCTCGATCTTCACGGTCGAGGAGGCCGCGCGCAATGGCGTCGAGCTGCGCTACGTGAACACGAAGGAGGCGGCGGATCCCGTCGCCCGCCTCAAGGAGCTCAACGGCGGGAGACTCTACGACGACGTCTTCGTCTTCGCGCCCGTCAGGAGCGTCGTGGAGCAGGGCGACGCCCTGCTCGGGCCGGACGGCTGCCTGAACTTCTTCGCCGGACCGACCGATCCGGCCTTTTCGGCGTCGCTTAACTTCTATGATGTTCACTATTCATCGCATCACCTGGTCGGGACCTCGGGCGGAAACACGGACGACATCAAGGAATCGCTCGAGATGATGGCCGATGGCCGCCTCAACCCCGTCGCCATGATCACCCACGTGGGCGGCCTCGACTCGGTGCCCGACACCACGATCCGGCTCGACAAGATCCCCGGCGGCAAGAAGCTCATCTACACGCACAAGCGGCTGCCTCTCGTCGCGCTCGTCGATTTCGAGGGGCGCGGCAAGGCCGATCCTTTCTACGCCGAGCTCGGGCGCATCGTGAAGTCGAACAACATGCTCTGGTGCAAGAAGGCCGAGGACTATCTTCTGGCGAACGCGCCGGAGATATGAGCGCGGCTCGCGCGGCATCGGCCCGGCCGTGCGGCGAAGCTCGCGCGATAGAGGCCATCCTCTTCGATATGGACGGCGTGCTAGTCGACACCGAGGCCTTCATCGCCGAGGCGGCGATCGCGATGCTGGCGGAGCGGTACGGTGTATGCGCAACGCGCGAGGACTTCCTGCCCTTCGTCGGGATGGGCGAGAACAGCTTTATAAGCGGGGCGGCGGCGCGCCACGGCGTGACGGTCGACATCGTCTCGGACAAGGCCCGGACCTACGACATCTACGATGAGCTGGTCCGGGGCCGGCTCGAGGCCTTGCCGGGCGCCGTCTCATTCGTTCGAGAGTGCAGGCGCCTCGGCCTCAAGACCGCGATAGCCACGAGCGCCGATAGGCGCAAGCTCGAGGTCAATCTCCGGGAGATCGGTCTGCCCGAAGCGGACTTCGACGCCCTCGTGGATGGCCTCCAGGTCGAGCGCAAGAAGCCGCATCCCGACATCTATCTCGAGGCGGCCCGAAGGGTCGGCGTCGATCCCGAGCGCTGCCTCGTGGTGGAGGACGCGGTTTCGGGCGTCCGCGCCGCGAAGGCCGCGGGCTGCCGTTGCCTGGCGCTGGGCGGAAGCTTCCCCGAGGCCGAGCTGCGCGACGCGGGCGCCGATTGGTTCTGCCGCGATCTCTCCGTGGCAGATAGGACGATCCTGGGTTTATTAAGACCTAGAAAACCACCGCCTTTGGCGGTGGTGATGTGCTGATTGGCTATGCCTTCAGAAGATGAGGGAATACAATAACCTATGGCCAAATGGAAAAAGCTGGCGCATGTAGTC
>Ga0153915_10000613_pt1 | contig 33247 bp, 22 predicted proteins | sample Opewatmetagenome_2_FD_107003 | JGI IMG/M metagenome (GOLD analysis project Ga0153915, IMG submission 107003) | Freshwater wetland microbial communities from Ohio, USA - Open water 3 Core 3 Depth 3 metaG | ecosystem: Environmental > Aquatic > Freshwater > Wetlands | place: USA: Ohio, Lake Erie... | reverse complement strand
TCCGCGATAGCTCAATGGTGGAGCATCCGGCTGTTAACCGGAGGGTTGCAGGTTCGAGTCCTGCTCGCGGAGCCAATCGAGATAGTAGCTCGAAACTAATTTATCCGGGTTAACAGTTTTGTTAACCCATTCTTTTTTTATAAGCCCGTCTCCGCGAAAATGAATATCTATTTCCCCTTTATCTTCATTTTTCTTCAGTTTTACCTTAATCTCTCTAATAATAGTTTTTATCATATATTTTTTTTCTTCAACCGAAGCTGAATCATATTCTTTACATCTGTATCTTCCCGACTTAACTTCGTCTATTCTTTCTTTCAGGATATTCTTAAGAGCCGGATGAAGAGGTCTTATAAACCACTGATCGGTTTTAGAGGAATAGAACTTCATTTCCATCTTTTCTATATTGACTTCGGAAGAGGGTATATTGATAATATCACTCGGGCGTAGGCCAGTATACATCAACAACATAATCAGCAACTTAAAATTTCCATTTTTTTCTTTATCATCAAGCGATGTCAGTATCTTCTGTCGATCAGCATCCGTAAAAATCAGTGGTTCAAATACTTTCGGTCTGATTTTGACATCTTTATTAATTATGAAGATTTGCGGAATATATTCATATTCAAATAGAAATCTTAAAAACTTCAGAAAGTTTTTCTGTATTCCGTACTTTGTATTCTGTGCAATATTATCGAGTTTATTTAGCCAAAGCAGAAAATCTTCAGCCGATTTTTTATTTATTACCTGACACAAAGCATCTTCTTTAAATCTTTTTATTAGATAACCATAAAAGATTTCATATGTCTTTTTTGTTGCTTTGGATTTTCCTGAATTTATTTCGCAGAAATGTTTGAACGCATACTTTATATTCCCATCCCGATATATTAAATCAGTGCACTTATTTATTTCTTCCTGAAGTTTGTTCCGATACTCTATCGCCTTTACCATATTTTCCCGGGTTGCTGGCAACTTTGTGGAAACACCCTTCCATTTTTTAGTTCCGGGATCTTTATACAGAATATACCAGATCCCTTTATTGGCATATATATGCCTGACTTTTTTCTTATTCATTATGATCATCCCTTATTATTTGCTCCATTACTGTACCTACGTTAAAAGCCGGTGATTTTCTGGATTTTCTGCCTTCAACAGGAGAGTTTTTTTTCTCGATATGTTATCCTTTCTTGAACCCACTTACTGAGCTCTGACTGGGGAATTTTAACTGTACCATTTTCAAATTCGATTATGCCCACTTCTTTATTTTCAATCATCTGATAGATTCGAGGCTTGCCGACTTTAAGGACCTTGGCTGCCTTTGTGATGATTAAAAGAGCCAGATCATCATAGTCGATATGCTGGTTCATTATTAAAGAATGGTTATACGGCCGCCTTCACTTATACGGCCTTGGCTTAATTGCCCCTGGGAATCCCTGCACGACCTAAACAACCCGATATATTTCTTATACCCAAATTTGTTCAAGCTTACACTTGTGCGGTTATTTCCCTTCAAATTTTCAATAAATTAAACTTTATTCGGGTTTTAGTTTTTGTCGGTTGGCAAATTTTTGAAAAGTTATCCTCTTCTTTTAATAAAGATTCTGACTGGTATAAAGTCAAGAAGATTTATAAAAAAAATAGTCGGAAAATTGATATTTTAACAAAAATTAAAAACTTTTTAAAATTTTTCTATAAAGACTAATTTCGGAGCATTTCTCAGGAGTGAATGTTAAATTTCGGAAGATTGTCAGCCCGAATATCATTTCCCGGAATATAATATTAAGTGGAGTTTATTTTTCGCAACTTCTATGGGAGCAAATTTTGGATTCACTGCATTTACTCGAGGTAGACCAAATATAATTAGATTCACATAACTCGAAGATTAATTATGCTTCTCATTATCGACCCATCTGAAAAAATTTTCCATCTCAAATCTGATCCTGACGAAAAGATTTTCTCAAAAATCAAAAGTATCTATAAACATAAAAACATTTCTGAAAACATTGAAATTTCACTTCCAACTCTAAATCTGCTATTTCCTAAAGTTATTTCAAATATGCTAAGGGAACTTATGACGGTACCACTACCCATATTGCGATTTATTGATGAAGTAAATGTAATAAATCTTTTTGGTGGCGTATATGAACTCCAACCTATTGCAATCTCGACAATATTTAATTCATTGGAGACTGATAATCCACAAAGTCTATATCTTAAATCTCTTAAAGAAAAAGTGAGAATAAAGGCTCTACCATTTTTTAATGAAAGAGGTTTCGCAGACCCTACAAAAGCTTTTCAGATAAATTTTCTTGAGATAATTCAATCAGAGAAGGATAACTCTAGCATTATCTTTTTCGATACCCTGTTAACAAATATAGTAACAATGGGTTTCGTAATCGGTACTATGGCAGGTATCAAAATAAATGGCTAAAGGCATATAAAAAATCAATGGGAACCCATCAAAGATATGACTTCATATTTACAGTGGGGGACACTCTTCTTCCTTAACAAAATTTTTAAATCTGAAGTTATGCATTTGCCTTTGGACTTTTCTGATATAATTAAATCCCAACTTCTCCAAATGGTAGACTCTGTAAAACTAAACAAAGGTAAAACACATATTTTTTTATTCACAGAGGCTGAATTTGAACAACAGCAAGATTTTATAGAATTACTTAATAAAAGAATTGGACCTTTCCAAGAATATATTTGGTTACTATTGACATTATAAAATTTATTTTGTATAATGTAAACGTTTACATTAGACTTTAATAAATAGTTATCATTTATCTTAAAAGAAACTTAAGGAGGCTTATTCGATTATTTTTTACTATTGACTGAAACGTGTAATAACGTTTGCATGTTATTCCGATTATTTTTATTCACACTGCTTATACTTTCTGGACTACTGTATATACTTTCCCAATTTCTTCATGCAAACAGAGGAGCTGAAATTCTTTTAAGATGAATCATTATAAATTATTAAACAGAATTTATGGCTACCACTATTAAGGAAGTTGCTTCCAAAGCGAATGTTTCAATCGCAACTGTATCACGTGCTTTAAATGATGGGAGCAAAGTACGACCCTCTACAAAAGAATCTATTTTAATTATAGCAGAAAAATTAAATTATAAACCCAATATCATTGCTCGTAACCTTGTCAAAAAAAATACAAGTATCATAGGATTAGTCCTTCCTGAAATTCAAGGTGATTTTTTTACAGATATAATTAAAGGTGTCGATGAAGTGGCTTATTCTTCAAAGTACCACATCATTGTTGCAAGTTCACATAGTGAACGACCGGTTGTTGAGTCGCTGATGAATTTTATGGGTAGGAGTATGGTTGATGGGGTTATAATTATGTCCCCTTTAATAAATGATCGTATCAAAGAGATTATCAAAAAAAGTGATACTCCTTTAGTCATTATAGATTGTGTTTCTCCTATCGAAAATGTCGATACTGTGAACATAGATAACTTTCAAGGTGCATATGCAATTACGGAATATTTAATTAAAAACTTAGGTTATAAAAAAGTTGCACACGTAGAAGGTCCAGCTAATAATAACGATGCGATCCAAAGAAAGGCTGGTTATATTGAAGCGCTATATAAAAATAATATTCCTATTAAACAGGAATGGATTGTTCCGGGAGGCTTTACATCTGATGGAGGGAGATTAGCATGTTCAAGACTGCTGAGCCTAATTGAAAAACCGGAGGTAATTTTCGCCGGTAATGATATGATGGCTGCCGGATGTTATAAAGCAATTGATTCTCTCGGGTTTAAAGTACCTGATGATATTGGTGTAGCTGGTTTCGATGATATTTTTTTATCTGAATTCCTTACCCCTAGACTTACGACTGTTCACATTCCAATTATAGAAATAGGGAAGTCAGCCGCTAGATTATTGATCAATAAAATCAAAAATGGAAAGGATCATAAGCCAAAGCATCTGAAAGTTTCTACTGGGATTATAGTCGGTGAATCCTGCAAATTCCAGAAATAATTTTTCTTATCAAGATTGATGGTTCGTATAGCTAGTTAATTAAAATAACCTTATTAAAAGGAGGAAATATGAAACTATTGTCACTTATCGTCACTAGTCTTCTCTTTCTCATCCTATTTTTCTGCTCAATAAATGTTGTTGCACAAACCCATTCGGATCCGCCCTATATTCAAGTAGTATCAACGGCTGAACCAATGAATGTTGATGGTGTTCTAGATGAAACTGATTGGTTAAAGCGCTTTGACTATCTTGTATATAAAGCCGGGTCTTTACCTGGTGATGTAATATATACAGTTACAGATACATTAACTGTAAAACCCCTCTATACCGATACAACAACAACATTTGTTAAATTTTTACATAATGGCCTTGATCTATATATCTCTCTTCAATCTGACGACCATTCTGTGGGAAAATTTGGTACAAGTTGGGAGGGTGATGGCCTATTTATGAAGATTAAGGATGCCTCAGGAGTACCGGTTGAATATAAATTATATTTTAATTTAGGCGGTATTAATCCGGATATTCATTATGAAGAACCAGCAAACTACCCCGGATCCGGTGAGGGAGCTGCTTGGAAGCCAGCATCAACTATTGTCAATGATACATCGCAGGTTGATTCGGGTTATACAGCGGAAATGGTCATACATCTTGATCAACTTGGGTATACTGATCCATACGGAGATATTGAAGTAGCTATTAACATTTTCGATCCGGATGGATATCTTGATAATATGGATCCATACGGACCTGTGGGCTCTTACTGGAAGAGTTGGTGGGGAAGCGAATGGGGAAGTGAATTTAGGATTTTAAGATTATCAGATCCTCAATTGGTCAGTGCAATTAAAACGACAGACAACATCAATTTAGACGGGAAACTAGACGAAGCTTTTTGGAATGGTGCTGAACAGGTAGTGGTTGGAATTGGTTCTAACAAAAGTACGGGTGGTTATTATATGCAATGGAATAATCCGCTCAATGCATATACCGATCAAAGTATGGCTACCATTAAGTTTGTTCATAACGGAACTGACCTTTACCTTGGTGTTATATCTGATGATAAATCAGTTTGTCAATGGTCTCCAGGTTGGGAGGCCGATGGTCTTTTCCTCTGGATGACAAACAAGGGTGATTATCTGCCCGATCCTTCACAAAGGATGGAAATAAAGAACATGTATTTCGGAGATTCAGTTGGGTCATCTACGGATTTTCAATTGAGTGCTACGGTACCTACTGGCGGTGCGGAAGGTATGTCCTTTGAACCACTGGGGACTGTAACCCATACGGAGGTAGGAGGTGAAGATGCGGGTTATTCATTAGAAGTAGTTGTTCATACTGATTTATTCGGATACTTAGATGGAGACACAGTTCGTTTAAGCACAGTTATTTGGGATTTAGATTATTCGTCTGCAGATGCATATGATTCCGATACATCAGATTATGCTCCACATTGGTGGGGAACACAATGGGCAGACAGAACTTTTGAAAAGTATAACCTTTTCAGAAAAGTTTTCCTATCAAGTGCAACTGATGTTAAAGATTATAATATCAGTAGTCCTATCACATTCCAATTATTGCAAAATTATCCGAATCCGTTTAACCCGACAACAACTATTCGTTATTCAATTCCCAAAGGGACAAAGATAACTTTGAAAGTATTTGATATTCTCGGAAAAGAAGTTGCAACTCTTGTCAATGAGTTTAAAAATGCAGGCAGCTATTATACCGACTGGAAACCTTCTAATATTGCAAGCGGGGTTTATTTCTATCGTTTGCAAGCTGGTGATTTAGTGAAAACTAATAAGTTGATAATACTGAGATAACTTAATTTTAGGGAGTAAGCTAAATAAAGTTTACTCCCTTTTCATTTGGTAAGAGAATTTATTTCTTCTGTATAACAATTTTTATAACAAATTATTAGATATACATGAGAAAATTTTACCACCCAACATTTTTAATTTTTTTGCTTTTTATCTTCAATCAGGCAGCGGTTTACTCAGGCCAAACTGGAAAAATTGCCGGAAATGTAAAGGATAAAAACTCAGGCGAACTTCTTTTAGGAGCCAATATAATTATTGAGAATTCTACAATGGGTGCTGCTGCAGATCTCAATGGTGAGTACTTTATTCTTAATGTGCCCCCAGGTGAATATAATCTCGTTGCTTCAATGATCGGTTATCAAAGTATGAAGGTTACGGGAGTTATAATTGAAGCCGACAAAACCACGCGCATAAATTTTGAGCTGGAAGCAAAAACTCTTCAGTTGGAGCAAGAAGTTGTTGTAACAGCACAAAAAATAATTATTAGGAGAGACCTAACTTCGAGCGAGCTTTCTGTATCGTCAAATGATATAAAGAGTCTTCCGTTGGAAAATCTCAGCGATGTACTTCAATTGAAAGCCGGAATCGTAAAAGATGCAAATGGCGGAATTCATATAAGAGGAGGCCGGACATCCGAAGTTAGTTATCTCGTCGATGGAATTCCTGTGAACGATTTTTATTCCGGATCAAGTGGAGCAAATGTTGATGTACAGTTTATGGAACAAGTGAAGGTGATAAGTGGTGTGTTTAATGCAGAATACGGACAGGCACTATCCGGCGTCGTTGATGTAATAACAAAACAAACTTCAAACAAATTTGAGGGAAATGTATCGTTTTCTTCGGGGGATTATTTCAGCAATAATAACGACGTCTTTTTTAATATAAATAATATAAATCCTTTAAGTGTGAAAGAAGCAAAAATAAATCTTAGCGGTCCGGTAGGAATTTTTGGAAACAACTTCAGTTATAATGTTGCTTTAAGGAGATTTTCAAATGATGGTTGGCTGTATGGCCAGCGGCGGTTTAATCCTAAAGATAGTTCATTTCAGGAAGGTGATGTTTTCCATATTATATCTACGGGTGATAATAAAGTTGTTTCGATGAATTCTTCTTTGAATTACAGCTTCCAAGGAAAAATCAGCTTCGATTTATTTTCTAATTTGAAATTAGCAAATCTTTTTTTATGGGATAAATCGGATTCTATGAATTATGATCATATATATAAACTTAATCCGGATGGACTACTCAAGAATTATAGTAATACCTTCAATAATATCTCATCATTAACTTATGTTTTATCACCAAGCACATTTCTGCAGCTAAAATATTCTTATAACCGAAATGAAGTGAAATCATATGTTTACGAAAATATGAATGATCCACGGTATGCGAATCCTGAATTGCTATACCAGCTCACTAGCTATGCTTTTTTAACCGGGGGAACTAATATGCATCATAATAGCCGCATTATTCAAACTAATATTGTTAAAGCGGATTTATTAAGCCAGGTTGACCGATATAATGAAGTTAAAACCGGAATTGAATTTAACTTGTCTCAAATTCAACCGGAAAATGAAATCGTAAAATATAAGGATACGATTAAAATTTTTGATTACAATTATTATTTTAATCAAGGCGTTTTTTATTTTAAGCCTCTTTCTTTTTCTGGATATATCCAAGATAAGATTGAATACGAAAGCGTTATTATTAATGCCGGATTAAGATATGACTATTTTAATTCTAGGGGAAAGATTCCAAGCGATTTAACTGACCCTCAGGATTCGCCTAAAATAAAAACGAAGCCACAATATCAAATAAGTCCGCGTCTAGGAATTGCTTTCCCAATATCCGCCGACGGCACGATTCATTTTAGTTATGGTCATTTTTTCCAGGTTCCTCCTTATAGTTACTTGTACACAAATCCTAATTTCAGAGTAGGTCCCGGAGGTTTATATACTTTAATGGGAAATGCTGATTTAAAAGCTCAATCTACAGTAGCCTATGAAGTAGGGCTTCACTACGAATTTCTAAATATGATCGGTTTGGAGGTTATTGGTTTTTACAAAGATATTACAAATCTATTAGGAACTGAAATTCATGATACTTATATAAGAAGCGATCGTTATGCTCTTTATGTTAACCGTGATTATGGTAAAGCCAGAGGATTTTCAATCTCTTTATGGAAACAGCCGATAAAAGATAATGTATCAGTCAGTGTTGATTACACACTTCAGATTGCAGAAGGTAATGCTTCAGATCCGGATGATGCTTATAATAAAGCCCAGGGAACTCCACCCCAAAAACCGAATATTCAAATTGTCCCATTGAATTGGGATCAACGGCATACGATCAATATTTCACTTTTTTATATAATTCCCACGGATTTTAACCTTGGAATAATAGCTAAATATGAAAGTGGTTTTCCGTATACACCGGAATTACAGTCACTTCAAACCAGTTTTGAAAATAGTGCGAGGATGCCTGATAAAATAAACGTTGACCTTCAATTCAATAAGGATTTTACAATCTGGAGCTCTACGATTTCTTTATTCGTAAAAGTCTTTAATCTGTTTGATACTAAAAATGAAATTGATGTATACAAAGATACAGGCAGAGCTGGTTATTCTCTCATTAGTCAATACACACCGGATTATCAGGGGCCAAATACTCTAAACGAATATTTGAATAGACCTGACTTTTATTCCGAACCTAGAAGGATCATGCTAGGTGTTTCATATAATTTAAATCTGAAATAGGTTCATATTATGAATAACATCAGATTAATACTTATCACAACATTTCTAATTTTATTTTTTTCATCTGAAATTCTTTCCCAAATCCACGTACCGCTGAATATGAGAGGAGACAGGAAGTATAGAAAGGAAGGAATTCATAACGGTAATTTGGTTGAAACACTTTTCTATAATTTTGGGGAAGTAGCTTGGTGGGGAAGAGAACCATCGGGAGTTTGGCCTAAAGGATCCGGACATTCTTACATGGATGGTATCACCCCGATTGTCGCTGCTGAAGTTTTAGATGAGACCGGAAATACAATTCATATTGTAGAAGCTGGCTACAGGGAAAATATGGACATTTCTCCAACCGGAGTTGAGCGGGGTTGGCAGCCAAGACCGGGTTACGTAAATCCCAATCAAGATAACATTGCTATGAGCGATAAGCCGATTACCTGGCCCGAAAGCTGGCCTGATAAAGACATTAACTGGAATGGCTATTGGAACGGCTATTTTGGAAAGCATACCAATGCAGACCAGGAGAGTTTTTTTATAATGGATGATAATAGCGATGACGGACCGGATTTCTTCCCGGATTCTACAGATCATACACGAAGAGGTTTGGGGTTAAGTGTCGGTGTTCGAGGTTTTCAATGGTCTAATGTTCTGTCGGAGGATATAATTTTCTGGCATTATGAAATTACTAATGAAAGTACTCAGGATTATACCAAGATAATATTTGGAATGTATGTTGATTGCGGGGTAGGCGGTCAGTACGATTCCAATGATGATTATGCATCATTTGATATTAGTAATGATATAACCTACAGTTGGGATCATGACGGTATCGGTCAGGGTGGCTGGCATCCTACGGGTTATGCGGGCTATGCTTTTCTTGAAAGCCCAGGCAACGGCTATAATAAAATTGATGATGATAACGATGGTGAGTTGGGAAGTCCTACAATCATTTCTCAGATGCTAATAGGAGAAATTAAAGGAAATGGTATAGATGATAATAATAACGAACTGGTTGATGAAGATTCAATTAATATTGGAATGAAATACGCAGACGGTATAGATAATAATGGTGATGGAAAAATTGACGAGATGATAGATGAAACGAGAGATGATGGAATTGATAATGATGGTAATTGGAATCCTACCACCGATGATGTCGGATTAGATGGGCTAGCCGGTACAGGTGATTTTGGAGAAGGAGATGGAAAACCAACTTCCGGCTGGCAAATACCTGGTTTAGTCCCCGGTGCTCCTACCTTTCCTGTTAATAAATTTGGATTAGTCGATACAAAACAACCGGGAGAACCGCACATTGATAAAACAGATAAAAATGAATCCGATCAAATTGGATTAACAGCATTTGACGTTTTTTACATAGGTTCAGGAGTCGTTTTCAGAGATGATGATAGGATATGGGAAAGAATTTCATACAGCCATTTCGATACAAGATTACAAAATGGAAACATAGCCTTCTTGTTCGGTTCCGGTCCATTTATATTACCTGCAGGTACTACAGAAAGATTTTCATTAGCCTTGGTATTTGGAAACGACTTACAAGATATTCAAAGAAATAAAGAGGTTGTCCAAGACATATATAATAATAATTATAATTTTGCCCGACCTCCTGATAAGCCAACTTTAACTGCAGTAGCCGGTGATCGAAAGGTAACATTATATTGGGATAATGCATCAGAAAATTCTTACGACGATTTTTTGAAAGATTATGATTTTGAAGGATATAAAATTTATAGGGCCACTGATCCCGGTTTTCTCGATGCGTATACAATTACCAGCGGCTACGGCGAAAATACTCTTTTCAAACCTGCTGCTCAATTTGATATTGTAGATGATATACAAGGATTTTTCCCTCTTGATTATCAGGGAGTTAAAATTTATATGGGTGATAACAAGGGATTGAGGCACTCCTGGGTCGATACAAATGTAGTAAACGGACAAACATATTACTATGCATTAGTTTCTTACGATAAAGGAAATTCAGAAATAGGTTTATATCCATCCGAATGTGCCAAGGTTATTGTTCGTGATCTTGCAGGAAATATAACGGTAGATAAAAATACTGCATATGTTACCCCTGGAACGAGGACAGCAGGATATGTTCAGCCAGGTTTGGAAAACGGGATTGTACATAGCAATGGTTTTGGCACTGGAAATGTCAAAATCGATATTTTGGATCCAAATAAAATTTCAAATGGAAATTACTCTCTTTCCTTTGATGATACGACACATCCAGATACAATATCGTACACTTTATTTAAAATAAACGGCACTGATTCCTCAAAGATTTTCGTCGACTCACGATACATTAACGGGGAAGATTTCAATCCCTTGTTTAATGGAATGCGGATTCTTGTAACAAATGATACTATTGCTTATGATCCTGACAACTCCGGTTGGAAGAACGGGACTTCAAATCTTCTCATTCAAGGACAACTTTTATATCCCTTACCATCAAGAGTGCATGGATATCCCTCCAGTTATGAAATCCGGGTAGGGTTACCTGATTCCTCTTGGCGGTATGGCTACAGATCTGCTACAAATTTCCAGGTATGGGATATCTATGAAAATGAAAAAATGAGATATTACTTGTGGGAACCAGATACACTCATCGATGGGAAAATATCTGCAGGAGATTATATAACAATTTGGAAACAGGTGAACTCAATTTGGAATGAAATTTGGAAATTTACTTTTATTGCACCGCCAAATCAAAAATTATTTCTGCCTTCTGATGGAGAATTAGGAGAAATTATTATTAAAACTCCATTCCGAAATGGTGACATATTTACATTCCAAACCAGGGGAGCAGAGATAAATTCGAAACAAGCAGTTGAAGATCTTAGCAAGATTGCCGTTGTTCCTAATCCATATGTAGGTTCCGCACTGTGGGAGCCGCAAAGATTAACATCTTCAGGGAGAGGAGAAAGACGGGTATATTTCATACATCTTCCGAAAGAGGCTACGATTCGTATTTATACAATTAGCGGGGATCTTGTAAAAACCATTTATCATAATACTTTAAATTTTGATGGCCAAGAACCTTGGGATCTCACAAATCAAAATGGTCTGGATATAGCACCCGGGATATATATTTTCCAGGTTGAGTCACCTGGTCTACCAAGTAAAATTGACAAATTCGCCATAATTAAATAAAACGGGTTTGTGTTATGGATAAAAAGAAATTTATAGTCCTTATAGTTTTGCTTTTAAGCAATTACGGATTATCTCAAGTCTTTTCTGGTACAACTGCAGGTCAATTTTTAAAAATTGAAGTTGGTGCTAAGGCAATTGGAATGGGAGGAGCCTTTGTCTCGCAGTCGAATGATGCATCTTCGTTATATTGGAATCCTGGCAGTTTAGCAAAACTTAAAAATAATTCGGCAATGTTTGCTCATACCTATTGGATAGCTAACATAAACCATGATTTTGCCGGAGTAATTCTAAAAATTGGTGAACAAAATGCTTTGGGAATTAGTTATACGACCCTGGGAATAGGAGATATGAAAGTCCGCACCGAGATTTATCCGGAAGGAACTGGTGAATTGTTCACTGCAAATGATTATGCAATTGGAATAAGTTATGGAATGAATCTCACTGAAGATTTCAGCATCGGAGTTACAGGTAAATATGTCGGCGAGAAAATTTGGCATATGTCTGCCTCCACAATTGCATTTGATTTTGGTTTACTTTATAACACCCCAATACACAATCTAAATCTTGGAATGAGTATTTCTAATATAGGCGGAAAAATAAAATATGCAGGAGAAGACAACTTTATCTATTATAGCTATAATCCGGATGAACATGGAAATAGTCAAAATATATATGCTGAAATAAAAATGGATGAATGGGATTTACCGCTTATATACAGAGTTGGTCTCTCAATGAAAATATTAGAAAGTGATATGCATTCAATCATAATTTCTGCAGACGCACTCCACCCAAATGACTATAATGAATTTGTCAATTTGGGTTTTGAGTATGGATTTATGGAGAGAGTTTTTTTAAGAGCAGGATACAAGTCGTTGTTTAAAAAGGAGAGCGAAGAAGGATTGACTGCCGGGCTAGGACTATTATATTATCTTACAGATTATATGCCTCTTAAGGTAGATTATGCTTATGCTGATTTCGGCAGGTTGGAAGCTGTTCATAGAATTTCTTTAGAAATTGGATTTTAATGGAAATTCATATACAAGGAAAATTTGATGCCTCTTTTTGAAAATAAATACGGATATTTTTCAGATGAAGGAAATGAGTATATAATTACTTCTCCCCGAACACCAAAACCGTGGATCAATGTGATCTCCAACGGCGAATATGGATTGGTAATTTCACAAACCGGCGGAGGGTTTAGTTGGCTCACGCATTCGGAATTGAATCGTTTAAATAGATGGCATCAAGACCTTGTTCAAGATAATTGGGGGAAATATATTTATATAAAGGATAATACCACAGGTGATATTTGGAGCCCAAGTTGGCAGCCGGTTAAAAATGATCTTGATTCCTTTAAATGTATACATGGGATAGGTTATACAATCTTTGAAACTATTTACCGCAAAATTAAAATTGAATTGATTGTATTCGTCCCTTTTGAAGAAAGTATCGAAATATGGGATTTAAAAATTGATAATTTGAGAGATCAGAGTGTTGATTTATCACTCTTCACTTATTTTGAATGGTGTCTTGGTTCGTCTGCGGATCATCACCGCGAGTTTCATAGATGTTTCATTGACGTACAATTTGATCGAGAGTGTAATGGATTATTAGCTAGTAAACGAATTTGGGAAATTCCTTCAGAGGATAAAGGAAATTGGAATACTGAATATCCATATACCGGATTTTTATCGAACAATGAAAAAATTTCCGCTTACGATAGTGATAAATCCTCCTTTCTCGGGCAATATGGATCTCTTCAAAAACCTATTAGTTTGATGGATGGCAAACTTTCACAATCTACCGGCACATGGGGAGATCCAGTTGCCTGTTTAAAAAATGATATTAATGTTAAAAATAAATCATCCTTCAGAATAGTTTATACTGCCGGATTAAAAAAGAAAAGAGCTGATATAGTTTCGTCGATTCAAAAATTTAAAAATTTAAAAAATGTCGATGCCGCCTTTTTAGCAGTCAAAGAAAAATGGAAAAAACTTCTTGGAAACCTTGAGATTGAAACTCCTGATAAAGCTATGAATTTAATGGTCAATACATGGCTTCCATACCAGGCTATATCCGGAAGACTATGGGGAAGGACAGCGTATTATCAGCAAAGTGGTGCATACGGATTTAGAGATCAGCTGCAGGACAGCCTGATTTTCTTGACAATTAATCCCGAAGAAACAAAGAAACAAATCCGGCTTCATGCACGACATCAATTTTTTGATGGAACAGTCCTCCATTGGTGGCATCCTATAACTGAACTCGGTTTAGCAACAAAAATGACTGATGATTTGCTGTGGCTTCCTTTCCTTGTTATTGAGTATATCAAGGAAACAGCTAACTTCGAATTCCTAAATGAATTAGAACCATATTATGACTCGAATAATGAAAAAGGGACGATATTTGAACATTGTATTAAGGCAATTGATAAGGCTCTATCAAGATTTAGCGAACGAGGTTTGCCGCTTATCGGAGCAGGAGATTGGAATGACGGAATTAATGCGGCCGGACTTGAGATGAAAGGAGAATCGATTTGGTTGACGGAATTTATATATTTAATTCTGACCAAATTCTCTAAGATTGCTAAAAAATTAAATCAAGATTATTATTCCGAAAAATATGAAGTAGCTGGAGACAAACTTCAGATTTCTTTCAATAAAATTGCATGGGATGGAGAGTGGTACTTCCGTGGAACAAAAGATAATGGAGAAAAATTTGGGAGCGCTAAAAATTCAGAAGGACAAATATATCTTAATCCTCAGGTATGGGCTGTAATAAGTAATATAGCGCCTAAAGAGAAACAAATAAAAGCTTTAAATTCTGTTGAAAAAATACTGTTAAAGAATAATGGTTGTTTGTTGTTGTATCCTGCATATCATTATCCGGACAAATTTATTGGTTATTTAACACGCTATGCTCCCGGAAGGAGAGAGAATGGAGGAGTGTATACTCATGCATCAACATGGGCTATAATAGCACTCTGTAAACTCGATAGGGACGAAATTGCATATGATGTCTTCAAAAAAATATGTCCTATTTACAATTCTCAAAATCCGGATATTTATGAAGTCGAACCATACGTGACACCCGGAAATATTGATGGACCCGATTCAAAATTTTATGGGCGAGGTGGATGGACATGGTATACTGGATCAGCTGCATGGTATCAAAAGGTTATTGTTGAATGGATTCTTGGAATAAGAGCTTGCGAAGAGGGATTATTGATTGATCCGCATATTCCATTAAAATGGGTAGCGTATAAAATAAGAAGACTATTCAGAGGAACTACCTACCTAATCCAATTTAATATACCAGAAGATTCCGAAGGAATAGTTGATTTGATAAAAGTCGATGGTGAGGAAATACAAGGAAATATTATCACTCCATTAAATAAACCTATTTGCAATGTAGAGGTAATAATTCGTTAATAAAAATCTGATTTTTAATTTAATTACAAAGAACTATTAGCTTACTTTATAAAAGAATTAGTGTCAATAAACAAATTATTTAAATAAATTTTTGATTTCATTATTTGATTTAAAAAACTTCATGTAATTTTTAGCATCAAGTAAATTTCCCGACATTGGAATCAATTATCCAATATTAGAATTTCATAAAAATGCCTGGTAAAAAAACTCTAAATGGAATGTGGAATTATATTGAAGATCCAAATCATAATTATAGAATAAACTTCATCCTGAATATATCCGCGGATTCGGATAAATTCAAATCAATGGAAATTCCATCGAACTGGGAATTCGGTGGATTACAAAATTATCATGGTAGTGTTTGGTTTATTAAGAAATTCAGTAAACCGGCTGATCTAAAATCAGCGTTAAATATTTTAATTTTCAAAGGAATTGATTATTTGGCAGAAGTTTGGATTAATGGATATTATTTGGGTATTCATGAAGGATATTTCCAACCGTTTTCATTCCTCATTCCTTCTTCATTTCTCAAGGATTCTCAAAATATCCTAATCTTAAAAGTATCATCCGAAAAAGAAGAACCTGGGAAAGTATGGCCTGATCACAAAAAACAAATAAAAGGTATTTTCAATCATCATGATTGCAGGCCGGGAGGCTGCAGCCCGGAATTTGGCCAAGATAGGAATACTGGGGGGATATGGAACGATGTAGAATTATTATGGGATTATCAATTGTTTATTAATAATATAAAAATAACTCCAATATTTAATGAGACTGATTCTTCTGCTTGCATCAATGTAAATGTTAATTTTATTCAAAGTGAAAGTTTAAATAAAAATATTCCAGTCAAATTTAAAATCTTTTCACCTAATGATAAAGTCTATCATAAAAAAGGATTTGAAGTCAGTCAATATTCTTTTTCCAAAGAGATTTCGTACACCATTAGAATAAAAAACCCGGCTCTATGGTGGCCTTGGGATATTGGGAAACAGAATCTCTATAGATTGGAAATAACATCGCCGGCTTTTCATAAACAAGTACATTACTTTGGAATAAGAAAAGTAAAGCTTGACACAGCAAATCAGTTTTTGATAAATGATAAAAGACTGTTCCTTCGCGGAACAAATATTATACCTGAGCAATATTTATCTAAGTTGAATAAACAGCGTATTAAAAGACTTGTCAGATTAATAAAAGAAGCTAATATTAATATTGTTCGTGTACATGCGCATGTAAACAGGAAAGAGTTTTACGAGGAATGCGATAAAGAGGGGGTACTTGTTTGGCAGGATTTTGCACTTCAATGGAAGTATGAGGAATCGGATAAATTTTTAAATAATGCTGTTAAACAAATTAAAGATATGGTTCAGGTTTTATTTAATCATCCTTCAATTGTTTTTTGGTGCTGCCATAATGAACCTGGAGATCAGATTAATACGATCGACAGGTGTCTTTATAATGCAGTCAGGGAAGAAGACTATACAAGAATTATTCGAGCTTCTTCTAACTTTGAAGAGCACCCTTATGATGGATGGTATTGGGGAAGTATGGAAAATTTTGCCTCTGCTCCGATGGGCCCTCTCGTAACCGAATTTGGAGCTCAAGCCTTACCAGAAAGAAGATCTCTGAGTAAATTTATACCGAAGAAAAAGATGTTTCCGCCTAAAAAAGACTTATGGCAGTATCATAATTTTCAACCTGAACAAACTTTTCATGTAGCGAAAATCAAAATAGGTAATTCGATCGATGCATTTATAAAAAATTCTCAGAATTACCAGGCAAAACTTTTAAAGACTGCAATTAATTTTTACCGGAGAAAAAAGAACAGCGGAATAACCGGAATATTCCAATTTATGTTTATCGATTGTTGGCCTTCTATTACCTGGTCAATAATAGATTATTACGCAAAAAAGAAAAAAGGTTACTATATAGTAAAAAAATATTATTCGCCTTTATTGCTCTCAATTAACCTTAGACAGGATGAATATTATTTAGGATCTAGATTAAATTCAGAAGCCTGGATAATTAATGATAGACACATTGAATATACACGATGTACCTTGCTAGTAATACTATCCGGGATAACAATATTAAAAATTGAAAATATCATTATACGCGAAGATAGTTTTCTATATCTCACACCGCAAAAATTAGATGTATACATTCCAAATAATTTAAGAGTTGGACGACATAAAATCGTCTTCATGCTTAGCAATAAAAAAAAAAGCAATAGTCTTTTTGTTGAGGAATTTGAAATTACATTAAAAAAATAATTAGAATGGAGTAAGTATATGAAAAAGACAAAAACTTACATCTTGTTTTCTTTTCTGTTATTTACTTTAAATGCAAATGCCCAGGGACCTTATATATTCTTCAGTGACAGTCCTGATAATACTTTTTACGACTGGAGTTGGGGGTATGTTAATTCCCCAAGTTTATTAGAGCGTGTAGGTGAAAAATTTCCTGTAGATACGGTACATCATTATTCGGGAATAAATAGTTTAAGACTTCACTGGACTTCGAATCCCAACGGAGAGTGGGGAATCGCATGTGCAGCAATTGGAACTCCATGGCCAACTTGGGATGTAACAATTATGGATTCAGTTCAATTGTGGGTTTATACTGAGCAGCCCGTTGATCATTTAAAATTACCTGTAATGTATCTTGAAGACAATAACAATCACAGATCTGTTCATTTAAAAATTTCCGATTATTCCTCAGATATTCCCGCAAATATTTGGACTAAAGTTTCCTTACCTATTGATATTTTTATTAACGGTTCAAGTGGTGTTGATTTTACCATAATCAAAACAATATTCTTTGGCCAGGATGAAGCTGATGGGGAGGAGCATACATTTTCCCTGGACGAAATTAGGATAATTTCAAATGAAACTGCAAGTGATACCATCCCACCAGCTCCTCCCGTAGGTTTATCTGCAGAAGGATTCGACAGACATATTGATTTGAAATGGACATTAAATTCAGAGCAAGATGTAGCAGGTTATAATATTTATAAGCAACAGGGAATCGATTTTGTAATTATAGGTGTAGCCTCCAAAGACGATAGATATTATACTGATTTTATTGGACAGAGTGGTGCCACCGGTACTTATAAGATAACCGCGTTTGATAATAATCAGAACGAATCCGGATTTTCAGGAACTGCAAGTTCTTCAACCCATGAATTAAATGATGATGAACTTCTTGATATGGTTGAAGAAGCTACGTTTAGATATTTTTGGGATTACGCCTATCCTTATTCAGGGTTAGCAAGAGAAAGAACAGGTTCAGGTAATACTGTCACTACCGGTGGATCAGGTTTCGGAATTATGGCAATACTTGTGGGAATAGAAAGAGGATTTATAACCCGTGAACAAGGAGCTCAAAGAATGCTTCTAATATTAAATTTTCTTTCAACTAGGGCTGACAGGTTCCATGGTGCCTTGCCTCACTGGTTAGATGGTGAAACCGGTCATGTAATTCCTTTCAGCCAGTACGATGACGGTGGGGATCTTGTGGAAACTGCTTTTATGATGCAAGGTCTCCTTGCTGCCAAACAATATTTCAATCAGAATAATACAACAGAAAATGTCATCAGAATTTATATTAAAGGTTTGTGGGAAGCTGTTGAATGGAGTTGGTATAGGAAAGATCCTCCAACTAATTATCTTTACTGGCATTGGTCGCCTAATTATGGCTGGATAATGAATTTTCCATTAATTGGATGGAATGAAACTATGATAACCTACCTATTAGCGATAGCATCACCGACATATAGTATTCCTGCAAATTTATATTATGATGGCTGGGCAAGTAGTTCAGACTATACTAACGGGAATTCATTTTATGGTATACTATTGGATGTAGGATGGGATTATGGTGGTCCTTTATTCTTCGCTCATTATTCTTTTTTGGGATTTGATGCAAGAAGTAAAAAAGATAACTTCACAAACTACTTTATAAATAATTATCATCATACCAGAATTAATCGAGCCTACTGCATCGATAATCCTGGCGGCTATATCGGTTATTCAAGTTCTCTATGGGGACTAACTTCCTCGGATGATCCTTACGGATATAGTGCTCATTCTCCCTTTAATGGCGATAATGGAACTATTGCTCCAACAGCAGCGCTTTCCTCAATGCCATACACACCAGTTGAATCTATGGAAGTTTTAAAAAATCTCTATAGAAATTACGGAGATCATATTTGGGGAATTTACGGGTTTAAGGATGCGATGAATTTACAACAAAATTGGTATGCACCGAGTTACTTGGCTATAGATCAGGGTCCGATTATCGTAATGATTGAAAATGCGCGAACACAATTATTATGGAACAAATTTATGGCGAATCCTGAAATTCAGCCTATGCTTGATACTATTGGTTTTGTCACTGATTATACTGATATAAAAAGGAAACCTGAAGCACCTGAAAAATATCTATTGAAAAATAATTATCCGAATCCTTTTAACCCGGGCACTAATATAGAATTCAGTATTTCAGAAACAGGTCCTGTCTCTTTAAAGATTTATGATGTTTTGGGAAATGAAGTACAGACTCTTGTGAATGAAGAAAAAGGCCCGGATAATTATAAAGTTAAATTTGATGCCGGCGCACTTTCAAGTGGAATATACTTCTATGTCTTGAAAGCCGGCGGAAAAATATTCAGTAAAAAAATGTGCTTGCTTAAGTAAAGGCATGAATGATATTCCTGCGTATGAATTTGATTTATTATTAGCGTAGGAATTTGACTTGCCTCGACGGTAGGCGGGTTTATCAAATTCTCGTTTAGAAAACAAAATACATTTAGAATGTTTCAAATGAAAAGAACAAGCTTTTTATGCATAATATTTATTCTGCTTTTTATTATTGAAAATTTAGTTCCGGAAGTTATTGTGAATGAAAGACCAGGAATTTTAATTTCGATGCTGAATCATTCAACTTCTTCAGAATTCAATAATGAAGAATTGATTCTTCAGTATCTTAAGAATATTCAGGATAATTTTTCTGCGGACGGTTGGGTAGTTCCTGCAATGGAGGATAATTCAGGGGAGAGAAGTAACCGGTTTTTTTTCACGGGACGATATTTTCGTTGATAACATTTGGCTTAATGGTTTGGGACATATGGTTTGCACATTTTATTCTTCCGGTTATGCCGATAAAGGCAATTTCTATTCCGCTCAGCTGGATTCTTTGCTGATAGATAGAATCATTGGAGATTCAAATTGTTTAGCAGTTCCTTATACTGCAAATCAAGACGGAGGAAATGATTGGGTCGATGTTTTAAAAGGATTTTCTTCATCGTGTGCCTGGTATATTTTTGCCAAACGTGGATTTAATCCTTTTACTTTTGTACAAAATCTTCCAACTAATATTAAAGATGAAAAACCGCAGAAATTTAATCTGAATCTCAATCATAATTTCCCAAATCCATTTAATATATCAACTACCATAAGTTTTACAGTTACGACGACACAACCGGTTGAGATAATTATCTTTGATATTCTAGGCAATAAAATAAGAAACTTGTTTAATGGATATGCTGCAGCCGGGATTAATCGAATAAAGTGGAACGGAAGAAACAATCAGGGACAAATTGTAAAATCAGGAACGTATTTTTATAGAATAATTTTTGGCAAAGCTGTATTTGATGATAAGATGGTTTTGAGTAAGTGAGATCATTTATCAGGATGATCACTTAACTTAAAAATTGTTGAAGATAGAAAGGTTAATTAACTAAATTTTTTATTTAGGGTATTCATGAAAAAGACTCTGTTCATTTTCTTTGTTATATTCATTCAATATGTATTTGCACAATATGTCCCTTCGGAAAATGAAAAAGCTTTTCTTGATACTCTTCAGTATAAATCCTTCCTGTATTTTATGAATGAAATAAATCCTGAGAACGGGTTAGTCAGAGACCGTACCACAGAAGAATCAGCATCTTCAATTGCAGCTGTCGGCTGGGGTGTTGCAGTCTGGGCAATAGGTGCAGAACATAACTGGATAACAAGAGAAAAAGCAGCGGAGCTTACATTAAACCTTGTAAGATTCCTCTATAATTCTGACCAAAGTGCAGAACCTGATGCAACAGGCCATCATGGATTTTATTATCATTTCCTCAATATGGAAACAGGTAAACGCGAATGGAATTCCGAACTCTCAACTATCGATACTTCCTGGCTTCTGGCAGGAATTCGTTTTGCAACACAATACTATAATCGGAAAAATGAAGTTGAAAAAGAAATACGTGAGCTGGGGGATAAATTAACTAACCGGGTTGACTGGAACTGGACAATTATTTATAAGTCAAAACAAAAAGAGCATAAAGGATTGATCGCGATGGGGTACACTCCGGAAGAAGGTTTAGGCGATTTTGGATGGTATGGTTACACGGAAGCTTTATATCTTTATGTACTTGCTGCAGGTACAAATCTAAGCAGCCCGGAGAAAGTTTATAATGTATGGCTTTCAGGCTATGATTGGAAAGAACCATACCCCGGTCTTGCCCATATAATATTTCCTCCTCTTTTTGGTCACCAGTACTCTCATATGTTTATCGATTTCAGAGGTCTTGCGGATAAATATTTAAAAGATAAGGGGATTGACTATTTTGAAAATTCAAGGAGAGCAACATTATCAAATTGGAATTATTGTATACAAAATCCTAAAGGATGGATCGGTTATGATTCTCTTACTTGGGGAATAAGTGCATGTGACGGACCCGGTGATTTTGAAAAGGATGGAAAAAGATTTTACGGATATGCCGGAAGAGGGGCAAGCGGTTCTGATGATAATTATAATGATGATGGGACTATAACCCCGGAAGCGGCCGGTGGTTCTGTTCCTTTTGCTCCGGAAGTATGTATTCCGGCTTTAATAAATATGTATAATAATTTTGGAGATAAAGGACTATGGGGAAAGTATGGATTAAAGGATGCTTTTAATCTTACGGTCGATTGGTATGATAAAGATTATCTTGGCCTGGATGAAGGTCCGATTGTAATTATGTTAGAAAACTATAATACAGGATTGGTCTGGAAATATTCAATGAAAGATCCTGTAATCCGGAATGGCCTTGAGAAACTGGGATTTACTAAATTGAAAAATGAGTGATAATAGACTTCTGTTTAACTTCACCCAAAATTAACATATGGTAAATAAAAGTATAATAACCCGGACATTCGTACTGATTTTCTTCCTTCTGCGATTTTTTTCTACACTCCCTGCCCAGGAAAATTATGAAGAAAAAATTAATATACTTTTGGCCAAAATGACACTGGATGAAAAGATAGGACAGCTTGTCCAGGTTATCGGAATAGATTCAGTTAAAGAACAACTTGTTCGTGATGAAAAAGTGGGATCAATTTTAATAGGAATACGCGGCGCCATAGAAGCAAATAGGATCCAGAAGATTGCTGTAGAAGAAACAAGACTTGGCATCCCATTGCTTTTTGCAAATGATGTAATTCATGGATATCATACAATTTTTCCTATCCCGCTGGCGGAAGCTTCAAGCTGGAATCCGGATCTTGTGATAGAAGCATGCAGCATTTCAGCTTTTGAATCAGCGTCGGAAGGAACGAGATGGACATATGCACCGATGATTGATATAGCACGAGACCCCAGATGGGGCAGGATTATGGAAGGTTCAGGTGAAGATCCTTACCTGGGGGGCGTTTTCGCTTCAGCAAGAGTAGATGGGTTCCAGGGAAATGATTTAAAAGATAAAACCAAAATAGCTGCCTGCTCTAAGCATTATGTCGCTTACGGAGGTGCCGAAGGAGGAAGGGAATACAATACAGTTGATATTTCTGAAAGAACTTTACGTGAAGTCTATTTGCCTCCTTTCCATTCTGCAGTTAATAGTGGTGTAGCATCTGTAATGAGTGCATTTAATGATTTGAATGGAATTCCGGCTTCAGCAAATTATTTTACTCTGACTCAGGTCTTAAGAAAGGAATGGAAGTGGGATGGTGTTGTTATAAGTGATTATAATTCAATTGGCGAACTGATTAATCATCGCTTCGCACAGGATAAAAAAGATGCGGCTTTAAAAGCTTTTACTGCGGGGGTTGACATCGATATGGTTGGTGATACGGTTACAGGTGATATTTATTCGCCAAATTTGAAAAATCTTTTTGAAGAAAGCCTGATAACTGAGGAGCAGCTAGATAATTCGGTCCGCAATGTTTTAAGAATGAAATTCAGGCTCGGTTTGTTTGATAATCCATACACCGATATTGAGTTTTTTAAAAAAAATGATCTTGATAAATATTATAAAGATAGTATTGCACTGCAGCTTGCCAGGGAATCGTTAGTTCTGTTAAAAAACGAAAATGGTCTTCTTCCCCTTAAAAAAGGAATCAGGAAGATCGGGTTAATAGGACCTTTAGCTAATAATAATGAAGATCCTATGGGCGCATGGGCAGGTGCAGGGAATCCGTCAGATGTGGTTACAGTTCTTCAGGGTTTAAAGAATTTATTACCTGGTAATACAGAAATTAATTTTGTCAGTGGATGCAATTTTAATGATTCCGATTATACGAAGTTTAATTCAGCAGTCTCTATCGCTAAAAATTCTGATGTAGTAATTATGGTTGTCGGAGAACAGAAAGATATGAGTGGTGAAGCATCCAGCAAAACAAATCTCGATCTTCCGGAAATTCAGGAAGAACTGGTAGAAAAAATATATGCAGCAGGGAAACCGGTTATCGTCGTATTAATGAATGGGAGGCCATTAACAGTTAACTGGATTTCAGAAAATATTCCTGCTGTTGTTGAATCCTGGTATTTAGGTAATCAGGCCGGAAATGCAATTGCAGAGGTTTTATTTGGAGAATACAACCCTTCAGGTAAACTGCCTGTTACTTTTCCGCGTTCGACCGGGCAGATCTCCCTTTATTATTATCAAAAAAGTACCGGACGTCCATTCAAAGAGGAAGATAAGTTTACTTCGAAGTATCTCGATTCACCTAATACTCCTCTTTATCCTTTTGGTTACGGTTTAAGCTATACGATATTCAATTATAATAATATAAAAATCTCCAAAGACAAAATATTAAAAGAAGAATTAAATCACATTTCTATCGATGTTTCAAACACCGGAACCTGTCCCGGAGAAGAAGTCGTACAGTTGTATATCAGTGATGAATTTGCAAGCATTACAAGACCTGTAAAAGAATTAAAAGGTTTTCAAAAAATTAAACTTAATACAGGCGAAACTAAAACTGTTGAGTTTGAGATAACTCCGCAAATGCTTTCGTTCCTTGATAAGGACATGAAGCCTGTTGTTGAACCGGGTAGATTTACAGTACTGATCGGCGGCAATTCTGTAGAATTAAAATCGGCTTCATTTGATGTAATTAAATAAATAATTGCATTTAATCTTTAAGAAGGAAATCAATTACTTTATTGCGAGACAAATTAAGAACTCAGTTTAACTTCATTATAATGTTGAGAGTGCAAAAAAGAAATTGTACCAGGTATTATACTGTCAGACAAACTGAATGAAGGCAAGTACTGAATAGATGTTCATTTGATTAAGAATAAAATTATTTTATCTGAGAATGATTTTGAAATTGAAGTAGTGAGAAAACGATAATGATTTTTATTAAGAACCTGGCCGGCAAATTAAAATATTCTTACTTACCGGCAATAATTTTTCTTTCTGCAATAATATTTAACTGTTCTCAACAAAAAGAAGGAAATATTGTAATTAAATTCTGGGCAATGGGTACTGAAGCCGAATACTTGACAACTCTTATCCCTGAATTTGAAAAGAAGAACCCTGGAATTAAAGTGGACGTTCAGCAAATTCCATGGAATGCAGCTCAGGAAAAGCTCGTTACAGCTTTTGCAAGTGATAATACTCCCGATATTTGTCAGCTTGGAAATACCTGGATTCCCCAGTTTTCTTCACTTCATGCAATTATCAGGTTGGACACTTTCATAGCTAAATCAAGAATTATTAATAAGGAAAATTATTTTACCGGAGTCTGGGATACGAATATTATGGATTCCTCTGTTTATGGAATTCCCTGGTATATTGATACACGGGTGATGTTCTATCGCCAGGATGTATTTAATAAAGCGGGGTATAATAATCCGCCGAGATCGTGGAATGAGCTCTATGATCTTTGTAAAAAAATTAAAGCACTGCATCCCGGTGAAGATAAGTATGCTATTTATCTTCCGACCAATGAATGGAATGCATTTATAATTTTCGGCCTGGAGAATAAGGCTGCACTGCTGAAAGATAATAATACAAGAGGCAACTTTAGTTCCGAAAAGTTTAAGGAAGCATTTGAGTTTCTGACAAAATTCCATAAAGAAAAATTAGCTCCGCTCGGAATTTCCCAGGTAACAAATGTCTACCAGGCTTTTGTTGAAGAATATTTTTCAATATATATCTCAGGACCTTGGAACATTAATGAGTTTAAGAAATGGATGACCGGCGATCTTGCAGATAAATGGACAACCGCACCGATGCCTTCAAAAATGGGTGAAAATTATCCGGGTGTTTCACTTGCCGGAGGTTCCAGCCTTGTTATCTTTAAAGATTCTGAGCATAAGAACGAAGCATGGAAATTTATTGAATTTCTTTCCGAAACTTCCACCCAGCTGGAATTCTACAGGCTCTTATACAATCTTCCTGCGGTAAAGGAAGCATGGAAAGATTCTTCCCTTGCAAATAATAAGTACATAAAAGCTTTTTATGAGCAGTTTAGTAATGTTGTTGCTACTCCCAAAGTTCCCGAATGGGAACAGATAGCTTTTGCTAAGGTTCAGCAATATGCAGAGGCTGTAGTCCGGGGAGCAATGACAGTTGATGAAGCCCTGACAAACCTGGATAAAGATGTTGATCAAATTCTTGAAAAAAGAAGATGGCTTCTTGGGAAAGATAGATAAAAGTAAAATGATGAAAGTAAAAAGTCAAAATAAAAAGTAAAAAGTAGTGAAAAATTCATATTCATTTTCTTCAAAGGCGGCATACTTGTTTCTTGCTCCGGCGGTAATTTCAATTTTGATATTTTTCTTTATCCCGGTAATTGCTGCTTTTTTAATGAGCTTTACGGATTTTGATATTTATGCACTCGGAAGTTTTCATACAGTCAGGTTTATTGGCTTAAAAAACTATTCACAGCTCTTTGATGATCCGCTCTTCTGGCTGTCATTGCAGAATACTGGTTATTATGTCGTACTTGCAACCCCAATTTGTATCGCAGTTTCTCTCGGAGCAGCATTGCTGCTAAATTCTAAGTTGATAAAATATAAAGGTATTTTCAGATTGAGTTATTTCATTCCTTATATAACCACCCTTGTTGCAGTGGCTATAGTATGGAGGTTTATATATCATCCTAAATTCGGAATACTGAATTATTTCCTTGGTCTCTTTGGAATTAATCCTGCTGACTGGCTTGGAGACCCTAATCTTGCAATGCCCGCAATTGTGCTGATGTCGGTCTGGAAAACCTTTGGATATAATATGATAATCTTCATTGCAGGATTACAGAATATACCTGAAGATTTGTACGAAGCAGCTTCGATTGAAGGTGCAAATGAATGGCATAAATTTAAAGCTATAACAATTCCGATGCTTGCTCCTACGACGTTGTTTGTCAGCATTGTTACTATCGTAGGTTACTTCCAGCTTTTTGCTGAACCATATATTATGACACAGGGAGGTCCGTTAAATAAAACACTTAGTATTGTCGGTTATATGTACCAGGAAGGATTCCGCTGGTGGAATATGGGTTATTCGGCTTCAATATCGTTCGTGCTGTTTTTTATAATTTTAATCGTAACCATTCTTCAATTTAAACTGCAGAAAAGTCATTTGGCATAAGAATGAAAAAGATCTTACTATATATATTTTTGGTTGTCAGTTCAATAGCAACACTTATTCCTTTTCTCTGGATGATTTCAGCATCATTTATGCCTGACGGGAAAGCAAGCGTTTATCCGCCGGTATTTTTCCCGACGGAAATAGTGCTCGACCAGTATGTTCATCTTCTTACAAGATTGAGTGTTGCACGCAGCTTATTGAATAGTATAATACTTTCTACTATGGTCACATTCTTCTCTTTATTTTTTAATTCAATGGCAGGCTACGCTTTTGCAAAATACAGGTTTGCAGGAAAGAGCAAGCTGTTCAATTTGCTTTTAGTTAATATGATTGTTCCCAGCCAGGTAACAATGCTACCGTTATTCCTGATGCTGAAATCGATCGGTCTGATCAATACCTATATGGCAATTCTTGTTACAGGTCTTGCTAATATATTTGGTATTTTTTTAATAAGGCAGCACTGCATGGCTATTCCTGATAGCTTAATAGAAGCTGCAAAAATTGATGGAGCAACTGATTTTCAGGTTTACAGAAAAATAATTCTTCCGCTTGCTGTTCCGGTCCTGGTGACTTTAGGAATAATTACTTTTTTAGGTACCTGGAATGATTTTCTCTGGCCATTAATTGCTTTAACTGATGATTCAATGTATACGCTTCCTGTCGCACTTTCCAGTTTAATGCTGGAACACACAAGAGATCCTGAACTAATGATGGCGGGCTCGGTCATTACAATTATTCCTGTTGTTGTAGTCTTTCTCGTACTTCAACGCTATTATATTAAAGGGATTATGCTTGGCGGTGTAAAGGAGTAAACCCGGTAATGGGAATTATTAATGAGCAATTGAATATTCTACTACTTTAGCTTTATTAAATTCATTTTTAGGGACCGTTATGAAAAGTTTGTTCAATCGGGAAACATATAAAGATGTCCTTGCACCGGGTGAGCTTTTAATCCTTTCGTTTAAAATCAATTCTTTTGAATCTTTCTGTTTAAAGATATTTATAAAACCTGAGCCGCATGAAACAAATATAAGAGAATCGGAGCTGTCATAATAAATATCGTCGGCATCATCCGGTAAGTTATATTCAGAGGTCATATTTAATGAAAACTCATCAAATAAAATCAGCTTTGGAGGATTTCTGCTGCCGATATAAATTACCTGATGAATTGTATCCAAAGCCTTCGGGAAATTGGATTTGACATTAAGATTGATTTTTTCAACTACAGTTTTCTTTTCTATATCGATGACATCCATTTGCCCGGCACCGGGAACATTGATAAAAATTAAGCCTTTTCTTTCATCAATCTGAAATGACTCGGGATGTGCAGGCAGATTTATTTTATAAATAAGTTCCAGTTTCACCAGGTCAATGCAGGCTATTCCGCCCGAACCAAATCCTGCAAATACCATATCCAGTTTCTTATCATACCGTATGTTATCGGCATCACCACCAATTTGTATCACCTTAAGGAGTTTGAAATTAGCCGAATCAAAAATCTTGCTATATTGTTCTATTATTATGATGATATTTCGAGGGTGCAACTCCAAACTGTTCTCATCGGTACTTCTCAAAGCTGATATGAGACACATTGATCTCAGAAAGGTAGCTTTATTTTCTGCCAAATTAGACAGTTCAAATTTATCTGATGCAGATTTAAGTAACTCGGTTCTACTAAATACAAATTTACGTTATGCTGATTTGAGTAATGCTAACTTTAAAAATGCAGATCTTCGTGGTGTAATTTTTAGAGGTGCAAATTTATCAAGCGCTGATTTCACAAATGCAAATTTACAGGGTGCAAATCTTGAGGATGCTATATTGGATAGTACAAATTTTAAAAATGCTAATCTCATGGGTGTAAAATTACAATCCGAGTCATTTAAAAACGTAAAACCGTTAATAGGGACAAAATTAGACACAAATATTAAAGATGATATTCAAAAGTGGTGGCCATTTCTATTAAATCAAAAATAAAATCTACAAAAATATTTCTATTCAATGTTATTTTATTCTATGCACTTTCTAATAAATAATAAGAATATTAAATCTTTATGTTAGGAACAATTGAGGTGATATAATCGGTTCTGCGTATGATTTTGGATGCTGAATGATGAAAATTTTCTTCGAGTAAAATGTTGGAAAATTTTTCTGGAATTAAAAAAGATATTGCTTAAAATCTTATTAAGGTTGAGTATAGTCTAGGTAGCAAAAAGGTAGCAAAAACTGGCATTGACTAGATCTGAATAGACCACCCACCCCTTAAAAACAGCTCAAAAACGCAATATTTCAAGGTTATTTTTATCAAATAGAGCCTGTCACGCAGGAGGTCGCCTACTTAAAACAATTCTTTTCAAAATATCCTTCCAAGTAAATTCCAGTTGGATTAACTTGTAGATAAAATTCGGAGACATTTGATGTACACAGAAAAAATCATTACCCGTGATAAACTGTATGAGCTTGTCTGGTCCAAACCAATGGTTGATATTGCAGCAGAGTATGGTGTCTCTGATAAAATGATAGCAAAAATCTGTGAAAAGCTGAATGTGCCGACACCAGGATTAGGATATTGGAGGAAAATAGAAGTTGGTGAGAATGTTCCGAAGCCCAGACTCCCTGATATCCTACCGAATTTTCCTACTGAACATACAATTAGAAAACAAAGTGAACCTTCCTTAGAGCTAATTATCTCGAATGAGGCTCAGGAGATAATTGATACCTTAAACGATCCTGTGAATAAAATATCTGTACCAGAGAAAGGTGGGCATATTCATCAAATTCTTAGAAATACAAAATCAACTTTGAGGCTAAGGGATTCAAGAAGCAATATTTTAGAAAGTGGACGAGAAGTAGGAGTTTTTCGGGTCACTATTAGCAATCAGGAATCAGCTCGTCTATTCAGAATTCTAGATGTTCTTATTAAAGAACTTGAAAATAGGAAATTCCCAGTTTATATAGAAAACGAATCACTCAAAGTTAAAATATTTGGTATGGGAATCGGTTTTACACTGAGAGAAAAAATAAAAAGAATTGAGCTTCCTAAAAGACCTGACTCCCACTGGAGTGAATATGAATATAAGCCGTCAGGCAAATTGCTTTTATCCATTGAGGATTTATATATCGATCATCCCACCAGAAGAAATTTTACTGACAACAATTCTGGTAAAGTTGAAGATAAATTAAATGATTTTATCATTGCTTTAATAATCTGTTCGCAGGCATTGATTGCAAATTCCAAATACCGGGAGGAGCAACATAGAATTCAGAGGGAAAAGGAGAAAAGAAGGGAAGCAATTATTTCCCAGATTAAAGAAGAAGAAAAGAAATTAGCTGAATTAGAAAAGAACATCGAGTTATTTAACAAAGCCAATATTATTCGGAACTACGTTGAAAAACTTAAGTTGAAGAATCAGGGCAATGCTCTGGATGATGAAAAAAAGAAGGAACTTGACGATTATATCAAGTGGGCTCTAGAGCAGGCTGATCGTTATGATCCGCTGGTTGAATCACCGAAATCTATATTAGATATGAAAGAAAAAGTAAGCAGATGGGGGTGGGATCGGGATGAAGAGTAGTGCGAGATTCCTAAAAAGTGTAGGTTTATGGAATAATTTCTTGACGGACTTTATTGCTTATCTATAATAACTTAGGCCAAAATTTCCTGATAGCCTTTATGGAAAGTGATAAAAGTGCTTTTAATACTCTTTGAATTGTATAAACCATATTTATTTTCTTGCCAATCTTAAACCTTATCCCGCTTGCAACTTTAATTATTTCTTTAGAACTTATATCCAAGTTAAAACGGAATATTACTCAAATGGGAATAGTTGTTCGGTTTTGCACTCTCCTTGCTTTCTTGTTTTTAATTTTGTCTTTCCAGACTTCTTCCCAAACTCATATCCTATTGAGTAAATTAAATTTTTGAATAGTGATGAATAAGCTATATAAAATCATCATCTCAATAATTCTCTTATCATTTTCAGTTTACCCACAGCAGTCAGATCTTCCTTTTGAAGATATCTCACTTGGAGATGGAACCTCGAGGATATATAACCTTTTTAGAAATTAAAACTCACCAAATGTTAATTCATTTTCAACAGAGATAACAATCTGGTTTTTATACTGGTTCGTTCAAGATCCTTCTTGCCAAATCTCATTTATTTATATATGTTTCATTTATATTTTGGTAGCCGGAGCAAGTAACAGCCAATCCAACAATACTTCATTATAAAATTCGAGAAAAGTTAAGCTAAGGGAGGATGGGTGCGAAATAGCTTGCAAAAACCTGAAGCCGGAACGCAAAGTAGCTATATAGATTTTACAAAAGTACATCTCAGAGAGTACAGAAGAGCGTCAAAGATTTAACATTGAAGCAAAAACTGCCGCTGCAAAAAGATTTAAGATAAAAACAGTCATTAAACATTTTATGGAGAAAATAATATGAGTAATCTCTTAGATGTTGCACAAGCGTATTTCAATGCGTGGAATGCACACGACTCTGATGCAATCGCTAATGAATTTAATGAAAATGGTGAATACAGTGACCCGAATATAAGAATACGCGGGCGTGATATCGGCAAGTATGTGCAGAGTCTATGGGAAGCCTTTCCTGACCTTTCTTTTGAAATAGTCAGCAAGGCTGAGACCGGTAATGGGATGGTAGCAGCGCAATGGTTAATGAAAGGAATCAATAAGGGGGCATTTCGGGGATTGCCGCCTACAGGGAAAGAAATATTACTATCAGGAGCTGATTTTATAAAGATAACAAACGGTAAAATTGAATCTGTGGTTGGGTATTATGATAGTAAAGCAGTACCGGAACAGTTAGGCTTACAGATAATGGTTCAACCAGATAAGCTTGGTCCCTTTTCATTTGGCTATTCCGTTTTTGCGCAAACCGGAAAATTAAATAAGCCGGGTGCATTTGCTATTACAGGAATTTGGAATACAGATGAGGAAACACCGGAGATAAGAGACCGGGGAAGGGATACTGTCAAAGAGTTGTTGAAAATGGAAGGATTTATCGGGGCAGCTCTGGCCCGTGCGGGTGAACGCAGTATTACAGTCACGGCTTGGAATCATCCAGAAGATGTTCGTCAGATTTTGCAAAGCCCATCTCACAATAACGCAAAGAAAAGATTCTGGGATGATCTGGCTAATGCTGCATATTTCAGCGTTTGGGTGCCTCATCATATTAATCCAATGTGGGTGCGGTGCGGGGAATGCAAGAAAATGAATAGCTATGAAAAATCAAACGGGCTATGTTCTTGCGGCAGTAAACTGCCGGATCCACCGCCTTATTTTTAATTCAAAATTGATGATCTCTATATGTAGATGTAATAATGATTCAATCAATCTACATATAATCTTTTGTCGTAAAGGAGAACTTTGAATAAATATTTTTTTACAAACCGTGTTAGATTGATTCTCCCCTGAAATACGGTAGACAACCTGATTTACATTCAGGATTTTCAATAAAATAGGTTCTAATTCATCCATTAGGTGGAGCAAGTTGGCCCTTAATAATAATAAGGGCTTTTTTATTATGCATTTTAATAGGGAGACAAAATGGGTTACTGGTTGTATATTTTCAAATCCAAAGCAGCAGAAAATTACCATACAGATATATCTCAAAATTCTACAACAAGAATGCCGAACATAACACACTAGAAAAAGGATTCACAACAAGGTGCCGTCCCTGTAAGTGGGGATTTTTTAGCCTGGGCTTCATTGCGGGATAGAAAATTCTGTTGAGTTCAGAGAGACTAAATATGAAATCTATTCAACTGTTGAAGAATTACACAGAAGTGCTGCGGGTACTCCGTTTGTTCCGGTTCTACAAATACCTCCGGATTTTTAATCATTAATGTGTGCTAAAATAATTTGTTTTTTAATAGACAATTATCGATATTTCACAACCTTTGTTATCCAATGAGCTTTCTAATTAATATTTCAAATCACTATGAAAGGTGTTTTATGACCAGATCTACGTTGAGCAGAATTCTTTTGATGACAACAGTACTTGTAATTTTCTGCCAGGTTGTCTCATTTTCACAGGGTACGAAGTTTATCCATGTCGCTACAGGTTCAAACATAATTGGGGACTGGACAGGAATAGATAATCCCGCTTTAAATGGAAACCCCAATGCGGTATTTTTCGTTACTCCGAATTGGGATCCCCAGGGAGTGGGCGGAGTATATGATAACGCTGCGATCGGGGT
>Ga0153915_10000612_pt1 | contig 33256 bp, 32 predicted proteins | sample Opewatmetagenome_2_FD_107003 | JGI IMG/M metagenome (GOLD analysis project Ga0153915, IMG submission 107003) | Freshwater wetland microbial communities from Ohio, USA - Open water 3 Core 3 Depth 3 metaG | ecosystem: Environmental > Aquatic > Freshwater > Wetlands | place: USA: Ohio, Lake Erie... | reverse complement strand
CGTTCACGAACATCCAGTGGGCCCGCCTCTACGTCAACGTCTACTCCGGTTCCGGGTCCGCCAACTGGCCCTCCCGCACCACGATCTCGCTCGATGGTAATGGTGATGGAACCTACGAGACCACGCTCGGAGTGGAGAACATGAGCATGAGTTCCTATTCCGGTGATGGCAAGGTGTACTGGCTCAACGACCACACGAACCGGGTCTACTCTGATTACGAGACCGAGTATGATGTTACGAGCCTGATCACGTCTGCGACCCCGTCAGTCCACGTAAAGAACGAGAAGACCGGAAGCCTTTATGACGGTCGGCTCAAGGCGGTCACGCTGGTTGTTGCCTACAATGATGGCGATACCGACCAGGTCCGGTACTTCGTCAACCACGGCGGGGACTGGTTCAATTCGGGAAGCTCGTCCACCACCTTCGGCACGGCCGGGATAGCGTCAGGATTCACGAACGCGACGTTAAGCAACGTCGGCCTCTCAAGCAGTGATGCCACCTATGCCTTCAACGGGGTATCCCTTGCAGGTGCAGACCCGGTCGCACCCATCAACTACTACGAGAACCACACCTGGTCCGTGAAGGATGCAGTCAGTACTGCCGCAAACAGCGTCTTCCAGTACAGTTATGTGGCACCGTCTTTCAAGACCACGCTCGCGACGCTTGCGATCAAGTACCCGGGTACAACAACGATTGCCCCGGTTGCGTCCTTCTCAGCGAACATGACGTCAGGCACGGTACCCTTCACGGTTGCCTTCACGGACGCATCCACAAACTCCCCGACCGCGTGGTCGTGGGACTTCAACAACGACGGGACGGTTGACAGCACCACGCAGAACGCAACGTATACCTTCCTGTCGGCCGGCACCTACACAGTCAACCTGACCGCAACCAACACCGCCGGCAGCAGTTCGTCGGTCCAGGCGGATTACATCACCGCAGGTTCAGGGCCGGTAGGATCTGCCCCGGTCGCAGCGTTCAGCGCCGATAAAACAACCGGCACCTATCCATTGACGGTCTCCTTCACCGATGCGTCAACCAACACCCCGACCAGCTGGGCCTGGGACTTCGGGGACGGCAACGTAACCAACGCCACCGTCCGGAACCCGGTCCACACGTACACGAACGCCGGGACGTATACGGTGAACCTCACCGCAACCAATGCAGCCGGCAGCGATTATGAAAACAAGGCCGGGCACATCACGGTCACCGGTTCGGCATCGAACGACCTCGCCATCACCGGGACGGTGGACACCGCACCGGTTGCAGCAGTCTTTGCCCGGGAAGCGAACACGGTTACTGTCACCGATATCACGAATACCGGAACCACTGCCGTCACCAATATAGAAGTCGGCCTGTATGCGGGCGATGTCAGCAGCAGCGTGCCGGTAAACACGATCACCATCGCATCGCTGGCGGGCGGTGCGACAACCACGGTCAGCCTCATCGACCCGACCATCCGGGATCTTGAAGGCGGCACGGTCACGTATACCGCAGCCGTTGACCCGGCCAACCTGATCGCCGAGACGAACGAGACCAACAACAACCAGACGACCGCATCCAAGCCCGTAAAGTTCAACGGGTACAAGGGCAAGGGCATCTACTGGAACGGCGGCAGCAACATCACGACAAAGCACACCTACGACCTGAACGGCGATGTCCTGTATTCCACCCAGCCCGCCACCGCTTACAAGGGCCAGGGCTGGGCAACACGGACCGAGACCTGGTCAGCGGGGAACCTGCCGGTCCCGTCCGGTGCGACCATCCAGAAGGTGTTCCTGTATATCAACTACAACTGGGACCAGACTCCCGCTGGTGTGCCCAACATGACCGCGACCTTCAACGGCAACACGGTCGTTTTGGGAACACCGTACATGGACAAGAGCAACTTCGGCAGCTATGCCAACTACAAGTACGGGCTGTATCCTGCGATCGATGTGACGACCCGGTTCGTCAACGGCGGCGACAACACGCTCGTCATGACCCCGGGCACCGGCAACAAGAATGCCCTGTACCCGAGCACGCTCGTCGTCATCTACGCCGATCCGACCGCAACACGGAAACAGATCTTCATCAACGAGGAATGCGATGAACTCGGGACGTCACCGTCCGGTTACAGCACAACGCTTGAGGAGGCAACCGCCTACGCACCCTTCACCGGCTTAACCATCGACACCGCGTCCGTCAGGACCGCGACCCTCCACAGTTTTGCCGGAAGTGCCGGGCCGTCCGAAGGCAACCTGCTCTTCAACGGTGCTACCGTTGCGACCGCAGCCTGGCAGGGATCCTCCAGCACCGCCTCGGCCCGGTCCTTTGATGTGAGGAGTTACCTCACGGGAACCGGGAACGAAGCCGCAATCCAGGGGGATACAAGCGGCGGTATGGACGCTCTCATGCAGATCCTGGTTGTTGAATATGCAACCACAGTCTCTGCGCCGGTATCAGCGTTCACAACCGGCACAACCACCGGTACCGCACCCTTCACGGTAATCTTCACCGATGCGTCGACCAACACCCCGACCAGCTGGCTCTGGGATTTCGGTGACAATGACGCAACCAATTCCACGAAACAGAACCCGGTGCATACCTACCAGAGTGCAGGCACCTATACGGTCAACCTCACGGTAACCAATGCGGCGGGCAGTGACCGTGAAGAGAAGACCGGTTACGTCATCGTAACCGCAGCCGGTCCCGGTGCCGCCCCGGTAGCCTCGTTCAGTACCAACGTGGCAGCCGGTCTTGCGCCGCTATCCGTCCAGTTCACGGACAGTTCCGCGACAAATCCGACGGCCTGGTCGTGGGACTTCAACAACGACGGCGTTGTTGACAGTATCGAAGAATCACCAACGCACCTGTTCAGCACAGCGGGCATCTACACCGTGAACCTGAGTGTCACCAATGCGAGTGGCACCACAACCTTAACAAAACCCAATCTCATCGCCGTATCTTCAGGAGTAGACCGGCTGGCCACGGACCAGAGCGGCACGGTGAGCGGCGACCTGTATGTTGGGGCATACCAGCCGGTTGCGTGGAGCAGCCAGTCGACAACACCCGGCCTGAAAACCTTCGCGCAGGCCTACACCCTCCCGGCGCACACGGACATCCAGTGGGCCCGGCTCTATGCCGTGGTCTATGCAGCCGGTACCGATAACCGTGCCGGTGAGGCAGCGGTTACCTTTGACCGCGATGGCGATGGTACCTACGAGACTGCGCTCGGTACCGAAACGCTCGCCATCCCGGCAACCGGCACAGCCGAAGTGTATCGGGTTAACGACCACGTGACCCGGCAGTACTCGGATTACCTGATCTGGTATAATGTCACCCCGTATATCAGCGCGAATACGGTCAATGCCCAGATCGTCACCCGGAATCTGAACAGTTCGACATTTGACGGCCGGCTCAAGACCCTGACGCTCGTTGTCGCGTATAACGACGGCGACTCCGACCAGGTACACTACTGGGTGAACGACGGCCATGATTACCAGGTAAAGACCGACAGTGCCGTGACATCGGCATTTGCAACCGGGTCGCTTGCCCCCGGATGGACCACGGCAGTCCTCACCAATCTTGGTCTGTCATCGCAGGACGCTATCTATTCATTCAACAGCAATGAACTCGCCCGCCAGGGCAGCGGTCTGCCATCCTTTGCAACCAACACCTGGGATGTCAAATCCTATCTGACCGCTGGCACCGACACCAGTTTCACCTACCAGCATAACACCAGCACCACTTACAAAACAATCCTCGCAACGCTCACGGTGAAATATTCGGCCGCAGCCCCCGTAGCACCGGTTGCCGCGTTCAGTGCGACACCGGTCTCCGGCACGGCACCGCTGGCCGTCACGTTCACGGATGCATCGACCAACGCCCCGACAAGCTGGTTATGGGACTTCGGGGACGGTAACGTAACCAATGCAACGAACCAGAACCCGGTGCATACCTATATTGCCGCCGGTAATTACAGCGTCAACCTTACAGCAACCAATGCGGCGGGCAGCGACAGTGAAGCCAGGACCCGGTACATCACCGTAACCGCATCCAGCGTAACGCCGGACAAACCGGTTGCATCGTTCAGGGCCAACAAGACCGAAGGCGACCAGCCGCTTGCCGTGAAGTTCACGGACGCGTCGACCAACACACCAACAAGCTGGTTATGGGACTTCGGGGACAGCGGGTCATCAACCGAACAGAACCCGGTCCATACCTATATTGCCGCCGGTAATTACAGCGTCAACCTTACAGCAACCAATCTGGCCGGCAGCGACAGTGAAGCCAGGACCCGGTACATCACCGTAACCGCATCCAGCGTAACGCCGGATAAACCGGTTGCATCGTTCAGGGCCAACAAGACCGAAGGCGACCAGCCGCTTGTCGTGAAGTTCACGGACGCGTCGACCAACACACCAACAAGCTGGTCGTGGGACTTCGGTGACAGCGGGTCATCGGCCGAACAGAACCCGGTCCACCGGTATACAACAACCGGCACGTATACGGTCAGCCTGACGGCAACCAATGCGGCGGGCAGCAACCAGGTAACCAGGACCCGGTACATATCCGTCATTGCCCCGGTTGTCGAGAACAACGGGTTCGTGATCCCTGAAATCGAGACTACGACCACCGGAACCACCCAGAACGTCACCATCAACAGCACCAGCGCGAACGTCACAACAACCGGCAATGTCGTCACCATCAACAACACGGCCAGCTGGTCGTCCCTGGCAATCACCCTGAGCGGTACGCCGGAGACCGGGACCGGGACCATCAACGGCACCGTTGAGACCGTCAGGGCCGTTACCGAACCGGTCACCGTGCCGCTCGCGGAAGTCGGCACGCCGACCGTCCAGATCGCGCTGGACCTGGACGCAATGCCCAACACGACAGCCGCCATCACGCAGACCATAACCAAGGAACCGGACAGCACCGCCCAGAGTTCGTTCACCCTGCTCGCCAGTGCGGACGGCAAGCAGATCGATGATATCGCGTATACCATCAACATCGCAAAGACCGACCTCAAAAACGCCGGCGACGGCGGCATTATCCAGTCCGCGACCCTCACCATGACCGTCAGCCCGGCCTGGGTTGCCGCACAGGGAGGTTTCGGCAATATCAGGGTTCTCCGGAGAGCCGATGACGGCACGACCCAGATCCTGGTGCCGGTGCTCGCGGGTACCGATGCCTCCGGGAACTACATCCTGACCGTGGTCTCCCCAGGCGGCCTCTCGACCTTCTCGCTCGCATCACTCTCACCAGTCACTTCAACCACAACCTCCGGCAGCGCCTCAACCTCAGGTTCTTCCACCGCCAGCGCATCCACCTCTGCCGGCATTGAGACCAGCAGTGCGGATCCTGCGGACTCATCAGTCATATCGTCCTCCTCTTCCACCGCCCAGAAAGCGCCGCTGGATCCCAGCGCCTACCCCTGGTCATCCCATGCGGTAAACGGAAATACCCACATCTCGCAGGTCGATATCCAGACCACCGCATCAATCCCGGACCTCTTCATCCTCACGACAAAACCGGATTCATTACCGTCGGCTATCGCCAAACCATCCTACCCGGTCTACGAATACCAGAAGATCGATCTCTACAAGGCAACAAGCGACGACGTTTACCAGGCCGTTATCGAGTTCACCGTCAGCAAGTCCTACCTGGATGAACAGAAGATGACCTTCCATGATGTCCAGCTCCTCCGCTATACCAACAAGGCCTGGGAACCACTCCCCACCGAATATGTTGGTGTGAGAAACGGCGACTATGTATTCAAGGCAACCTCAAGCGGGTTCTCCTACTTCGCTACCGCTCTCGTAAAAAACGCTACCTCCGTTACCGTCACGGAAGTTACTACCACGGTAACACCGGGCATCACCGTTACTCCGGAAACAACGGTCGTAACATCGCGGAAGACTGCGGTTCCGACTATCGCAAAAACCTTGGCCGCCCCGCTCGAAACACCTGAGGCACCGACCACTCCCCTCCCGATGGTTATCTTCGGTATCGCCGGCATCATCGTCCTCGCCATCAGCGTTGTCGTTATCCGGAAATGGTGGATACGCAGGCAGAACCCGGCGCTGTTCCGGAAATATTAATTATTTTTTTGGGGGAAATTTCCGTACGGCATTAATTACTTCTGAACCCAGCGGTGACACCGCAACCGGCATCACTATTGCACAGGAATATTCTTCATGGGGGAAAAGTCCGCGAACCGGACAATTTTTTGGCGGTGCTAGGGGGGTCGCGTGGGTACAAAACGATCGCTGATCATACCAGCGCGGGTAAGTGAGCGGTGAGTTGCGCGTCCCGTATCACACATTGATATAATAAAAAATTCTTTTTTATGGGATCCTGGTGTGGCTGAAATGTTCAGAACAATGGTATCCGGGCACTTACTTCTCGAGAGGGATTGTCGTGAGTTTCACGGACTCGACACCCTTGTGGGCCATCAGTTTCTCGGCAAGGTTTTTAAGGTGTGTACCTTCCCCGTGAACGAGGATCACTTCCATGCACCGGGTATGTGTCACGTGAGAGTGGAGCGAGGCTTTGATAATGCCATGATATTCGTGCTCTATCTCCGTAATATCAGAAAGAAGATTGCGTTGATCATGGTCGTAGACCATCGTAATGACCCCCTCCCGTTCCCCCTTGACGTCAGACATCCATTTGTAGTAGGTAATGTAGGTGCGGATCGCATCGCGTATGCCCTCCGAGCGGGAGGAGTACCCCCGGTAGTTCAGGATTTCATCGAACCGGTCGAGCAGGTTTTTTGGCAGTGAAATACCAATCCGTGAGAGGTCGTCATCCATGGTCATGGTAAGATCAGTGATGAGAATATCACCGCTGTTAGATTTTCAATGTTTTGAAAAATTGGGGGAGAATGTTGTACTGATTAAGAATTATCTTATTTGAGAATGCCCAGCGTTATAAGACCTTGATATACAAGTACGTATTTTGATGGCCTTGCCCGACAATGCATACTGACGTTTTCCCGTGGTTCTCAAAATGGATGAAATTGTCCTGATCCAGGGCCTGATGGCGATGAGGATTCGTACATCTTTATCGAATCCTGGCTGATGATCGATGAGAGCGGGGAGAGGGTATTGATCTGGTCCACGAATGGCCTCAGGTCTGAATCCGGTATATCTTCCGGCTTCATGAGGTGATATCATGGCATAAACCCGATAATAAAAAAACCTGCCAGATTACCTGAACGTATTACCTTTTTTAAAAAAATGTGATTTGATAGCATGAATACAAACTTTATTAATAATTGGCAAATTACAGTTTAAGGTACGTTGTACACCCATTTTCAGGTGCCCGATATCCGGGCCTGGATGAAATAACCCATGAAAATTACCTCAATCATGTGGGGGTCCTATGCCCCGGTACTGAAACGCGCAGCAGAAGCCTGTGGCATCGACTGCACCATCTTTCCGACCCGTGTGCTGGAGGATTTTCCGGAGAAGCGGGACGAGGCAATCTCCGTAATGAAACAATCGGATGTAATCCTCGTGTACCATACCTCCGACATGTTCTGGGAACAGGTGGACCGGGAGATAGAAGAGATCCGTACGTCCGTCCCGGTCATCTCGCTGGGCCCCGATCCCTCGTTCTGGATGCAGTCGACCGTACGGCCGGAGGTGGTCGCGACCTGTCACCGGTACATCACCAATAATGGCGATGAAAATTTTATCCGCCTCCTCCGGTATATCGAAAGGGAACTCTTCGGGAAGGACTGCCCGGTTGCTCCTCCCGCAGATGTCCCCTGGGAAGGATTGTATCACCCTGCCGCACCGCAGGTATTTGCCACCGTTGACGAGTATCTTGCCTGGTATGCCGATCGCGATACAGGAAAATTCCGGGTGGCCCTGATCTTTTCCCGGACCTCCTGGGCTGCAGGGAATGTTGCGCTCGAAGATATGCTCATCCGCAGCCTCGAACAGGAAGGCCTCAGTGTCATCCCGGTCTTTACCTATGCGATCCGTGACGAGGCGCTGGGTGCCCGGGGCATGGAGGAGGTAGTCTCTGAGTACCTGTTCCGTGACGGGATCCCCATTGTCGATGCCCTCGTCAAGCTCATTCCGTTCCTCTTTGGTTCGGCAAGGGACGCCTCGTCCGGCAGGGCAGGCTCTCCCGGAAGTATCGATCTCCTCCGGTCGTTCGATATCCCGGTCTTCTCCCCGGTGGTCTCCATGTACATGTCCCTCGAACAGTGGCAGGCCTCGGAAGGTCTCTCGATGGATGTCGGGTGGGCCGTGGCATTGCCGGAGTTCGAGGGCGTGATCGAGCCGGTCTTTATCGGCACCAGCAGGTGTGAACCCGATGGCGGGAAGACCCGGGAAGCCGTGCCGGACCGGTGCACGAAGATTGCAGGCAGGGTCCGCCAATGGATTGCTCTTGCGAAAAAACCCGCGCACGAACGTAAAATCGCGTTCATCCTCAACAACAACCCGTGTGCCGGGACCGAGGCAAATATAGGCGGCGGCTCGAACCTTGACACGCTCGAAAGCACTGCACGGATCCTGAAGCGGATGGAAGACGCCGGATACGATGTCTCCACTCCCCCCGCATCGGGAAAAGACCTCGTTGAAACCATCCAAAGGAAAAAAGCAATCTCGGAGTTCCGGTGGACAACTACCCGGGACATCGTGGCAAACGGCGGTGCACTGGCCCGGATGGACCTCGCAACCTACCTGCCGTACTTCCACTCGCTGCCGGTGGCAGTGCAACAGCGGGTGACCGGTACCTGGGGGGAACCCCCGGGAGAGGGAATGGTTCTTGATCAGGCGATGCTGATCACGGGCCTGGCGTTTGGCAATGCCACCGTGCATGTCCAGCCCAAGCGAGGGTGTTACGGCTCACGGTGCGATGGTTCGGTCTGCAAGATCCTGCACGACCCCAAATGCCCCCCGCCCCACCAGTACCTGGCCACGTACTTCTGGCTCGAACAGGTGCGCAAGGCCGATGTGATCGTCCATGTCGGCACCCATGGCAGCCTCGAATTCCTCCCGGGCAAGGGAGTCGGCCTTTCGCAGGAATGTTTCCCGGATATCGTGGTCGGGACCGTCCCGTTCCTCTACATCTACAACTCTGATAACCCGGCAGAGGGGACCATTGCGAAAAGACGCAGTTACGCCGTGATTGTCGATCACATGCAGACCGTCATGACCGGGAGCGGATTGTATGATGACCTCGAAGAGATCGATACGATCCTCACCGAGTACGAGACAACGAAGCACGATCCCGCCCGCGCCCATGCCCTCCAGCACCAGCTCAGCGATGCACTCATCCGTTCGAATCTGGATAAGGATATGCACCTGGGCCACGGGATGCCCCTTAATAAGATGGTGTCGAAAGCACACGAGGCGCTCTCGAAGATCCGCAATACACGGATCCCGTCGGGGATGCATATCTTCGGAGAACTGCCGTCCGGTGAACGCCGTACCGGTTTCATCAGTTCCATCGTCCGCTTCGATAGCGGCACCTCGTCGCCCCGCCGGATTATTGCAGGAATCCTGGGATTTGACCTGACCGGCCTGCTTACCGGGCAGGACCGGTATTCTGATGAACAGGGTATGTCCTACGGGGCGATCCTCGAACAGGTTGACCGGGAACTGGACCGGTTCATCGGTTCCGTGCTGGACGATCCCTCCCTTCCCGTTGCCCTGATCTTCGGGAAGAGGCTCTCGAACGTGCAGGTCGAGGCTCTCGATTCGCTCCGGGCACGGGTGATCGACATAAGCCAGCGGATCGATGCATCGCGGGAGATCGAATCCCTCCTGCATGGCATGGACGGCCGCTACATCCCGGCCGGGCCCTCCGGCCAGATCACCCGGGGGCACGAGAATGTGTTGCCAACCGGGAGGAATTTCTATTCCCTGGACCCCTACCGCGTCCCGACGAAATCTGCATGGCGGGTAGGCCAGCGCCTTGCCGATGCCCTCATAGATAAATATTCCCGGGAGGAGGGAACGGTTCCCGAGAATGTCGCGTTCTACTGGATGGCCGGTGACATCATGGCCTCGGACGGCGAGATGTTTGCCGAGATGCTCTGGCTGATAGGCGTACGGCCGGTCTGGCAGAAGAACGGGCAGGTGAAGTCCTTTGAGATTATCCCGCTCCACAAGCTCGGTCACCCCCGGATCGACATCACGGTCAGGACCACCGGTATCCTGCGGGACAATTTTGCCAACTGTTACGAACTGCTCGACGATGCCGTGCAGGCGGTGGCAGCACTGGATGAACCCCCCGAAAAGAATTTCGTGCGCCGACACTCCCAGAAGAGCATGGTCGAGGACGGGGCAGGGTTCCGGGACGCGACATTGCGCATCTTCTCCTCCCGCCCCGGCTCGTACGCGAGCGGGGTGAACCTGGCGGTCCTCTCCAGCGCATGGAAGACCCAGGGAGATCTCGCCGACATCTTCGTTGCGTATAACGGGTATGCCTATGGCCGTGATGTGAAGGGAAAGGACGCTCACGAGCAGCTGGCAACAAGCCTCTCCACGGTCTCGATCACGTTCAACAAGGTCCAGTCAGATGAGCACGATCTCCTTGGCTGCTGCTGTTACTTTGGTACCCATGGCGGATTTACCGCGGCAGCCCGCCATTACTCCGGGAATGTTGTGAAACCGTATTACGGGGATACCCGCGAACCTGAACATGTGGAAGTGCGGGATCTCTCTGACGAGATCCGCCGCGTTGTCCGGACAAAACTCCTCAACCCGAAATGGATCGACGGCATGAAGGTGCACGGGTATAAGGGCGCTTCCGATATCATGAAGCGGGTGACCCGTGTCTACGGCTGGTCGGCATCCACGCAGGAAGTGGACGACTGGATCTTCAACGACATCGCCGACACGTTCGTGAACAACGAAGAGATGAGGGAGTTCTTTGAAGAGAACAATCCCCATGCCCTTGAAGAGATCGCTCGCCGTCTCCTTGAGGCCAGCCAGCGCAGTCTCTGGGATGCCGATCCTCGGGTACTGGATGAACTCAGGAAGAATTACCTGGAGATCGAGTCGTGGATGGAGGAGCAGTCCGGCGAGGGGGATTACCAGGGAGGCAATGTGGACATCGTCACCCCGGATGATAATCCCCTCTGGGGTAGTGCGATGAACGATCTTCTCCAAAAGATCCATGCAAAACATTCACGGTGATCGTGGATTCATACAGCGGTAACGAAAGCGTGCCCCTTTGAACGCAATTGAAACGCACGGCCTCACCCGGTGGGACCCTCTGTGCCGTGGATTACCTGTCCCTCTCCGTCAACAACGAGATCTTCGGCCTGCTTGGACCCAATGGTTCCGGGAAGACGACAAACGTGCAGATGCTCACGACTCTCCTGCGTCCGACCGAAGGAACCGCGAGCGTCTGCGGGCACGACATTGTCCGGGCGGGAGAGCAGGTCCGTAAGGCAGCTCAGCTATGTGCCGCAGGATATGGCAGTCGACATCAAGTTGACCGGGCTGGAGAACGTCCTCTTCTTTGCCCACCTCTACGGCATCCCCCGTGCAAAGGACAAGACCGATGAGGTGCTCGCGATCATGGAACTGACCAACCGGGCGGATGATCTGATCCGGACCTACTCCGGGGGGATGCGGCGCCGGCCCGAACGGGCCCGGGCCCTGGTCCACGAACCGGCCGTGCACTTCCTTGACGAGCCCACCATCGGGCTCGATGTGGCTGCCCGGAAAAAGATCCGGGAACATATCGGGGGTTTACGGAAGAACGGGATGACCCTCTTTGTCACCACCCACTACATAGATGAGAATTGTCTGCGTGGAAAGTGTTTTTAATTAAAAAAATTTTACTAGTTCATACAAAAATGAAAAACTTTTATACTGACATAACATACCATGATCTGGTGATGACAGGGGAAATCATTGCCAGGCATCGGCCTCATTATGATCCATCTTAAAATGCATGTCCCTTAAGGAACTATCTTTTCCCATCTCCATTTTTAAAAATTCTTAAAACAAATAATTCAGTAAATTTCATACGAATTAAAAAAAGTTTATTACTAAACGGGGCATACTGGTATTCCGGGGTGATGATCAATGCACAAGCAACCCGGGCACCGTCCACCCAGATACCCTGATTCCGGATCTGCTTCTCATCAGTCACTCATCCCGTTTCATTGCATGGAAAATTCCTCATGCGGAGTTGAAAACCTGATGGTTGTAACCAAGAAGAAACCTGACACCAAGAAAGTGGAATCCAAGAAACCAGAACCGAAGACCGTTGAACCAAAAAAGGCTGTTGCGGGTAAGACCGTGACAAAGGCCGTTTCAAAATCCAAAAAATAATTTTTCAGGATAATCCTCGTAAGGCTTTTTTAAAAAACGGTCTCACCGGTTCTCCGGACAGTCCGATCTCCGGATTACAAACCGATCCTCAAACCGGGAGGTCCTGTATTGACATTTTTTCGGGGCTTTATAGGGTCCCGATTGTTAAAATACTCTCAATACACCCTCCATTCAGAATCACTGTACTCTAATTCGCCAAAAAGTGCGACTATCCAAAAACCGGTTCTGTAAAATGGGCTCTGATCGGAAAACGGGGCGTTTTTGAGGACTTTATCTTCAGGGGGAATGGAGATACAAAACACCCCAAAAAAAGAGGTGACCGGGGAGTTACTTCGGCAGCCCCATGAGCGGGCAGGCGAATGTCCCTTCCTTATGGGAGCTCATAGCGGGGAGAGTCGACCGGTCCGGCAGGAGTGCATCCTCCCGGAGGTGGCGGTCACTGCCGGTGTTCTCCGGCATCGCTTCGGCCGGGATCTCCACGATCTGATCGTCGAGTACCAGGAAGTACTGCCAGGTTGCGGCGGAGGTCCGGACCCAGAGCTCGCGGAGGGAGACGGCCGTTACCGGGACCCGGCGGAGCCGGGCAATGTCGCGCCCGTACGCGAAGAGGACTTCGGCCGGCGTGATGGCGATCATCCGCGTCCTCCTCACCCGGACATGGATGGTGAAAAATGCCAGGTAGATCGCAAAGTCATACAGGATACCCCGGCCTTTCGTGTTCTGGCAGAACTTCCCCTGGCGGTTGGCAAGAGCTTTTGCCTCCTTGAGCCCCACGCCCGGCGGGGGTCCGCGTGTCATACACTCCCTCCCCCACCGGATCCGGTGGCGATTCCACAGGTCCCTGCTTTCTGCGGACCCGGAAGAATCGCCCCGCAGCAGCCCGGCGCAAGCTCGCGGGGCAGGGCCTTTGTCCGGACCGAGACATTGTAGTGGTGCCAGTGGGTCCTCTTCACGCTGATGCGGTAGATCCGGTCGCCGGTCTTCAAGACCTGCTCTGCGATGATCCGGGGAAGAAGGAAGAGTGGGATCTCCCTCTCATCGTTTGCGCGGATGCGGACCATCACGACCACCGCCGCTGCCGGAAGCCGGCGATTATCTGATCGAAATGAACGATCTTTTTCTGGATCCTGAGACTCAAATGGGTCGAACCATGAGAAGACGGCGTTTTCGAGAGCCGGCCTGACAGCCGCTCCTGCCAGTTCCCGGGAGCGACAAATATACTTCCGGGGGTTTCTGGATTCCCGGTCATGCCACTCATGACGATGCTCCCGGGTCACATGCGGTCTTACGGTTTTTCTGTACCGGCGGCTCCGCTTCGAGATCGTCCATCCGGTACTGGAGATCGATAATCCTCTGGAACAGTTCTTCATTCATCCGGTCCTGCCGCTCCATCAGCGAGCAGACAAGATCGCGAAGTACTTTTTCGAATTTCAGGAACGGTATCTCGGGATCGCGTTCGCGCAGGTCATCGCAGGTATTTTTCCGGACCGCGTTTTTCGGGGGCCGGATCGATCCGATGCCCAGGCCGCGGAGGCCGGTCCGGCGCTCCACGAGCCGCGGTTCTGTATTGGTATCTTCTGAACAGGAATTCTCCCTGTCGGATTCCATCCTATCACCTCACAGGTATGGCTGGTGGTCTTCATTCGTTACCTCAAAAGAGCACCATACCCGTGACGAGCGTATACAGATCCCGGACCTTCCCCCTCATGCCGGCCTCAGCCGGTCGTTTCCGGAGGTAAGAGAACCGGGAGCCTGTACGGCGCCGTCGGGCGGGCCGATGCTCCTCGTGTCACATCCATCCATTTCTCCTACCACAGCACTTCCGTGCATGTGATTGCAACAAGAATGACATCTGCAATTATATATTCACATGATATTTTTGGATCTATGATTTATCTTTCTGGTTATATGAATAATGAGGGGATCGGATTCCCGTTTTTTATTCCCCCCCATACCATCGGTATTACAACCATAATGCATTTAATCATATACAAATAACAGGATGAATAAATCCGTACGGAGGATCTTTACGAAAGAGGAAACAATCCAGATATTTACCCGGCAGGAAGAGGAATTTATCAGTCTCCTGACCAGGGCCGGGACAAAGAAGAGCGTTGCCGCTGCACTGGTATTCCTGGCAGGCCGGAAGAAGGCATCATCGCACGAGATCGAGCGCGGGGCAGACCTGCGCCAGCCCGAGGTGAGTGTCGCCATGAAGGCTTTGATCCGGCGGGGGTGGGTCGCAAGCCGCAAAATTTCTCCCCCCTGTACTGGCAGGCCTGCCAAAGTCTTTGAACTGGTAAAACCGGTCTCAGAGATCCTGGACAGTATATGGAAAGATAAGGTCGATGCGCTGAAAGAGCAGATGGTGCTGATCGGCCGGCTGAAGGAATTTGCCGGACCGGGGCTGAATTCCTGAACGGGGATTCTGATTCTTCTTTAAAAAATATTTTTTAAGAGGTCCGCATACCACTTCCTCGATCCATCAACGTCACATTTCTGCAAAACCGAATCTTGTTTTTCCCCCATTTCGTGAATGATTATGGGACGGGTAAATAATAATCACGCCAAATTGTCGTCAGGCTCTTTTCCCTCATACATGAGGGTTTTACCGATATGCCGGAAAAATCTCCCGTGCAGGAGCAGGTGGATAATAAGCAGGGCGGCAAACGCAAAGCTCGAAATATCGTGATAAAGAACCCAGTCGTGCCGTGTAATCCCCATCCAGGTAACCCAGCTGCCGCCCCTCCCGCCACCGGATGGCAGGAAGAAATACAATACCAGCCCGGTGATGAGTGACGGAATGAATGAAATCAGGCAGCCTATATCAACAAGTGCATTGATCGTGACGCGTTTCATAAGAATCCTTACTGATTCTCTGGAGAGGCCCGGATTAATAAATACATGGAGAACCGGGCGGGTTACCGGGTTGTTTTTCTGCGGAAAATAAACCACGTTCCCCCGATAAGGAGACCGATACAGCCGATGATCCATGAATCCGGGTTGAGGAATATGATGAGCCCGAGACAGCTCAGTACTCCAATGATTGGCACCAATGGGGAATACATACGGTGCTCCTGGGGAAGCCGAAGAGCAGCAATGTTGGCAATCAGGTAATAGAGCAGCATGGCAAACGTGCTGACTGCGACGACCAGCGTAAGGTCGGCGAGAAGGATGGCTGCAATCATACACGCACCGGTAATCACGATGGCGTAATGGGGCGTGCTGAACCGGGGATGGATCCGTTCAAACAATGAGGGGAGATCCTGACTGCGGGCCATGGAGAAGACGATGCGGGATATCCCCATGATGGTGGTTAAGAGCACACTTGCCGTTGCGATCATTGCTCCCAGTGCAATCACCAAGACTGCCCCGGGACTTCCGGTCATCCCGACTGCATCAGCAAGGGGGGATCCGGAGTTCGCAAGGGCCGGTGCGCCGGCAAGACCGACAGCGACAATGCTCACGAGCAGATAGATGACCGTCGAGATCCCGAGGGCCAGATAGATGGAGCGGGGAATGGTTTTTTCCGGATGTTTTACCTCTTCGGCCATGATGGTGACCCGGGCAAATCCCGTATAGGCAAAAAAGATGAGGGCGGCCCCGCTGAGAATCCCCATCGACCCTTCCGGGGCAAAGGGTGTGAAGTTGCCCGGCCTGAAAAAACCCAGCCCGAACGCCACAAAGAACAGGAGGATCAGGACTTTTGCCGTAACAAGGAGGTTATTGAAAAGGACGGATTCTTTGAGCCCGATGTAGTTGATGACGAGGAACAGGAGGCAGATCCCGATGGCGATAATTTTTACCGGAACCGCCGGAAACAGCGTGACAAAATAATGGGCAAAGCCCAGCGAGACTGCCGCCCCGACAAAGATGTTGGAGAAGATCCAGATCCAACCGGCAATGAAACCGGCAAAGGGGGAGATGAGTTTTTGTGCGTATGCGTAGGTTCCGCCCTCTTCCGGGAGGTAGGCCCCAAGTTCGGCGATGCTCATCGCCGAGAAGACCGCAATGATTCCGGCAATGATGATGGAGAAGACCATTGCCGGCCCGGCAATCCCGGCGACTATACCGGTAACAATGAAAATGCCGGAGCCGATGATCGCCCCGATGCCGAGAGCTGTAGCACCAAAGAGGCCGATCTCGCGCTTCAGGACCGGTCGGGCTCCGGCATCTGGCATAAACTACCCTTCTTCGTTCTGAATATTAATGATATTGAGGTCCGGGCTTCCGAAGAAAAAAGATCATGCTATCGAAAGGGAGGAAATGTTATTATTGTAAATTATTTATAGACCCTGCGATGATGATCGCTCATGGCAACTTCAGGAAAAGTTGAAATCCCGCAGGGGGTCTGGGACTTCCACGGCCACATCTGCCCGTTCATGCCGATAGGGTACCGGATGGGTCAGGTCGCCATGCGGGAACTCGGGGTTTCGCATATCGGGGATCATGGGGCATTCGGCCTCTCGGAGATGGGCGTCGGGCACCCGCAGACCTGTATGATCGACGGCTTCATGGCCGTCACCGGCTGCACGTATGGCAAACTCATGATGGAGCGACTCAACTACGGGAAAGTCGCCTGTCTCCTCGTGGTCCCGGGGAAAGGAGCGGTCCGGGTGTACCTGAAATCGGAGTTCCAGGACGCTCTCGGCAAGCAGGAATTTTTCGTGTACCGGAAGAAAGGTATCGAACCGTCACAGGTCCCGGCCGATGTTGTGCAGAAGGTTGTGGATATGGTCCTGACCGCCCCGGAGTCGGAGATGTTTGCGGTCACGAAATTGCCGGACTTCACGTTCAGCCGTCCAAAGGGATCCTTCAACAAGACAAAGTGCAGTAAATGCGGCGAGTACGTCTTCGAGCGATACGTGCGGATGGTGGACGGCAAGCCAGAGTGCATTCCGTGCTCAGGGTATGACCAGACCTGGGTGAACGTCCTGACCGGCACACAATAACACGGTGCAGAATGGACAGCACCCTCCTCGTCGCAATCGTTGCGGTCTTTGTCGTCTCCATCATTTTCTCGATGTTCGGGCAGGGTGGCGGATCGCTCTATACCCCGATCCTCTTCCTGCTTGGCTACGCGACGCTGACCTCGATCTCGACCTCGCTCGTGCTCAATCTCATAACAGCGCTGTCCGCATCGATCGTTTATTACCGCTCAAAGCTTGTCGATGTAAAGTTCGCGCTCTGGTTCGTGCCAGGCATCTGCCTCGGTGCGTTCCTTGGCGGGGTTGCAGCCGCGTACATCAATCCCGTTCTCCTGATGTGGCTGTTCGTTCTTTTCCTCGTCGGTGCCGGTGGCCGAATGATCTACACCTACTGGGAGAAGTCCTCTCCGGAGGAAGCTTGCCCGTTAAAATTTTCAACGGGGATGTACGCCCTCATCGTGGTCTTCAGTTTCTTTGTTGGCATCATCTCCGGTCTTCTGGGAGTGGGCGGCGGGATCATTATCGTGCCCTTCCTGATATTCCTCTGCCGTTACCCGACGAAAAATTCTGCCGGCGTTGTCAGTTTTATCGTCATCTTCTCGTCCCTGTTCGGGGTATTCGGGCATCTGACGAGCGGCGGCTTTGACATTCCTCTCATCATTGGCTGTGCTGTCGCTGTCGTTATCGGGGCCACGATTGGTGCGAGAAGTATGGTGAAAATATCGAGCGGCTACATCAAGGCGGGTTTCGGGGTCATACTCCTGGTATTTGCAATTCAGCTTATCCTCAAACTGACGCATATTTTTTAAAAAAAACTTCCCGTGCGGGAGCAGATCAATACCTTAAAAAACCGGGCGTTTCTGAATAACACCATGCTATGGACATCACATTCTGCGCCCATTACCAGGGAGATGCACTGCCCCCAACAAACCGGTTCTGCCGAAACTGCCCTCTCGCAAAGACCGCGTGTGACCCTCTGTGGTTGCTGGTCGTTGCGTTGTCGCAATCCAATGGAGGCGATGCGGTCCGGTTGCCCGGGACCCGGGCCGTGATGTATCCCAATTCCAGAAACCGGGATATCATTCACCTGAAGATCAACACGAAATGGGGTCTTCCAAAAGAGGATTTCCTCCACTTCATCGCAACGGGTTCCGCACAGATGGGCCGGAAAGGCGAGCGGCTGAATACAAAAGTCTCACCAAGCATGACGCGGCAGGAGCCCTATGTTCAGTCAATTATTACGGCACTGGGGGGAGAGAATATTCCCGAGATAATGGCCGTACGGCGGATCCAACAAGATACCTTGGGATACCTGGAATAATCCGGCCCTATCACATCAGCAGCCCGGCGATTGCCAGCACCGGGAGCATGGTCACCAGGGCAAGGTGTGCACTGTACCCCGGGGAGGTCTGGAAGTTGTCCCGCAGGATCTCAAAGAGCTGCGTGTATGCGGTGAGGGTTACAACCACCTGTAGTACTGCTGCGGCAACCACAATTACCGGAATTCCGGTTATCACCGCAGCGAGCGTTGCGATCAGCGCAAGAACAAGCGCCCCGAAATGCGGTGCGAGTTTCATTCCCTGCATCCGGAATATGATGAAACCGGTTACCATGCTGCTGAAGAGGATCGCAAGGGCGATCACCTGGTAGGTCATGTTCATTTTTTTTACCACCTCAAAAATTCACAACCGCATAGGAGGGGTCGCTCAGGAGCTGGATGTAGGTTGCAGCCCCGGCAAGTTTCACCCCGGGTGCGAGATCCTTTTCGGTTATTCCGCGGAACGCTGCCGAGTTCTCACAAGCATAGATGGTCACGCCGGCCTTCACCATCTCGTCCATCAGCAGGTCAAGCCGGGCAAACGCCGGGTGTTTCACCCCGGCAGCGCTCCCTTTCCGCGCAATGCTGACCCCGTCCATGAGCAGGAAGACCGTCACCTTCTTGCCCATGCTCACGGCCACTTTTGCGAAGATGAAGGTCGCATACGCCCGTTCGGCATTCCCGGTACCGTTGCTCTGGACAACGAGGACCCGGTCCCGGTTTACGGGAACACCTGGTTCTCCCGTCTTCTCCTTCTTCTCTGCTTTCTCTATCGTGATGAAATGCCGGTCGCCTTCTGTTCCCTGTCCCAGGACCAGCGAACCGGCAGCAGTGATGGCTGCCGTAATATCTGCAAGGGTATCGGGACTGGTGCTCTTGACTTTCAGTCGCTCCCCTGCTGCAAGACTGGATAGACGCTCCCCCACGAGAATAACCGGGCCGGGGCAGGTCTCCCCGGTGACATCGATCTCTTCCAGGGTCTTCCCCGAGGGGGTCATCCGTATTTCAAGATCCTTCCCAAGCGGGGTTACTTCCACAGAATAACCGGACTTCCGTGCAACAGCATCCATGCCGGCCTCGGCCCCCGGGCTGACGATGAACCGTACCTCTTCACCGGGAACCTCAAGGTTCCGCAGGATATTTCCCACAAGAATACCGGCGTTCGGGGCCCTGATACCCAGGGCCTTCACGGTTTTTACCATATTATCCCCACTTCTGTTTGAACGTCCTGAGGGCCTCGACCATTGCACCCAGATCTTTTGGCGGGAACCCGAGGATCACTTCGTCTTCGGCAATACCGGAATATTTCCGCGACCCGTTGCACCCGAGCGTCATGTTCGGGACTCCCCGCTGTTTCACGGCGACAACCGCATCAGCGCAGAGCGACTGGATACCCGAGTAATCGCTTGCGATCCGGCCCCCCGATACGTGGAGGTATGCCTGCGATAACCGGAGCGCCTGCCGGGGTGTCACGACAAACACGACCACATCGGGTTCGAATGCCGCCTTATCGAGGGGTGCATACACGGAGGCAAAATAGGTCTCGTCAAGCTTCGGGATTGCGTGGACGGTCTCCACGGCTCCTTCGACCGTCTTGAAATTCCCGAGCTTCTGGTAGGTTGTGCCGTCAGCCACGAGGTCCGGTGAGGGTTCGATTCCCATCACGGCAGCGCCTCCCTTGCAGAGGTGTTCCGCACGGGTGACGTACCCGGTAAGTCCCTTGAGCCGGGCATCCTGCACAAACTGGCAGTGCCTCTCTTTCTTGGTCACTTTTTCATACCCTGCCGGCACATCCGCGGGAGTCCTGGCAAGTTTCACGGCTACCGGGCTCCCCTTCAGCCCCAGGAGCTCGATGAGCTCCTTTCCAATCTCCTCGTAGGTCATTTTTCCACCTGCTCCCCGGGATCTGCCCGGGCACCAGAATGAATGGTCTAACCATGCTGTATCGTCTAACCTATAAATAGGGTGTTATTGCACCAAGGGAGATTGCATAAAACTTCTGCACCGAATTTTCAGATGATGAAAATAATTTTTAAAAATCGATCAGAGAGAATGGCTTATGACTCTTGTTGATGGTTAAATCTTTGAATAAGATCAAGAATCAGGCTCTATTGTTTTTAGGATGCGCGGATGAAGCATGAAGAGAGAACGCGGCATAAGAAATGGTTTCAGGTTGCTGTAATTCCACACCAGAAAAATATTAAAAAAGTTCAGGTCGACAACCACCATCCCGGCTCACCCGCCAACCCCCATAATCATTCCGACAACCTGCTGCGCCGTTGCCGGGTCCGCAACCTGCGCGAGCACCAGCCCCGCCATCGCAACGAACAGGGTCCAGAAGACTTTCTTGACCTGTTCGTTCTTCCCGAACGCATCGATGATGGCATCCGTGTCCGCTCTCATGGCGCGCTGGATCAGTTTAGGCAGAAAGACAAAGAGCGGAAGGAAGAGCATCGCTGCACCGATGAACGCGAGCGTGATCTCGGCCCGGCCCGCCAGGAAGATCCCGAGCGGGACCGCGAAGATGCCGGCCAGGATCGCGGCCATCCCGACCTCCCCGAACCAGAAGTAATGTTTTTTCTCTGCATAGTTCAGCCGCTCCGCATCTGTGAGAACGGAGAGATCGAAGATACCAAGCACGGAGAGCATCCCATACCAGACCGCGTGCGTCTCCTCCGGGTCGGCAACGATGCCGAGGAAGAGGATTGCGACCGGCACGATGAGAAGGATGAGCGGCAGGTGGGCGAAGAGAAAAATGAGCGCGAGCAGGAGCCCGGTGCCGCAGATGGCGGCCCGGGTCTCCCGTTCGGATTCGAACATTCTCATCACTCCCGGGCTTCGCTCGTGTCTGCTGCGATGGCGAACTCGAACACCGGGCTGATGTACCCGTGGTTTGCCGGGCCAAAGTCCCGCTTCTTCCCGCGCTGGACGATCTTCCGGCGGGCGGTTCTGATCCGTACCGTGTGGATACCGGCTGCCCGGGGATAGACCCGGCGGCCATCGATATCCAGCATCTTCTGGTACGGTGGGACATCGAACCAGTCCGGCCAGAAGCGGACCCCCTTGGGGATGTCTGTTCCCCGGAAGAGATCCTGCATGCGCATCGGGGACACATTGTCGTAGATGATATCCACGATCAGGTCCGTGTCCTCCAGGTCCGGTTCCAGTTCAAGCTCGTAGAAGATCGGATTGCGCCGGACTTCATCGAGCGTGAGCGGCGTGTCTTTTGTCAGCGGCTCAAGGCCGGAGAATGTTCCCCGGTACAGGCCGGTTACGGTTGCGATTGGTTTGTTTTCTTCAATCATGATATACCTCCTTCATTCGTTCGTGCTCATCCCGGAGTTTCTTGAACTCCTCCACGATCTCGTCGTACCTGCCGATCCGCTGGTGGATCGAGAACAGGACCGGGTAGAGGGGGAGGACTACGCCAAGGATGAGACCTGACATTTCTGTTTCCATAGTGGCACTAATAGGAGAGGGATTATCCCTCCCTAAGGTCCAGAAGAGATTTGACGCTCTCGGGGCTCCGCCCCGCCGCGTGGGCACCCCCGGTTGCGATGATGCTGTATTACCTGTCACAAACTCCTCGATAGATTCCCAGTACGGGTAACACCGAGGCATCGCATGCGCCCCCGCCCCCCATTGGGGGGCAGGGCTGGCGCGAGGGGGGATTGTTTCAAATCTTCCGGACTATGGATGGCATCAGGCCAGTGCCGTCACCGTGTCGGCCCAGGTCTCGACCCGGGTCCGGATCGCATCGTCAGAGTACGAGGTGATGCTCACGCTCTGCCGGCCGAAGGTGACCATGTAGATCTCCCCGTTGGCATCGTGGCACTTCAGGGTGGCCGAGTAGGTGTCGTGGGCCAGGTCGTGGATTGCCGTTCCCCCGTGGGCGGTTGCGATTGCGGTGCTTGCCACCAGTGCTGCTGCACCGGCGGTGAACCCGGCAATGGTGTTGTACTTCCCGGATTCAGTTCCTACGGTCTTTGCGTCGCCGTCCTGATAGATGACCTTCGCCACGTAGTTCTCCCGGGACTTCTCGACCGGCTGGTGGGTGACGCCTGCACTCTCGTAACTGGTGCAGTTGAACGGGTTATCGGTAATGACCGCCTGGATGATTGTGTTGAACGCGGTCACATCGGTGATCGGGCTCGCGAGTGCGCGAACCGCTGACTTTACGGTTGTTTTCTGTACGAAATCTGCCATTGTTGTTTACCTCCTAGTTTCTGTTGTTGTGATGGCGGGATTCCGATCGACTCTTTTCATCACGGAAGAGGACTCCGCCCTCATCCGGATTTTTTGGTCTTTCCGGAACCCCTTCGTCTCGGGGCCCTTTGACATATCCATATAGGATGTGGGAGGCAATGGGCTTGGATGAATAAATTTTGAAAAGCGAAAATGGGGAATTTTGCACAGGATTGGAGCCGATCAGGGCACGTATGTTGGGAATTTGGGTGCGCAAAAGTTGTACGTAACCAAATTTACATCGGCTGCGCTTGCGAAGGTGTTAAGTTAGTATGAAAGAAGTTTTATAAATTCCCAAGAAAATCCATAAGATCAGGTGCCCTCTGGGGAACAACAATGTTGTCCATAATATTCGGGTTTTCCTGAATTGCAGCCTTCGTGTTAAGATATTTCTTTACCGATTTTGTTTCGCTAATGGTCTTCTTGGTCCGTTCCACTTCGAGATGCATCAGGGTGCTATTCAGGAACTGGTTAACCGCGTTGTCCTTCAACAACGTAGAGTCTGAAATCGGCAGTGACTGAGGATAGTGATCAAGATTTAGGTAATAATAGGAATCAGGGTCGAAAATGCGGTGTTTGTGAAAGGTGTGCGCTTCAAGATAAGCGTCCTTAGTTGCGAAGTTATTTTTACTGGCCCGTTCTGCTAGTGCATCGTCATTATTTAAATTGCCTAAAAATGGTCGCCATGGTTCTCGGTCGGTCCCTATGAAATCTGCCCCTAAAAATTGAGTCAGGATGTCGGAAGCTGCAGCTTTATTTTCTTGAACATGGGGAAGAAGTTCCTTTTTGATATGGGAGAAATATAGGGTAGCGTTGGAATTTCCCATAATCTTGTCAATGAGATGAATAATTGTTTTCAGTCGGGATGAATATGTATCATTACAAGACTTGGCATCGAAGTCAATCCAGATATTAGTGTAACCCTGAGTTTTATAATGAGACAGGATCGCCTCAAGATTTTTCTTGGATAATTCAATATGCAGGGGAGCAAAAATCGGCCGGTTATTGCGGTCCATTAGGATTTTGATGCTCTGATCGACAAAGGCAAGGTATTGGGTTGTATTGATATCGTCCCTTTTTTCAAGCCGGACATCCGGGCATAATACAAAAGCCTTCGATGCCGAATGAACATAATCGAGCAGGCATATGTAGCTGTTTTCATCAAGACCCGGGAATGTTTTTCTTGTCTCGCCGGAACCTACTGAAAATTCTTTAAATGGATTTTTCGGGAAAACGAGGGATACCGTTGTCAATGCGGAATTCCACATGCGCTTTTTTATATTGAAAAAAGAGTCGAGACCGTGAACCCTGTCTGGGCCTGCCTCATTCAGCAGATGATAGAGAGAATTCCAGCTGCGGATATCAGTGATAAATTTCTGGTATTCCAGGAATGGTTGTGCTATCATTCCGGAAACCGGAGAGACATCCTCAACGTTAATCCCGTTCCCGGCAAGAACCTTGAACGGTGTCTCAATCTTTCGTCGGAGATGTTCAATCTCAATTTGTTTGATAAAATAATCGCCGTCTTTTGCGTGAGTGATTGGATCGATGGAAATATGGGGATCAAACTCACGCGCTGACATGATAGTTCCTAATATATTCAATCGCAGGCATAAGGATTGTCCTCAAAATCTCGGGATCGATGCTGCACGGGCGCTGGTTTTCCCCGCTTGTGAAAACATTCTCTATCTTAATGAGAAATTCGAGCACCTGATCCGGGGGAATCCGTTGGTCTTCACAACAGGCTTCCTGGACAAACCCGATTGTCCCTTTCACACGGGATTCAAGGTTTCTGAAATGCCTTTTCGCAAATTTGTTGGGACGACGATCATCAAGGATCAGAAAACGGAGTTTGCCTTGCGCATCCAGCATATACCCTATCCCAATGGCCTCATATTCCCCGTCATTAATATGGTGTGGGTTCCTGCCGAAAAATGGTTTGATCAGCTGATAATAATCAAAATTGTAGGTTGTGACAAGTTGGGTAAATCCGCTGTCGTTTGTAAGTGGCTCAGGAAGTTCGCCTAAAATTTTATTCCCGAGAAAAAAAGAATACGCCGAAAGAAACTTAAAAAGAATGTCTTTTCGTTTGATGTCGCATGCGCAGCAGCTGTAAAACGTTGAATCCGCTACGACAGAATCTCTCATGTCAGTTGCTCGCCACGAGATCTTCGTACCGCTCTTCGTCAATATATCCCTTTTTTACAAGATTGTCAGCCAATCTCTTTTTTGATTTCTGAATGCCATCAAAAACATTTGACTTCTTCTGGTATTCGGGATACGTGTCATAAATGAGGAGAAGCAATTCTTCCGGAGTGAGCTTATCGTAGAGTTCCCTGACCATCTTCATGGCTGCAAGGATCGGTCCCATCTGGGGATTTGCTGAACTTGCAGTATAGAGTCGTCGGTACTCACTTCTGCCATGTGGCGTCAGCTCTACATATCCTCCAGTCAGCGTGTCATATCGAGCTGGTGGAATGTACGTCCAGCAGTTGATCACGTAGAACGGGTTCCTGATAATTTGTTCAATCTCCTCAGAATATGGCCCACGGTAATGAGATATAAACCTCATGAATTTTTGAATATCGGGATGGAAATTCCAGATAAAAAATGCCTCCTTTTCCAGATGGAGGATGGAAATTTTCTGATCTTCGGTACCCAGCAGTAAAAGGATGAGATGTTCCAACGCCCGGGACCTCGTATCAGTTGCGTTTCTCTGCTGCATTCTTTACCATCACGAATTTTTCGTCGAATCCTATTGAAATGTATCCATATGGATGTTTAAACAGTTTATCATAAACCCGGCACCGCAGGGGGTGAAATTGAATAAAGACTATTTTTTCCTGTGTCCTCCCTCATAGATCCCCGGATCCGACCCCCCGTCATTTCTCCGGGCAGTCCGATCTCCGGATTACAAACCTATCCTCAAACCGGGAGGTCCTATATTGACATTTTTCCGGTGCTTTTAAGGACCCCAATTGTAAAAATACTCCCAATCCATCCCCCATTCAAAATCACTGTACTGTAATTCTCCAAAAAGTGTGACTCTCTAAAAAGTGGTTCTGTAAAATAGGCTCTGATCGGAAAACGGAGCGTTTTAACGGGTTTTTGTTTTTGATGGGATTGCAGGTCCGGAAGATGGGGGCTCGCCATCGGAGATGGTACATCCCCGGCTGCCGGTGTAACGGGGCACGGTAACAACACTGGTCCGCAGCTCAAAATTTACTTATTTCATTTGATTTTTCCGATATGTGCATAACATTTCATTAACTATATTACAATATATGTCCCATATGAGCGGTATGAAGTATCTCCGACCTTTGGTCATCCTTACCGTATTGCTTATCTGCGCCCTGCTCGCAGCCGGCTGTACGTCATCATCGCCAGCCGGAACCACAACGACCGCCCAGCCTGCAACCACGATCGCCCCGGCTGCATCCTCCGGGAGCATCATCGTCTTTGCCGGTGCCGGGCTCAAGGCCCCTCTCGATGAGATCGGAACGGCCTTCGCCCAGAAATACGGTATTGACGTTCAGTACAATTATGGCGGGGCGGGAACGCTCGTCACCCAGATGAACCTGACAAAGAAAGGCGATGTGTTCATGCCCGGTTCAACCGTTGAGTTCCAGACGGCAAAGGACCAGGGCCTGGTCACCACCAGCCAGCTGGTCGCGTATCACGTCCCGGTGATCGCTGTCCAGAAAGGCAACCCGAAGAACATCACGACCCTTGCGGATTTCGCCCGGCCCGGCCTGAAGATCGCTCTCGGTGACGCCAATGCCACCGCCATCGGGAAAGCCGGTGCCAAGATGTTCAAGAAACTCAACATCACCGCAGCGGTCGAGAAGAACGTGGTCACCCGGACACCGACCATCAACGAACTCACGGTCTTCATGAACCTCGGACAGGCCGATGCAGCGCTGCTGACCCTTGACCAGATCGACGCCACCAAGGTCGATGCAATCGTCATCCCGGTCAAAGACAACAACGTCCTCGTCACCCCCATCGGAGCAACCACCTTCTCGCAGAACACCGGTGCCGCAGACAAGTTCGTTGCCTACGTTGCATCGGATGAAGGCAAGGCATTCTTCGCCAAGCACGGCTTCCCCATCTACCCGGACCCGGTCTATGCCAGCGTTACCCCATGAGGGTATCAGCAGGATGGAGTGACCTGTAATGGAATTCATACCGATCGGGATCGTCCGCTCCCGGCTTTCGACAGCCGGGGCACCTCCCTTCCAGAGTGTGTTCTCAGATGAGGAAGGGAAGATTGAGATATTCCCGAACTTTCAGGAAGGGCTGAAAAATATCGAGGGATTCTCCCACCTCATCCTCATCTCCTGTTTTGATCGGGCCACACAACAGGCCCTCACCGAACAGGCATTGATTGACGATGTGGCCCCGCATGGCATCTTTGCCTGCCGCCATTTCAACCGCCCCAACCCGATCGGGATCTCCTATGTGGCGCTGACCCGTGTTGACGGGCCCATCCTCTCCGTCAGGGGCCTCGATCTCCTGGACGGGACGCCGATCCTCGACATCAAGCCGTATATCCCGGCATTCGACAGCATTCCCGATGCCCGGTCCGGCTGGGTTACCGCCGATCACATCGGGAGGATTCGCGCGGCGGGCAGCCATGGCGAGAAGGCGCCCGGTTGCGGGCGACCGCAGGAATAACGGACGATTGCTGATGCGCAGGTTCTCCCTCTCCTTAAGCGCCATTGTTTTTCTTGCCATCGGCATCATCCTTCTCACGCTCGTTACGTACTCGCCCCTCCCTGCCCTTGCCGCAAGCCTGGCGAGTCCCGAGATCCAGTTTGCGATCCTGCTCAGCCTTGTCACGAGCACGGTCTCGACCCTGGTCTGCATCGCTCTTGCGATACCGGTTGCCTACAGCCTCAGCCGGTACCGTTTCTTCGGCAAGCGGGTTGTTGAACTGGTGCTGACCCTGCCGCTCACGCTCCCCCCGCTGGTGGCGGGCATCGCCCTCCTCCTCTTCTTTGGCACGACCCCGTGGGGCAAGGCGCTGGACCAGGCCGGGTTTGGGGTGATCTTCACGCCGCTCGGGATCATCGTGGCCGAGGTCTTCGTGAACCTCCCGTACATGATACGGATCCTGCGCTCGTCCTTCTCTGCCATCAATCCCCGGTACGAGTACGTGGCAAAGACTCTCGGCTGTACCGAGAGCGGGGCATTTCTCCGGGTGACGCTTCCCATGGCCCGGTCGGGCCTCCTTGCCGGGACGGTGATCACGTGGTCAAAGGCGATGGGGGAGTTCGGGGCGGTCCTGATGCTTGCCGGTGCCACGACCATGAGGACCGAGACGCTGCCGATCGCGCTCTATCTCAACATCTCGGGTGGTGACCTGGACCTTGCCGTTGCGGCAGCAACGATCCTGATCCTGATCTCGCTCGTCACCCTGTGTGCGGTGGAATACTTCGACCGTGATGTGCATGTGTTCTAGGAGGTGACTGTCCCGTGCTGCGCATTGAATCGCTCTCCATCACGCTGGGTGAATTCTCGGTACGGGACGTGTCGCTGGAGATACGGCCAGGGGAATATTTTATCATTCTTGGCCCGACCGGGGCGGGAAAGACCGTGCTCCTGGAGACGATTGCCGGTATCCACACGCCGGATTCGGGAAGAATAATTCTTGGCGACAAGGAGATCACCGCGACAGAGCCGCGCCTGCGCAAGATCGGCATGGTCTACCAGGACTACATGCTCTTTCCCCACCTGACCGTTGAGGACAATATCGTCTTCGGGTTGCGCCAGCGAAAGGTCCCGAAAGAAAAACAGCAGGCGCTGGTAGCGGAGATGTGCGCATTCCTGGAGATTGGGCACCTGAAAAAACGGTACCCGGGCACGCTCTCCGGTGGCGAGCAGCAGCGGGTCGCCCTTGCCCGTGCCCTTGTGCTCAAGCCGGAGATCCTACTGCTCGATGAACCATTGAGCGCACTGGACGGCCGCACCCGGGAGCGGATGCGCAGGGAACTCTCCCGCATCCGAAAGTGTACGGGAACGACCATCATTCAGATCACGCATCATTTCGACGATGTCTTTGCGCTTGCCGACCGGATTGCGATCATGCGGGAGGGACAGATCATCCAGACCGGCGAAACGTCGGAAGTCTTCCTGCACCCGGTCGATACCTTTGTTGCAGAATTTCTTGGTATCGGCAACATTATCCGGGGAACGTCATCCCGGTCCGGTGATATCGCCCGGATCATGACCCGTCACGGGACGGCATTCTTTGCTGCCTCCGGACTCACCGGGGATGTGGTTGCCACTCTTCATGCGGAGGATGTGATCCTATCGGAGGCACCGTTTGCCTCCAGCGCCCGCAACTGTCTCTCCGGGACGGTGACGGAAATTATTCCGGCGGGCAGCACCATCCGGGTGATCCTTGATGTGGGCTTCCCGTTAACCGCGCTCCTCACCCGCGAGAGCTGTCATGAACTGCATCTTGAACCCGGCAGCACGGTCTGTGCAACGTTCAAGGCATCCGCAGTACACGTGATCCCGGCCGGTTCAATCTGATAGCGCGCGGGATCGTTGTTGCATCACCGTTCATCGCTGCTGCGGAAAGGAACATCAGGAATGGTTCTGGTCAGCCAGCCCCCGGCCATGTGTTGTACTTAAGATAGCAGTTTTTTGGGCTCTTCACTCAGATCATAACCGGAGAAAGAAGACGGGATTCACAATTTCGTAATCCTCTTACCCTGACAGGAGAAAGAGAGAACGTACCATGAAGAACCCCTTCCACATCATGATCATCCCGACGCTGGGCTGCCCGGGCAGGTGCAAATACTGCTGGAGCTCGGAAGAAGGGTCACCGGTCATGACCATCGATACGGTGAAGGAGATCGTAGCGTGGCTGAAGGGGTTCCGGAAGGACCGGGTGACCTTCACCTTCCACGGGGGGGAACCGCTCCTTGCCGGGGCTGATTTTTACCGGCAGGCACTTCAGATGCTGGCAGGGGAACTAAACGAACTCACGCCGGATTTTGCCATGCAGACAAACCTCTGGCGGATGACACCGGAGATTGCATCGGTGCTCGCGGAGTACCATGTCCCGCTCGGATCGAGTATCGATGGCCCGGAACATATTACCGATTCACAGCGGGGCGAGGGATATTATGCGAAATGCATGCAGGGCTATGAGATTGCCCGGGCCGCCGGCCTTTCCGTGCGGTTCATCTGCACATTCACAAACAAGTCGGTAAAGCACCGGGATGAGATATTCAATTTCTTCAAGGAGAAGGGGTTTGTGCTGAAACTGCACCCGGCCCTGCCATCGCTCCGCTCGGAGAACCCGAAGGAATGGGCGCTGGAGCCGGAGGAGTATGGGGATCTTCTGGTATACCTGCTCGACAAAGCCCTGGACAATATCGGGACGGTCGAGGTAATGAACATCAACGACCTCTGCCGGTGTGTCTTCACCCGCCGTGGATCGGTCTGCACGTATGTCAACTGCATGGGCACCACGTTTGCCATCGGCCCCGACGGGAGCATCTATCCCTGTTACCGCTTTGTCGGGATGCCGGAGTGGGTGATGGCAAACGTGCGGGATAAACCGACAATGGAACAGCTCATGGAATCGGAACCCGGCCGACGCATGACCGCCTTCTCGGAGTATGTAGATACGGCATGTAAAGACTGTTCGCACATCCAGTATTGCAGGGGCGGCTGCCCGTACAATGCGATCGCTCCCTCGGGAGGATCGCTTGACGGGGTTGACCCGCACTGCGCTGCCTACAAACGGATCTTCGATGAACTCAACGAGCGGCTGAATAACGAGATGTTCGACGATGAGCCGATAGCGGGGACGGACTTTGGCATGCCAAAGGGCCATAAGCCGGTGAAACCCGGCGTGCTGGTGCTGATGCGATCCGTTGTGGAGAAGTGACGTGAAAAGGGAATTGCACGAGATGCCGTTTCATCGACAGTGCACCATCACACCAGGGTCTTCTGCGGATCCGGATTATTGAGATGCTTTTTTGCAGCCAACGTAACTTCCCGTCCCTGCGGCGTGCGTTTGATAAAACCGATCTGGATCAGGTACGGTTCATACACATCCTCGATCGTCCGCACCTCTTCGCCGACCGAGATCGCGATCGTCTTTGCCCCGACCGGCCCGCCATCAAAATCATTGGCGATAACCGCGAGAATACGCCGGTCCAGTTCGTCAAGACCGAGTTCATCGATCTGCATCATGGCAAGGGCGCTCGCGGTAATCTCCCGGGTTATCGTCCCATCGCCCCGGACAATGGCATAGTCCCTCACCCGGCGTAAGAGGCGGTTAACAATCCGGGGTGTGCCCCGGCTCCGTTTCGCGATCTCCTCCGCACCATCCGGCGTTATGGGGATCTTCAGGATCCGGGCGCTCCGGGTCACGATCCGGACCAGTTCCTCCGGGGAATACAGGTCGAGCCGGCAGGTGATGCCGAAACGATCCCGGAACGGTGCGCCAAGGAGTCCCTGCTTGGTGGTGGCACCTATAAGGGTGAAGCGTTCGAGATCCAGTTTGATCGAGCGTGCACTCGGTCCTTCACCGATCATCACGTCAATGAAGAAATCCTCCATTGCCGGGTAGAGCACCTCCTCAACAACCGGGTTGATACGGTGGATCTCATCGATGAACAGGATATCGCCCCGCTGGAGCGGGGTGAGAAGCGCTGCAATATCCCCGGGCTTTTCCAGCACCGGGCCTGTCGTGGACCGGATTTCAACCCCCATCTCGCGGGCGATGATATGGGCGAGCGTGGTCTTGCCAAGGCCCGGCGGGCCGGAGAAGAGGATGTGGTCAAGGGGTTCGCCCCGTTTCTGTGCAGCTTCTACCGCAATCTTCAGGCTCTCTTTGACCTGTTCCTGCCCGACAAACTCTTCGAGCCGCTCCGGCCGGATGGTGAGATCATCGCGATCTTCGGTGAGAGTATCCGGTGTGATGATCCGTTCAGACACGATCTTATCGCTCCTTGAGTTTTACAAGCGCCATCTTGATCAGGTTCTGCACCGTGGAGGAACCCGGATCCCTTGCCGCTGCATTGACCGCAGCACGGGATTCGTTCTCGTTAAACCCGAGCGAGACAAGGGCGCTGACTGCATCGTGGACCACCATGCCGCCCTGACCAGCCTCTCCTCTGGGCAGTGTCTCGCTGATCTTCTTCATCTTGTCCCGGAGTTCCAGAATTAAGCGTTTGGCACTCTTGGTCCCGATGCCGGAGATCCGGGTCAGGGCCTTCTCATCCTCGTTGAGGATCGCCATCGCGAACTCCGAGATCCCGATCTGGGAGAGGAGGTTCATGGCAATCTGTGGGCCGATACCCGACACACCGATAAGGATCCGGAACATCTCCAGTTCGCTCTGGTGGAGGAAGCCATAGAGGGTGATCGCATCCTCACGGACTGCCATATAAGTATGGAGCCTGACCGTTCCCCGCGTCCCGGCCAGCTGCTGGAGGGCCGGCTGGGTGACCTGAACCTGGTACCCGACACCATGGACGTCGAGGACCACCCAGCGGTCACCCATGAGGACCGGTTCACCGGAAAGGAGTGCAATCATGGTACTATCTCATTATATGGATATGACATAAGGCAATCGAAAGGGCATCGGCAGCATCATCGGGCTTTGGAATCTCCTTGAGATGGAGCAGCCGGGTGATCATCTCCTGCATCTGGCGTTTATCGGCACGCCCTGATCCGGTGATCGCCTGCTTGACCTGGTTCGGGGTATATTCCGTAACCGGGATATGGTTCTGTTCTGCGAGAAGGAGGAGGACGCCCCGGGCTTCGCTGACATTCATGGCCGACGTGATGTTCTTGGAGAAGAACAGTTTCTCCATTGCCACATGGGCCGGTGGATATTTATCGAAGAGGGCGGCTGTTTCGGTATATATGTGGAGCAAACGCTCCGGCGTTCGCTGATCCTTACCGGACTCGATACAACCGTAACATATCGGTTCGTGTTTCCGGTTGACGACATCAATGACACCATATCCCACGCGGGCAATCCCCGGGTCGATGCCGATAACGATCATTTCACAGATGCACCTGATCAGGTATTTGTCATTCCTCTTTTATACAACACGGGTGTGCGGGGTGAAGGTGACCGGTTATCCCGGCTACCAGGGGGAGATTCCACGAACAGAGGATTCCATTAAACAAACAATCTTGCCTTCAACTCAACTAAATTTTCCTTAACACAAATTCACATGACCGAATAATCCAGAATCGGTTCCCGATTTTTAAACCGCCTGATATATACCCGCATTTCGTCGGAATAAATTCGAAACCTTTTAATGAAGAGGTAGCCAATTTTACACTAACCACAAAGAGTATCAACTCGATGTGCGTGGCATTGCATTTTGAATACTCTCGTGCATTCGCACGCAGGGAGGAGGCTAAATGGAACATATTGTATTTGGCATTGGAATTACTGCATTGACAGGAGCTCTTGCCACTGT
>Ga0153915_10000611_pt1 | contig 33270 bp, 33 predicted proteins | sample Opewatmetagenome_2_FD_107003 | JGI IMG/M metagenome (GOLD analysis project Ga0153915, IMG submission 107003) | Freshwater wetland microbial communities from Ohio, USA - Open water 3 Core 3 Depth 3 metaG | ecosystem: Environmental > Aquatic > Freshwater > Wetlands | place: USA: Ohio, Lake Erie... | reverse complement strand
GACCAGCTCCGGTCGTACCAGGACTGGACGCTGCGCTACGCCATCCAGTCCGTTCCCGGCGTCGCCGAGGTGGCCTCCATCGGAGGGTTCCAGAAACAGTACCAGGTGACGGTCGACCCGAACCGGCTGGCCTCGTATGGAATTCCGCTCGACATGGTCGTCGAGGCCATACGGATGTCCAACAACGAGGTCGGGGGCCGGCTCATCGAGTTCGCCGGCGCGGAGTACATGGTCCGGGGCCGGGGCTACGTGAAGAAACCCGAGGACCTCGAAAAGATCGTCGTGAAAACGGGTCCCGGGGGCGTACCCGTGCTCCTCAAGGACATCGGTCGGGTGTCCCTGGGGCCCGAGATCCGCCGCGGCATCTCCGACCTGGACGGGATCGGGGACCACGTGGGCGGCATCGTGGTCATGCGCCACGGGGAAAACGCCCTGAACGTGATCGAGCGGGTCAAGGCGAAGCTCAAGGAGCTTGAGCCCTCCCTGCCCAAGGGCGTGGAGTTCGTCACGACCTACGACCGCTCGGACCTCATCCACCGTGCGATCGAGACCCTCAAGCACGAGCTCACGGTGGAGATGATCATCGTCTCCCTGGTGATCCTCGTCTTCCTCTGGCACGCCCCGTCGGCGATGGTGGCAATCATCACGATCCCCGTCTCCGTGCTCCTCTCGTTCATCCCGCTCTACTCCATGGGCGTGACGGTCAACATCATGAGCCTGGCCGGAATCGCGATCTCGATCGGGATCCTGGTTGACGGGGCGATCATCGAGGTCGAGAACGCCTACAACAAGATCTATCACTGGCAAGCCGGCGGACGGATAGGGGACTTCCACGAGGTGCGGCTCCAGGCCCTGAAGGAGGTGGGCCCCGGCGTCTTCTTCTCGCTTCTCGTCATCGCCGTCTCGTTCCTTCCCGTCTTCGCCCTCGTGGACCAGGAGGGACGGCTGTTCAAGCCGCTCGCTTACTCCAAGAACCTGGCGATGGCGCTGGCCGCGCTCCTGGCGGTCACCCTGAACCCGGCCATCCGGATGATGTTCGCGCGGATCGAGCCCTACACCTTCCGGCCGAAGTTCCTCGCGAACCTGGCGACGCGCGCCTTCGTGGGGACGTACTACGCGGAAGAGAAGCACCCGATCAGCCTGGCAATCCTCAAGGTCTACGAGCTGGCCTGCCGGTTCGTGCTGCGCCACCCGAAAGCCGTCATCGCGACGGCCCTGGCCATGGTCGCCCTGAGCATTCCCGTTTACTTCAAGCTCGGAAGCGAATTCATGCCGCCCTTGAACGAGGGCACCATCCTCTACATGCCGACGACCCTGCCGGGACTCTCGGTGGCCCAGGCACAGGACCTGATGGAGCGGCAGGACAAACTGCTCAAGAGTTTTCCCGAGGTGGAGCGGGTCTTCGGCAAGGCGGGGCGCGCCGACACGTCCACCGACCCCGCGCCCTTCTCCATGATGGAGACCACGGTGGTCCTCAAGCCCCAGAGCCAATGGAGCCCAAAGGACCGCTGGTACTCGGGCTGGGTGCCGGATTTTCTCAAGCCCCTGCTGCGCCCCCTCTGGCCCGATCGCATCTCCTGGGACGAGCTCGTGTCCCGGATGGACGGCGTCGTCCGCTTTCCGGGGGTGACCAACGCGTGGACCATGCCCATCAAGGCCCGGATCGACATGCTCACGACCGGGGTGCGCACGCCGATCGGGATCAAGATCTACGGGAGCGATCTCGGGGAGATCCAGCGGATCGGGGAGCACCTGGAACACGTCCTCAAGCCCATCCGGGGCACCCGGAGCGTCTTCGCCGAGCGGGTCACGGGCGGCTATTTCGTGGACTTCGAGCCGAAGCGCGATCAGCTCGCTCGCTACGGGCTCACGATCGAAAAGGTGCAGGACGTGATCATGAGCGCGATCGGGGGCGAGAACATCACGACGACCGTCGAGGGCCGGGAGCGGTACCCCGTGAACCTGCGCTACCCCCGCGAGCTCCGGGAGGACGTCGACCGCCTGGGGCGGGTCCTGGTCGCGGTGCCCGCCCCGATGGGGGCCCAGGTTCCCCTCGCCCAGCTCGCGGACATCAAGCTCGTCGAGGGTCCCGCCATGCTAAGGGACGAGAACGGTTTCCTGGCCGGCTACGTGTATGTCGATATTGCAGGCCGCGACGTGGGTGGCTACGTGGAGGAGGCCAAGGCGGCCGTGGAGAAGCAGGTCCCGCTCAAGACCGGCTACGTGCTGCAGTGGAGCGGCCAGTACGAGAACATGATCCGGGTTCGCGAGCGGCTGAAGCTCGTCGTGCCGGTGACCCTGATCCTGATCTTCGTGCTCCTCTACATGAACACGCGGAGCGCCTTCAAGGCGTCGATCGTCATGCTCGCCGTCCCCTTCTCGGCCATCGGCGCCGTCTGGCTCTTCTACGTGCTTGATTACAACGTGTCCATCGCCGCCTGGGTCGGGATGATCGCGCTCCTGGGCCTGGACGCCGAGACCGGGGTCTTCATGCTTCTCTTCCTGGACCTTTCCCATGAAGAGGCGAAGAAGAAAGGGCTGCTCCGGAACCTCGCGGAGCTGGACGAGTCCATCATCCACGGGGCCGTCAAGCGCGCCCGCCCGAAGATCATGACCGTCGCCGCGGCGTTCATGGGGCTGTTGCCCATCATGTGGTCCACGTCGGCGGGCGCCGACGTCATGAAACGGATCGCCGCCCCGATGCTCGGCGGCCTGGTGACGTCGTTCATCCTGGAACTTCTCGTGTACCCGGCGATCTACAAGCTGTGGAAGGCACGGGAGATCGGGCCGGAACCGCCGACGGCGGGTAAGGCGGGCTTCCGTCCTGCAGCCGGGGAGACGGGCAACGGCATCTGAGGAGGAATGGAGGAAGGCCGCAGCCGGGTTTGGGATGATCGCGGATTGACGGGGATCGCAGCTGCGATCCGAAGGAGGTGACGCGCGACTGAAGTGCGGGACGGAACGAGTGCTCGGAGAATCAAACGCGGAAAAAAGGAGGAGAAGGACGATGCGTATGAAACTGTTCGCGTTCTGTGCGCTGGCGCTGGCGGTCGCGGTTTATTCGGGCGCGGCCGGCGCGGCGGAGATGGGCCACGGCTCGATGCCGGGAATGCAGGGCGGGGGAAAGGCGGAAGGGCCCGGCATGATGCAGATGGGAGACAAGGTCTTCGCCGGAAAGATCGGGCCGTGGACCGGGGTGGCGCGCCTGATGGACATGAAGGCGCACATGGAGAAGGCCATGCCGTCCGGGATGAAGATGGAAGGGACGATGACCAAGACGCACCACATCGCAATTGCCCTGACCGACCCGAAGACGAAGAAGGCAGTCACGGAGGGCAAGGGCACGGTGATGGTCGTCGGTCCGGACAAGTCGGAAGCGAAGGCCGACTTCATGGTGATGGAGGGGCATTTCGGTGCCGACCTGACGCTTCCAAAGCCGGGGAAGTACACGTTCAAGGTGGCGATCCAATCCGGCGAGCAAATGGGGACTGCCTCGTTTTCCCACACGGTCAAGTAAATTCAGGGATGTTCCTGAGCTTTCCCCCCCGGGGAAGGGCCGCTACGCGCGGCCCTTCTCCAACGCCGGCTCCCGTCGGTATGCGGTATAATGATCACACAACGACGGATCCAGGGGGGATCGGAATATGAAGGTCCAGGAAATCCGCTCCATCGCGAGAGCCCGCGGCATCAAGTTTGCGAAGTTGTCGAAAACCGATCTGATTCGGACCATTCAGCGCGGCGAAGGGAACTTCCCGTGCTTCGGCACCGCCGTGGACGGCCTGTGCGATCAGGTGAATTGCCTCTGGCGCGAGGATTGCCTCCCCGCGGAGAAGAAGAGCGCTTCCTGACGCCTCACAGACCCGCGTTCATCCTTCGGAGGCCCGGTGCGGGGCCTCGCAGCGCCGAGGCGGGAATGCCCTTCAAATTGGTGAAACGGCAGGGAAAGATCGCGGTGATCGGCTCCCTGATCGCGGGGACTGCCGTCCTTCATTTCATGGTCCCGACAGGCCCGCCTTCATGGAGCTGGCTCCACGTCCTCGCCCAGAAGCTCTACTACGTTCCCGTCCTGATGGCGGCGTACTGCTTCGGCGTGCGCGGGGGGCTTCTGGCCGCTTCCGCCGCGACCGTCTTCTTCCTAACCCACTTTCTGATGGACCGGGGCGTCGATCCGGTCCGCCAGGCCGAGCAGCTCGGGGAGATCGGCAGCATCTGGGTGATCGCGGCCGCCGCGATGTTCCTGTTCAACCGGGACCGGTGCGCCCTGGAGGAAACGCAGAAGGCGCAGGAGGAGACGCTGACGGTGCTGGCGTCCTCCCTGGAGCTGCGCGAGCACGAGACGGCGCTCCATTCCAGCCGCGTCCGGGACTACACGCTCCTCCTCGCGAGGCGGATGGGACTCGAGAACGGCGAGATCCACGACCAGCTTCGGGCGGGCGCTTACTTCCACGACGTGGGAAAGATCGGACTGCCCGACAGCATCCTGCTCAAGGGCGAGGGCCTCAGCGAAGAAGAGTGGAAGGCGGTGCGGCTGCACCCCGAGTCCGGCGCGGCCCTCATCGGGAAGATGAGCTTCCTCGACGAGGCGCGCGAGATGGTCCGTTCGCATCACGAGAAGTTCGACGGGACGGGATACCCGACCGGGCTCGCGGGGGAGGGGATCCCGGTCGGAGCGCGGATATTCGCCGTGGCCGACGTGCTCGACGCGCTGACGACGGACCGGCCGTACCGGCCTGCCTCGTCGTTCCGCGAGGCGGCGGACGTTATCGCGAAGGAGCGGGCGACGCACTTCGACCCCGCCGTCGTGGATGCCTTCTTCGAGATCCCCTTCCGGGACTGGGCCGAGGCCGCCCTGCGCAACGGCGTGACGCTGCGTGAGGCGTAAGCCGCGAGCGCAGGGCCCGCCGCGCCGGGATCAATCCCTGAACTTCATGTGACAGGAGATGCAGATCTCCAGGACCCGCCCGTAAGATCCGGCGGCCCTCGGGAGTTTCCCCGTCGACAGGTCGGCCCGTAACGCTTCCGTCCGCTTGCCCAGCTCCACGAAGAGACCGTGAAACTCCTTCGATCGGGCGCGGTTCTTGTGGGGCACGTCGTTTTCGTGTCCGGCGAGCGATCGGACGAGCAGCGCCGCCGCTTCGTCGGCGCTCTTCCGATCGCTGAGGACGAGGGCTTCGGTCAGCTTCCGCGCCGCCTCCTGGAACCCCGCCATCCGCTCGTGCTGGGCCATCATCGCCTCCTCGCCGGCGCCTTGGGGGTGGGGCTCCCCCTTGCGGGGAGCTGGGCCGTGACCCCTCGCGGGGACCGACAGGACGATCACGACGAGGGCGGAAGCGAGCAGGGCGAAGAGACGCTTCATCGATGATCTCCGCTGAAGAATAGTCTCGGCCCTCTTCGAGAAAATTCTCGAACCGGGGAGAACCGCCACCAGCCCTAATTTTATAACCGCCCGGATTTGGCGTCTATTCGATTGAGCGGAGAGGTGGCATACGCTGTGCGTTTCTCTTTTGCCAATCGGTCTGCGAGAGGCAGTCAACCGGACGAGACTAATGAGGAGGCAACGACGAAGACACTCATGGTGGTGGCGGCGGTCATGATCCTTGGGAGCGGCGCGGCGCTTGCGGTCGAGAAGAAGGCGCCGGAAGCCGGGCCGTGGGAATACCAGCTGGCCCTCGAGACGGGGAAACTCCCCGCGTCTGATTCTGTGAACGCACAGAAGAAGAGCGGCCCGGCGGACGAGTCGGTCCCCATGATCGAGGTCGGGGGCCGCGTTTATCGGGTCGGCGTCGACACCGAGCAAGCCGGGCGCGGCGCCGATGAATCGGGACGGCCCTTCTCACCGGCGGCTGGCTGCTCTCAATGCCGGTGAAGGGGCCGCCCCGAATTCTTCCCGAAACGAAAACTTCTTTCCCTCGCCCTCATCCAACTCTGTAAGCGTCGTCGCTTCCCGAGGCGGCGATCATCTTCGAAGGAGGGCATTCACATGCGTCGTAGAGCGATGCTGTCGTTGGCCATCGCCGGCATGTTCATATTGGCGTCGGCAGTGGTCAGCCAGGCGAACTGGTACCACAAGTCCGGGAGCTCCGAGGGGAGCTCGTCCGAGATGACGTCGCCGTCGGGCGAGTCGGGGATGGAGGCCCCGCAGGCCGGACCGTACGAGCGGCAGGAGCCATCGGAGGCCGGGCAGCTTCCGTCCGGTGAGAACACGATGAGTACCGGCAGCGATTTCCGGAGCGACGAGGGTGGTCCGATAGCCGAGCAGGGCGGCACCGCATTCCGGGTCGACATCGACGCCGGCCCGTAGAGGCGGTCGGAACGCGGCATCGAGTGGGGAGGGCCGCTCCTCGGAGGACGGGGCGGCGCCTCCCCGTTCTATTATCCGTTGCCTTGGCGTGAGCCCATACTATCGGTAATTATTCTTGTTGCAGATGCAACGTAGACCGCGTATCCTGCTTGGAACGGCCCGATAGCGGGCCGGATGGTTGTCCGGGGGTATCCAAGACGTGCGTGGTGCACGCGCCGCATTCGCCGCAATTCTGGTATCGATCCTTTTTCCCGCCGTTTGCGGCGCAGCGGCGGTGGCATACCATTCGTCCGCCTGCCGGTGCGACCTGAATGCCCCGTTCCTCGAGTCGATTCTGGCCGTTTCGTACCCGCAGGGACGCGACCGGGACGGCCGGCCCGTGGATACCGACGCCGTCCGGAAGGAGATCGACGGGCTCGCGGCGCGTCTCCGCCCTTTGGTCGCGGACCGGACGAACCCGGGCCGCGTCGTCACTGCGCTGAACAGGTTCCTGTTCGAGGAGCAACGGTTTGCGTACGACCCAGCGCCCGGGAACACGGATAACTACCTCCCGGACCGCGTTCTCGCCCGGAAGCGCGGGAACTGCCTCGGCCTCTCCGTCCTTTCCCTCGCCCTCGCGGAGCGTCTCGGCCTGCCCTTGCGCGGGGTCTACCTGCCGTCCCACTGCTTCCTTCGGTACGAAGACGGAGACGCCCGGATCAACCTCGAGACAGCGGAGAAGGGCGCGGAATGGGACGATGCGCGGTACGCGCGCGTCTTCGGCCTGACGGAGGACCGCCCGTACCTCAGGTCTCTCGGGAACGGCGAGATGATCGGGGTGTACCTGAAGAGTCTCGGCGCCGCCCGCTCGCGGGAAAGACGCGAAGAAGAGGCCCTTGCCCTATACAGGTGCGCGGCGCACCGCGCACCCGGGCTTCCCGATGTCCCGTACAACGCGGGGGTCTCGTACCAGAAGATGGGGCGGCTCGACGAGGCGATCGCGCAATACCGCAAGGCCCTGTCCCTCGACCCCGCGCTTGCCCCTGCGCGGGACAACCTGGGCGTCGCCCTCGCGCGGCAGGGCCGCTTCCGGGAGGCCCTCGAGGAAGCGCGGACGGCAGTGTCGCTCGACCCCGGGAACGTCGCCTCCCGCGGAAACCTTGCCGCAACCTTCTGCGCCTGCGGGCTGACGAAAGAGGGGATCCGGGAGTTCGAGAAGATTCTCGAGGCGGACCCTCGGAACGCTCGGGCCCTGCGCGGGCTGGCGAAGGCGCGCCGTCCCCTTATCCCCTGATCCGCTTCCGGATCGCCGCCCACGTCTGCGTCGTCAGGAAACTCTCGGGAATGTTCTCCGCCATCCGCGCGAACATCCGATAGGGCACCGCGAAGGTCAGCAGGTTCGCCTCGACGTAAGGGCGCGCCGAGGGATCGAAGAGCCCCAGCACCGCGCGCGGGCGCGGCCGCGCGCCTTCCGCGAGCGGCCATGTGACGATCGCCCCGCACCCGGAGGAGAATGGGGCGAAAACCGCGTCGTCATCCCGGTCGAAGCCGGCAAGCATGTGGAGCCCCGCGATCTGGTCGGGGTTGGCGAAAAAGATGACCGACTCGGGCGTCTCTCCGTGGGGCGGGCCGTCGGCGCGGGTGAAGAGGCCGTACTTTCCCGCCGCGGGGCGCGTCGGCGCCTGCGCGAACCGGGCCCGCGCGAGCTCGGGGGTCTTGAGGTACCGTTCCCCCTCCATCTTCCCCGGGATCCCGCACGAGAGGAAATAGTCGATCCCTTCCCGGGGCGTTTCGAGGAACCCGAGAAAGTAACCGCCTCCCGCGCAGCCGTGATGGGGCGCCGAGAGGGCGACGGGCCGTCCGTCCGCGCGCGTCTTGGCAAGGAGGGCGAAAAGGCAGGTGCGCGCCCCTTCGGGCGGCAGCAACGTCCCCGGCGGAAGGTCGTCGACGTACCGGAAGAGGACCGGGTACTCCGCCATCCCGAGGGCGTCCGTGATCGCGTCAAAGAGGGTCTTCATCGCCTGTCACCTCCCGAGCCATCGCTTCGTCCTCCCGCGGCGGATGCGCGTCCCTGCGCTCCGATTCCGCGCTTCGACGACTGCCCAGAGACGCCTTGACCGGGCGCCGGATTATTGGACAATGATAACATGAGCGCGTCGATGGCCGAGACCCTCCGAAGGACGCCGCTGTTCGCGAACCTTCCGCCCGACGACCTGGCCCGGGTCGCGGGGATCGCCGCGCCGCGCCGGTGCGGCAAAAAGGAGTCCCTCTTCCACGAGGGCGACCGCGCCGACGGTTTCTTCATCGTTTCGTCCGGCCGGATCAAGGTCTTCAAGCTGTCGGAGGAGGGAAAGGAGCAGGTTCTTCATGTCATCGAGGCGGGACAGTCGTTCGCCGAGGCCACGATCTTCGAGGGCGGGCACTTCCCGGCGAGCGCCGAGGCCCTCGAGGACAGCGAGCTCGTCTTCATCCCGAAGCGGCCGTTCATCGACCTCCTCGAAAAGACCCCGCGGATCTCCCTGCGCATGCTCGGCTCCATGTCGAAATGGCTCAAGCGGATGACGGACCTCGTGGAGAACCTCGCCCTCCGGGACGTGGAGACCCGCCTCGTCTTTTTCGTCTCCGAGGAGATGAAGAGCCGGGGCTTGCCCCTCGCGGACGGAGCGGTCCTCGAGCTCGAGTTCAGCAAGAACGTCCTTGCGTCCCGGCTTGGCACGGTCCCGGAGACGTTTTCACGGACCCTGAAGAAATTGCAGGAGGAAGGGAAGATCCGCGTCAAGGGGCGGCAGATCCGCGTCCTCTCGGCGGACCGCCTCTTCGCTTCTCTCGCCCGATGAGACCTGAAGGAGGAGTGCATGGCGACACGACGGGTTCTGACGGCGGCGGTGGGGATCCTTGCGCTCCTCGCAGGGAGCGCCGCGGCGGCGCCGGACCGCAAGAAGGACGACTCCGTCCCCGAGGAGAGCCGGGGGTGCGTCGCGTGCCACCAGAAGCAGAAGATCGGCGCCACTGCCATCGAGGAGTGGCGCAACAGCGTCCATGCGGACGAGGGGGTCGGCTGCGTCGATTGCCACCAGGCGCAGAAGGAGGACAAGGACGCCCAGGAGCACTTCGGATCGCTGATTGCCACGATCGTGACGCCGAACGACTGCGCCCGGTGCCATGAGAACGAGTCGACGCAATTCCAGGGGAGTCACCACGCGAAGGCCGGTGAGATACTCGGAAGCCTCGACAACTTCCTGGGCGAGGTGATCGAGGGTCCGCCCGCGGCGATCTCCGGCTGCCGGCAGTGCCACGGCGGGACAGTCACGGTGCAGGCCGGCGGGAAGATCGACCCGACCACGTGGCCCAACACCGGGATCGGACGGATCAACCCGGACGGGTCGCGGGGGGCGTGCACCGCGTGCCACTCCCGCCACCTGTTCGGCGCAAAGGTGGCCCGCTCGCCCGAGTCGTGCGGGAAGTGCCACCTGGGGCCCGACCATCCCCAGAGGGAGATCTACGACGAGTCGAAGCACGGCATCGCCTTCTACACCAACCGGGACCGGATGAACCTCGACTCCCGTTCCTGGGTGGTGGGGCGGGACTACACGGCGGCCCCGACGTGCGCGACGTGCCACCTGAGCGCCACCGCCGACCTGCCGGTCACTCACGATCCCGGCGAGCGGATCTCCTGGACCTTGCGCCCGGCCGTCTCCAAGAAGCAGGAGAATTGGGAGGCGAAGCGGGAGACGATGAAGGCCGTCTGCGCCAGCTGTCACAACAGGAAGTTCACGGATGCCTTCTTCACCCAGTACGACGTCACGGTGGAGCTCTACAACGACAAGTTCGCCAAGCCTGCCGGCGAACTGATGAAGAAGCTCTACGACGCGAAGAAGCTCACCCCGACCCAGTTCGACGAGAAGATCGAGTGGACCTATTACCTGATGTGGCACCACGAGGGGCGCCGGGCGCGCCACGGGGCGTCGATGATGGCCCCCGACTACACGCAGTGGCACGGTTTCTTCGAGGTGGCCAACCGCTTCTACATGGAGCTCCTTCCCGAGGCGGAAGAACTGCTCCCGGGTTCCACGGACTTCATCCTGTCCCAAGACCAGCACAAGTGGAAGAAGGGGATCAGCGCGGAGGAGCGGGACAAGATTCAGAAATTCTACGAGGAGAGATACGGGAGGTAATTTCGGCGCGCGGCTTCCCAGGCCAGCAACGCCTTTTTCCGCGCCGCCCCCCACCGGTACTCTCCGAAGGCCCCGGTCTTCCGGATCACCCGGTGACAGGGAATCAGGAAGGCTACCGGGTTCCGGGCGACGGCCGAGCCAACGGCGCGCGCGGCGCCCGGGGCGCCGACGGCGGCTGCGACATCCCCGTATGAGAGGGCGCATCCCGGCGGAATGCGGACAAGCGCCTCCCAGACCTTGATCTGGAAGTTCGTGCCCCGGACGAACACGGCCAACGGGGAACGGTCCCGCCGGCGCGAGGGATCGAAGATCCGGTCGACGACGGCCTTGGTCGCCCGCGGGTCCTCGCGAAACGTCGCCCCCGCCCACCGGCTCCGGAGCTCGCCGACCGCCTCGCCGCCGCCGGAGGACAGGAACGACAACCCGCAGATCCCGCGGGGGGTGACCGCCACGAGGCATTCGCCGAAGGGGCTCGGGTGCGTCCCGTATCGGATCGTGAGGCCTTCGCCCCCGCTCTTGAGCTCCCCGGGCGTCGCGGCGTACACGTTGACGATGAGGTCGTGCAGGCGTCCGGGCCCGGACAGCCCCGCCCCGTATGCCGCGTCCAGCAGGTTCGGCGTCTCCCGAAGCAGCCTGCGGGCGTACTCCGCGGTGAGGTACTGGAGGAACCGTTTCGGGCTGATGCCGGCCCAGCGCGTGAACAGGCGCTGGAAATGATACGCGCTCAACCCGGCCGTCCGCGCCATTTCCTCGAGGCTCGGCTGCCGGCGGAAATTCTTTTCGAGATCGAGGATCGCCCTTTCGATCCGGGAGTAATCGCGCGTCCGCATGCTCCTTTCCTCCGCCTGAATCATTGTCATGGTTCCAGAATGACTCCCCGCGCGTCGCGTCTCAACCCGATTCTTGCTGTTCCGGCGTGCTATCATAGGCCTCAGTCAATACCCTTCGGGGGGGAAGGGGGCACGCGGAGATGGGACATTTCACGATCGGCGTCGTCGGCAAGGACAGGCCGGGCATCGTGGCCGAGGTCAGCCGGATCCTGTTCGAGCTCGGTTGCAACATCGAGGACTCGACCTGCACGATCCTGTCGGGGCAGTTCGCGATGATCCTCGTCATCGGCCACCCGAAACTCCAGGCCGTGACCGAGGTCGATCCCGCCTTCGACGACGTGCGCAGCCACATGGGGCTCATGGTGACCGTCCACGCGCTCAAGGAGGGCGAGGTCGTCCGGGAGAAGACGTTCTCGGGGCATCCCCACATCATCTCGGTCTATGGGGCCGATCGCCCCGGGATCGTCTACAACGTGACCCGCGAGCTCGCCATGCGGAAGGTAAACATCACCGACCTAAACACCCAGGTCGTGGGGGCCAAGGACCGGCCCGTCTACGTGATGGTCCTCGAGGCCGACATTCCCGAGTCGGTCGACATGAAGGAGCTGGAGAAGGTCTTCGACCGGATCAAGAAGGACCTCGGGGTGTCGATCTCCCTGCGCCCCATCGAGACCCTGGAGCTCTGACCCGGCGGGCCGCATGGCGATCCTTCCCATCCTGAAGTTCCCCGATCCGCTCCTCAAGGAGAGGTCCGCCCCCGTGACGGGGGTGGACGACGGGGTCTCCTCCGTGATCGTCGACCTCCTGGACACGATGCGCGCGTCGCCCGGCGGCGTCGGGATCGCCGCGCCGCAGCTGGGGATCCTCAAGCGGATCGTCGTCGTCGACGTCTCGGCCCACAGGCGGGGCGGTCAGGAGCAGAACCACGGCCTCCTCGTCCTCGTCAACCCGGAGATCCTGGCCCGGGGGGGAAAGCAGCTCGTCCGGGAAGGGTGCATGAGCGTCCCGGACTACACCGCCAACGTGCAGCGCGCCCAGTGGGTCCTCGTCGACGCTCTCGACCGGGACGGAAAGCAGACGATCCTCGAGGCGATCGGCTTCGAGGCGGTCGCCATCCAGCACGAGATGGATCACCTGGACGGGATCCTGTTCCTCGACCGTGTCGTGTCGGTCAAGACAGACCTGTTCCGCCGCAAGAAATACCGTTGATTCAGAGAGCGGGGCTCACGCGGGGACGATCGGGCGGGCCCCCGGCCTGCGCATCACCTCGCGGCCGTGCCGTATAAGAGATCGGGAGGAAGGATCCCGGCATCCTTTTTCCCCGGCGGCGCGGACAAATCCGTTTGACCCGGAGGCGTCTCCCGGGGCTCGCCGGCCGGTCCGGCCGGAGCCGCCGCTACGGCCTTGACGTCGCCGGGGCCCGCCGGGGAATTCGCGGCAGGCCGCTCCATGTCCCGGATCGCCTGGCGCGCGCGCTCGACGAGTCGCATCAGGCGGGGAACCGGGAGGGCAAGGCACTTCTTCTCCTCCGGGTTCTCCAACACCTTCCCGAGTTCCTTCCGGCCGACCGCGACGAACGGCGTCGCCTTCATCCGCTTCCCCGCGGAATCGATTTCGACCCACGCCCCGTTTCCCCCCTTATCGGAGTAGAGGGGCACGACCTGGACGTTATCGCCCGCGGGCGCCGGGCAGGCGAAAACGCCGGCCAGGACGACGGATCCGATCGCCGCGAAAAGGACTCTTGCATAGGGGTGTCCCGTACCCATGACCGGGTTTCCCGCATACGTCATGCCCGATTGCGTTCGAATGAATCCCTTCTCAATGCAATTAGTTACAGAATCGGAGGGAGGAAGGAATCGTCAAATCCGTCAGATGGATGGCAGGGTATGCCAATTTCGGGATTTTGCGGGAGCCGTCGGTCCCCGCCGCGATCTTCGCCCCCGCCTCGGTCCGCGCCGCGCCCAAGAGTCGTGCCCGGCGAAAAACATTTCCGTTGACAACCAGGCGATCGTTATATATATGGCTATATAACGAAACCGGGTGTCCCGCTCGGCGGGAGGGAGGACGAGATGAAGAACTGGCTCTGTGCGCTGGTCGCCGTCGCCGCGCTGCTGCAGCCGTTTCCAACCATGGCCAGGACCCTCGAGGAGGTCCTGAAGGAAAAGGGCGTCATCACGGAAGCCGACTTCAAGGAGGTGGCGGCCTCACGACCCGTTGCCTACCAGCTCGGCAAGGGATTCACGTTCACGTCCCCCGACGGGCGGTTCCAACTCTCCCTCGGCGGCAGGGGCCAGTTCCATTACATGTATCTTGACAGGGACGACGTGAACGGCCCCGCCCAGGATGTCGGCGTCACCAAGATCCGGCGCTTCAAGGTGTCCATGGGCGGCTATGCCTTCACCAAGGACCTGACGTACCGGGTCCAGGTGGACCTTGCAAAATCCGGGACGGCTCAGATGCTGGAAGACGCGTGGATCGGCTATCGTTTCGTCGAGGAAGCCCAGCTCCAGGCAGGCCAGTTCAAGGTCCCCTTCGCCCGGGAAGTGATCACCTCCGACGGGGCGCTGCAGTTCGTCGACCGGGCAAACGCCGTAGACGTATTCAAGCCCAACTACGACGTCGGCGCGATGCTGTACGGGAAAGCGGCCGGCGGGAAGGTCGCCTATAACGCGGGGCTCTTCAACGGCACCGGCCAGAGCGCGACGCGCACGACCAACAGCGGCGCCTGGGTGGCGCGGGCCGTGTTCAGCCCGTTCGGGGAGATGCGGTACAGCGAAGCGGACCTGGAGAACACTCCCAGCCCCCTCCTCTCCCTGGGCGCTGATTACTTCGCGAACACCCTGAAGCGGAACGGAAACTCCACGTTCCTCGACACCACCACCTCGAACCCGCCGTACGCCGGGACCAGCGGTTGGCTCGGCAAGGCCGCCGCCAACACCGCGATCTTCGACAACACGGAAAGGGTCGACATCGGGACCTATGGTTTCGACGCGGCGTTCAAGTGGCGGGGACTCTCCGTGCAGGGCGAATACTTCGGGGGCAAAGCCGAAGGCAAGACCAATGGACGGACCGTTCGTTCCCGCGGGTACTACGCCCAGGCGGGGTATTTCCTGCTGCCGAAGCGGCTCGAGGTGGCGGCCCGTTACTCCAGCGTCGATCCCAACCGGAGCACGTCCCGGGACCTCCAGGTCGAGGTCACGGGAGCGGTTTCGTACTATTTCGAGGGGCACAACCTGAAGGTGCAGGGGGATTATACGAACATCCACATCCAGCGCGCGGTGGGACTGCAGCCGACCGACGACAAGCAGCTGCGGGTCCAGGCGCAAGTCGCGTTCTGACCGTCCCGGAAGAAAGGGGAAGCGGATCATGAGAACGTCCACACGCATACTCGGAGCGTCGCTGTTCATCGTTCTCCTCGCCCTCATAGCCACTCCGGCTCGCGCAGAAGAGCGGCTCCGCATGTCCACCACGACCTCCACGGAGAACTCCGGGCTCCTCGCGGTGCTGCTCCCTCCCTTCGAAAAGAAGAACGGCTGCAAGGTCGACGTCGTCGCCGTGGGGACGGGAAAGGCCCTGAAGCTCGGGGAAGCGGGCGACGTGGACGTGGTGTTCGTGCACGCGCGGGCGCTCGAGGACAAGTTCGTGGCGGACGGCTTCGGCGTCAATCGCCGCGACGTGATGTACAATGACTTCGTCGTCCTGGGCCCACTGGACGACCCGGCGCGGATCGCCAAGGCCGGGACGCGCCGGCTGCCTTCCGGGCGATCGCCGCGAAGGAAACCCCGTTCATCTCCCGGGGCGACGAATCGGGAACGCACCAGAAGGAGAGGGAGATCTGGAAGGCCGCGGGGATCGCCCCCAAAGGCGCATGGTACGTCGAAGCCGGGCAGGGGATGGGCGAGGTCATCACGATGGCCACCGAGAAGCGGGGCTACACCCTCTCCGACCGCGGGACGTACATCGCCTTTCGGAAGAAGACCGACCTCGTCGTCCTTTTCCAGGGCGACAAGACGCTTTGGAACCCGTACGGGATCATCGCGGTGAACCCGAAGAAGCATCCTCATGCCAAATACGGTCTCGCGATGAAGCTCGTCGATTTCGTCACGGGGCCGGAGGGCCGTTCCATCATCGCGGGGTTCAAGGTCAACGGGGAGCCTCTGTTCTTCCTTTATGAGTCGACGGAAAAACGATAAGACCGCGCCGACGAGGCCCTCCGGCGACGCCCGGCGGAAGGTCCGCCGCGCGGGGACGGCGCTCTCGGTCGGCGCCACCCTTTCGTTCCGCCGGGGGGGCGAGGCGTTCCTCGGCGGCGACCGGATCGCGCTGCTCGAGGCGATCGACCGGCAGGGCTCGATCACCCGGGCGGCCCGGGCGGTGGGCGTCAGCTACAAGACGGCCTGGGATGCCGTAGACGCCATGAACAACGTCGCGGGCAGCCCCCTCGTCAGCCGATCGGTCGGCGGACGGGGCGGGGGCGGGGCCCGCCTGACGGAAGAGGGCCAAGACGCGGTCCGGATGTACCGCGTGCTCCAGGGGGAGCAACGAAGACTCGTGGATGGCCTCGAAGGCCGCCTCGGGGACGTCGAACGCCTCTACTCCCTGCTTCGGAGGGTTTCCATGCGGGTCAGCGCCAGGAACGTCTTCCACGGGAAGGTGAAAAGTCTCCGAAAGGGGGCCGTCAGCACGGAGGTGACCCTCGCCCTCAAGGGGGGCGAGCGCCTCTGTTCCGTCATCACGAACGAGAGCGCCGAGACTCTCGGCCTCAAGACGGGGCTGGAGACGTACGCCTTCTTCAAGGCGAGCGCCGTGATCCTGGGCAAGGATCTGCACGGCGCAAAGGTGAGCGCCCGGAACATCCTGTGCGGGACGGTGACGCGCATCGTCAGCGGGCCGGTGAACGCCGAGATATCCGTGGCCCTCTCCGGGGGGAGCGTCCTGACGGCCATCGTCACGAAGGCGAGCGCGAAGAATCTGGCCTTCGCGACGGGCGACCACGCGTGCGCTCTCGTGAAGGCCTCCAGCGTGATCCTCGGCGTGGCCGGCTGAACGGGGCGAGGAGGCGCATGGGATTCCTCTTCGAGTCCTTCGTCGCATCCCTGGGCCTCATCGCGTCGGCCTCTCCGGACATCGTCGACGCGGTCTACACCTCCCTCGCCGTCTCGATCGGCGCGACCGTCTTTTCCTCCGTTCTCGGAGTTCCCCTCGGGCTGCTCGTCGGACTCTCCGAATTCCCGCTCAAACGCCTCGTCATCACGATTCTCAACAGCCTCATGGCCGTCCCGACCGTCGTCGTCGGTCTTTTTGTCTACGGGTTCATCAGCCGACAAGGGCCGCTGGGGGCGCTTGGGCTGCTCTTCACCCCGACCGCAATAGTGATCGGCGGCGTCCTTTTGGCCGCGCCCATCGCCGCGAACTTCAGCCTCGCCGCCGTCCGGGGCGCCGACCCGCGGATCCTCCCGACGGCCCTGACTCTCGGGGCGAGCCGCGCACGGGCCATCGTCAGGCTCGTGGCCGAGATCCGGTTCGGCATCGCGGCGGCGGTCATCGCCGGGTTCGGACGCGTCGTCTCCGAGGTCGGGGTGGCGATGATGCTCGGAGGCAACATCCGCGGGTACACGCGGACGATGACCACGGCCATCGCTCTCGAGACGAGCAAGGGGGAGTTCGCCTTCGGCATGGCGCTGGGGATCGTCCTTCTCGCCGTTGCATTCGCCGTTAACGTCGCGCTCAGCATGCTGCAGCGGAGGTGACGGTTGGCCCTTCTGTACAGACTGGAATCGATCCGGATGGCATACGGGCAGCGGACCGCCCTCGACATCCCGGCCCTCGAGCTGGAAGAGGGATGCAGGGTCTACCTCGTCGGCGCGAACGGATCCGGGAAGAGCACGCTGCTCTCCCTCCTCGCGTTCCTTCATCCCCCGGCCGACGGAACGCTTTTCTTCAACGGGAGGCCCGTGGAGTGGTCGCCCTCCTCCCTGCTCCGGCTGCGCTGGGAAGCGACGCTGGTACACCAGTCCCCGTACCTTTTTCACGAGACCGTCTTCTCGAACGTCGCCTTCGGGCTGGCTGCGCGGGGGATCGAAGGGTCCGAGCAGCGCCGTCTCGTCTCGAAGGCGCTGGAGACGGTCGGACTGGAGGGGTTCGCGCACCGCAAGGCGCGGGCCCTCTCGGGCGGCGAGGCGCAGCGCGTGGCGATGGCGCGGGCCCTCGCGCTCCGGCCGCGCGTGCTCCTGCTCGACGAGCCGTTCGCCAACGTCGACCGGGAGACGGCCTGGGTCCTCCGGGACGTCATCCTCGTCCTCGCGGCGTGCGGCACGACCGTCGTGACGGCCACCCACGACCTGATCCCGCCGTGCGAAGCCGGAGTCCGGATCGTGCGGCTCGCCGAAGGACGTCTTTGCGCCGACACGACTTCGAGCCGGAACGGCCGGGCGGAAACGGCCGATGATCGCACGGGGCCCGACCGTCGCCAGGGCGCGGGACCAGGCCGTTAACGCAGCCCCGGGTATCCGGCGGTCGTTCGCCGGACTGAAGTTGCCTGAGCCGTGACGTGCGAATTCCCGCCCGGGAACGCGCGTCGCGGCGCACATGGTTCCTGTTGCCACCCGATCGATCCATGTTAATATTTGGTCGTGCTTCAGGGATCGATCGCATGCATCCGCTGAATGCCGCGCTTTGCGCTCCTTGCAGCCCGTTCCCCGAAGGGGCGGCGTGCCTGTGAAGGGGGCATTCGTGGAAACAAACCCGTTCGGCCATTATGCCATCCACGGTTCTTGCGTCGTCGCGTCCGCCGCCATCAATACCCGGATGGTTCGCTGCCCGTGAAAAAGAAAATCATTCTCGGCATATCCATCTATTCGGCCCTCTTCATCTTCATGGGCGTCTACATCATCTACACGGTCCAGATCGGCACGGAAAAGATCAACGGCCTCATCCGGCTCCATCAGGTCGAGATCCTCCGGGAGCATTTCCTGATTCAGATAAAGCGCGTACAGTCCGACCTCACCCTTAAGGACACCCCTCACGGGAGAAAGGCCGACACGGTCCTTTACGATGTCGGGAAAATGGAAAACGAGATCCACGTCTGTTACGGATGCCATCATTCCGAGACGACGCAGGCCATCATCGACCACCTCGCGGACGGGACTCAGCAGTATCGGAACACCTTGAGTCAGGTGCTGGCAGTCCGGAACAAGACCCCCGGGCTGGTAAACGAGAAGGAAGAGGCGTTCCGGGCAGGAGAGGTGCTGATCGAGACCGTCCAGGGGATGGTCGCGCACACCAACGCCAGGCTCAATGCAAGGACGGAGAAGGCGCTGGAGGACATCATGCGTTCCAAGCGCATTCTCTACGTTCTCCTGACCCTGGGTCCGTTACTGTCGCTGGCGCTGGCCGTGATCTTCATCCGGGGATTCACGAGGCCGGTGGACCGGCTGCTGGAGGCGACCCGGATTCTGAAGTCGGGAAACCTCGACCATAAGGTGGAAGGGCTGAACGACGAGTTCGGCGAACTGGCGTCCTCCTTCAACGAGATGTCGGACGCGATCAAGCAACAGATGGTGCGAATGCAGGAAGGCGAGAAGGTCCTGGAGAAGGCCAACCGGGATCTCAGGGTAACGCAAGAGCAGATGGTGAAGGTCGAGACGATGGCGGCCCTTGGGACGCTCTCCTCCGGGATCTCGCACGAGCTGAGCACTCCGCTGAGCGTCATCCTGAACATGACGCAGCTCCTGAAGCAGGACGTGAAGCACGATCCCGCGCTGTTGCGGGACATCGAGGTCCTGGAGTTCGAGGCAAACCAGGCGATCAGGGTTACCCGCAGCCTGCTGGGGTTTGCCCGGTCCGCGAAAGTCGGCAGGGAGCTCGTCGACGTCAACCGCATACTGGAAGACCTTTTCAAGATCCTGGAGTTCCAGCCCGCGGCGAAATCCGTGGTTCTCAGCAAGAAGCTGGACCCGAACCTGCGCGTCATCCTCGCCAGTTCCGGGCAGATACGCCAGGTGTTTCTGAATGTCATCCTGAACGCGATCCAGGCGATGCCGGACGGGGGAGAGCTCGCTGTCTCCACCGAGAACAGGGGCTCGGAAATCACGGAAGGCGTGGAGATCGTCATCAGGGACACGGGATCGGGAATCCCGAAGGAGAATATCGACAATATCTTCAAGCCTTTCTTTACGACCAAGGAGCAGGGAACCGGGCTCGGACTTGCGATCAGTCACGGCATCATCATGGAGCACGACGGCAATGTCGCGGTGGAGAGCGAGGTCGGGCGAGGGACCACGTTCCGGATCTTCCTCCCGCAGGGGGATCCGCTGGGAGTTGTCAGATGAACAGGAATGTCCAGATCGTCGAAGACGACCATAACCTTGCGATGATATTGTCCCGCGGGCTGGCGCGGGAAGGTTTCGACGTGACCGTCGACCACACGTTGGCGGAGGCAATGGCACGGCTGAAAAACGGCGAGATGCCCGGCCTGATCCTGACCGACATCTACCTGCCCGACGGCAAAGGCCTGGAAATCCTCGAGCTTGTCAAAGCCGCCCCCCAGGACGTCGAGGTCATCGTCATGACCGGAAACGCCACCGTTCAGACCGCCGTCGAGGCAATGAAGAAGGGAGCGTACGACTACCTGCTGAAACCCTTCCAGATGGAAGAGCTCGTCCATACCGCCCAACGGGTCTTTCATTGCAGGTCGTTGAAGGCTGAAAACCGCTTCATGAAGGAGGGGCGGAGAATCCAGTTTCTGGAAACGGGGATCGTCGGCGACTCCGCGCGGATGCGGGAGATTCTCGAGACCGTCGCCGCCGTTTCGAGCAGTCGCGCCAGCGTCCTGATCGAGGGGGAGAGCGGAACCGGCAAGGAGCTGATCGCCCAGGCGATCCATTTCAACGGGAACCGGGCCGAGAAGATGTTCGTCCCGATCAACTGCAGCGCGATGCCCGACAACCTCATCGAGTCGGAGCTGTTCGGGCACGCCAAGGGAGCGTTCACGGGGGCAAACGAGGCACGGCAGGGTCTGTTCAGTTTCGCGGAAGGGGGGACGCTTTTCCTCGACGAGATCGGCGACCTCTCCCATGCGGTTCAGGCGAAGCTTCTACGGGTCCTGGAAGACGGGCGGGTCCGACGCGTGGGAGATTACAAGGAAGTCGAGGTGGACGTCCGGATCGTAGCGGCCACGAACAGGGATGTATCCGCCATGATCCATAGCGGGGAATTCCGGGAAGACCTTTATTTCCGACTGGCGGTCATCCCCATTCGCGTTCCCCCCCTGCGCGAGAGGAGAAAAGACATCCCGATCCTGGTGGAGCACTTCATCAAAAGGATTTCCGGGGGGAAAGCGCCGGAGACCCGGTTCACGGCGGAGGCGATGGACCTCTTCGTGCAATACGACTGGCCCGGCAACGTCCGGGAATTGAAAAATATACTGGAACGGCTCGCCATCCTGAAGCGCGGGAAGGTGATCGCTCCGGAGGATCTGCCCGCGGAGTTCCGGGCCAAGGAGGCCGTCGTCGCTCAAGCCGACGGAGAGGTTCAGGATTATCGGATGGAAAAGCAGAAGGTCCTTAAGGAGTTCCACCGGCGGATCGTCGAGACCGCTTTGAAAAAACATGGGGGGAATGTTTCGAAGGCGTCCGAGTCCGTCGGCCTGGACCGGGGAAACTTCCAGCGGATCATGCGGCGGTACGGTCTCCAGTCGTCCGAATACCGCGAGGACGGATAGTGCGCCAATCCGGCGGACCGGGATAACTAGCTGCAACAAAACATCATTTTTATCGAATCCGCGCCGCCGGGGTGCGTCATTTATGTTCGGCTCGCACGGCCGCCCTGCGCGATCACCGTTGTATCCTGCCGATAATAAAGGTACTTGAGACGGCCCCCCGCGATTCAGGGAAATGGAATTGAAATTGCTTTCGCTTCCTTCATGGTCAAGATCCTTCTCCTCGATGACGATCCCCGCTACCGGGGGATCATCGAACGGGTTGTCCTGTCAAACCATCCCTACGCGATAACGTCGGTTGCAACGGAAACGCAGGCATTGGAGGAGCTCTCGAAGCAGGACTTCGACCTGGTCCTCCTCGATCTGTACATCAACGGCCGGAGGTGCTGGAATACCCTGAAGACGGCGGTGAAACATCCCGCCGATCCCGTCGCCATTGTCTTTTCCTGCGAGGATACCCGCGAGAACGCGGAATACGCTTTGTCCCACGGGGCCTACGCCTTCCTCTCGAAGCCATTTGAATTCGTCCGCCTGAAAACGACCATAGATTCGGGGCTCGACGAGAAGAGACGGGCTCAGTCAACGATACCGGCGTCTCGTGAGGCGGAGTGATCCCCGAGCCCGCTCCCGCGGGCGTCCAGCTGTTTGGCCTTCACCGGGTGCGTCGGTCGTGGCGCACCTTAACTCAGCGATAAAACAGCATATGCACCCTCGCGCATGCGTCCGAAACGACTCGGACGCAATCCTGCTCGCCTGCTAACATACTAAAATAATTGGTCTATTTGTATGGCATGAGGGTTGCTAAAGTTGGAAGTGATTCGGCGGGATGGCGTGGAAAAAGTGTTTTGAGCGCATCGGGGCGTCCCAATAAACGGTTTTTCGACGGGGTCTCAGATGAAGGTATCAAAAAATACACACAAAGAGGCGACGCAATGAGGGGTATAAGAATCGTAGCCGCTTTGATTTCCATAGCATGCTTTCCGCTGTTCTCCCACGCCGCAGATTTACAGTTCACCAGTTCGACACAATACCTGTGGTACCAGGATCTTCTGGATACTTTAGACAAGGATGAAGTTGCGCAGTACCTAAGGGTGAACGTAGGCAAGTTGGATAAAGAGGGAAAACTCAACTTGTATGGATATGGCAGGGTCACGAAGCAGATGTCGCCCGGCGACGATTGGCGCGGGAGGCTCTACTACATCTACTTCGAATACAGGGATGCCTTCAACAATCATCTCGATCTCAGGGCCGGCAGAAATTACGTCAACACCACGGCGATTTCCGGGACCATCGACGGCATTTACCTCAACGCCAAGAATCTGGGCCCTGTCGGGATCACGGCTTTCGGCGGCAGACACGTGATATTCGATGAAAAACAGGAAATCGGCAACGGCGAGGACACCCTTGCGGGGGCGAGCGTTTACGTCGATACGGTGAAATACACCCATATCGAACTCAGTTACGGGAACAGGTACAACAACGGCGACTTGGCGCGCGAAAACATCGGCTTCAATATTTCGACGACTCCGCACCAGATGATCAATATTTACGGGCGCTTCAGGTACGACACCGTGGCGGATACCAACAGCGAGCTCCTTGTGGGGGCCAAGCTGGTCCCCGTTAAGAAACTGACACTGCGGGGCGAGTTCTATAATTTCAAACCGACTTTCGACAAAGACTCGTTCTTCAATTTCTTTGGCGTTAATAATTACAAAGAGATCAGCGTTGACGCGGAGTACCTGTTAACCGCCAATTACCGGGTCCATGCGAAATACGCCAACGAAGATTTTTCCGATGATGCAACCGGGGATCTTTACCAAGTTGGTGTTCTCGCCCGTCCGATCGACGAACTCACCCTCAATGTGGATTATGAAAAACGAAACGGATTTGCCGGCCAACTCAGCGGCATCAGGTTCAATGGCGAATTCAGGATCAGGAAGGCGGCCATTCTGGCGGGGATCGACTATGACGATTTCCGAAGGGAAGCATCCAGGCAAGGAAACGCGAAAAAATATTGGGCGGCCGTTCACTACAGCATAACCAAACAGCTTCGGGCGATCGTCAGGGTCGAAGACAACAAAAACTTCAATTTCAACAACAGTTATCAGGGCTTCGCCGCAGTTAATTTCAACCTTTGAAAATGTGAGGGGATAAATGTCAAAAAACATGACACTTAAAATAATCCTCTTGTCCACGGTTTTTCTGATTTCCATAGCCTGTCTCTCGTTCGCCAGGACCAACCACAGGGATTACAGGGACAGCAAGCTCGGAGAAGACTGCCTGGACTGTCACGTGGGGTCCGGCGTCATGAACAACCATGGCCCCTTCTTCGCCAGGGAGCACAGCGTGCTGGCACAAAAAGCCGGCAACAACTGTGCGGATTGCCATGAACAGTCCTACTGCCTCGACTGCCACAACGGCGGGAACATCGATACCGATGCGCGGAGGAGCCTGTCGAGAAGAGGGGAGGCGATGCCAAGCACGCATCGGTCGCACTTCATATCCATCCATCCCATAAAGGCCGCGGATGATCCCCAGAGCTGCTTCCGCTGCCATGAGTCGAAATTCTGCTCGGACTGCCACCTCCAGAAGATCGCGGTGAACCGGAGCGGCATGAGCATCAAACCCCACAGCCCGATATTTGTGGCGCCCAGCGTCCTGGATCCAAGCTGGACTGCGGGACATGCGGCGGATGCGCGGAGGAATCTGCAGTCCTGCCAGGGGTGCCATCCGGAGAAGGCCAACTGCACCAACTTTTTATGCCACCCGAATCTCGGGGGCAGGTAACGAACGCGGATTAAAGAAAAATACACCTTGCCCAAAAGGAGGAGGCACATGGCGGACATAAAAAAAGTCGGTTCAGGAAACCCGGGAGAAATCATCATCCCCGACGGGGTTGCCGAGTTTATCCGCAAGACCGTCACCCGAAGAGAGTTTTTGCAGACCTCGGGGGCTTTGGGAGTGGGCGTGGCCACGTTCAGTCTCATGGGGTGCGGGAGCAGCGACTCCAACGTGGCGACCGCGCCAAGACAGGTTTTTGTTGCGAATGCCTTGGGCATGATCGTTGCCGAGCCGAGCCGTTGCGTGGGGTGCCGCCGATGCGAGCTCGCATGCTCCGAGTACAACAACGGCGTGTCGCAGCCCTCGATCGCCCGGATCAAGGTCGGCCGGAACTACAATTTGGGTGCGACAACCGTGAACGGATTCCTCAGGGAGGACGGCACCTGGGGAAACCACAGGATCGTTCAGGATGTCTGCCACCAGTGTCCTCACCCGGTACCTTGCCAGCTGGCTTGCCCTCACGGAGCCATCGAAGTTGTGCCCCCGGTAAACGCCAGGGTGGTCAATACCGACAAGTGCGAAGGCTGCGGCATCTGCGTCAAGGCCTGCCCCTGGGCGATGACCTCGCTGACCGGGCCGGTGGACGGAGCAACGACCAAGTCGACCAAGTGTTTCCTCTGCAACGGGAACCCGGAATGCGTCAGGGCGTGTCCGGCGAGGGCATTGCAGTATGTCGCGTGGCAGGACATGACCAGGTCCATTCCGCCGCGCCAGGTCGTGCCTGCGTCCATCCAGTTGTCCCCGGATGCGGCGAAGACGTGCAACGGGTGTCATTAAGACGAAGCCATGAGAATAAGGCCGTTATTCAAGGAGGACTAATATGGGCGGATGGACTGGAAGGGTGTTAAGAGTCGATCTCTCGACGGGCGTCATTACCAAGGAAAGCACCGACAAGTATAAAGCCTTTCTCGGCGGCACGGGCCTCGCCTACAAGGTTTTCTGGGACGAGGTGCCGCCGGGCACGAAGGCGTTCGACCCGGAGAACCGGATCATTTTCGGCGTCGGTCCGCTGACCGGCACGGGTGCGCCCCTCTCTGGTCGCGTCTCGGTGACCAGCCTGTTCCCGATATCTCCGCTCGACCTGCCGGCGACCGGGCACATGGGAGGGCACTGGGGGCCCGAACTGAAGTTCGCCGGTTATGACTCGCTCATCATCCAGGGCGCGTCGGCCACTCCAGTCTGGCTCTATATCAAGGACGACGTCGTGGAAATCCGGGACGCCTCGAGAATGTGGGGCAACGGCATCTACCGCGCCACCTCCGACATCTTCGACATCATGGGTGCGGAGGCGCAGGTGGCAGCCATCGGCCAGTGCGGAGAGAACCTGGTCCGCACATCCAACGTCATGACCGGCCGCTCCCACTCGGCGGGCGGAGTCGGCGCGGTGATGGGTTCCAAGAAACTCAAGGCGATCGGCGTCATCGGCACGGGGGCCCTGAAGATCGAGGCCAGCCAGAGCGATTGGAAAGACCTCGTCGATTTCCAGCGCACCATCCTCGGCGCCAACTCGGGAGGCTGTGTGCCCAACTTGCCACAGTCATGGCAGCCGGACGGCCTCTACGGTGGCACGCGCTGGACGGCGAAAGACGGCCTGTACTGGGGCGCCGCCACGCCACCGGTCCACACGGGCGACTGCACGGCCGACGACCTGAACAGCATCGGGATCCGCACCTTCAAGGGGTACGCCGACTTCGGTCCGGGCGTGGGGGACAAGCACACCGTGAAGATCGGCGGCTGCCATTCCTGCCCGATCCGCTGCCACATCGCGACCGATGTTCCCGCCCTGGAGCAGTATGGTGTTTCCCGCTATCAGGTGAACACCTGCAGCGGCAATTCCAGCCTTTCCAGTTTTTTGTTTAACATCCCGAGCAGATCGGAAGCGAATATCACGGCATCCCAGCTCAGCGTCGCCCTGGCCGATGATTATGGTTTCTGGAACGACTACGGGTTGGTTGGTTCGGACTTCGGATTTTGTTATGACCATGCCCTTACGGCTGAAGAGCTTGCAGCCGCCGGGGACACGTCGGGTCTTTGGGTCGGCAAGAGTATCTTCGAGAAGTATCTTATCGCGAAAGAAAAGCCATCGAACTGGGCAACCACAACCGGTCCACTAGCTTGCCCTATTCAATGGACCTTGCTGGACCCCGGCTTGAAAGAAACTCCGTACCCAGGATCACCCGAAGTCAGTAAACGTGTCAGCGATCCGGCATTCATGATCAATATTATCACTCAGATCAAGAACAACCTGATGGCGGACGGCACGCCAGCGACGTGGGAGAAGATGCAGGCTGGCCAGCCGGCGACGCTGGGAGCCTACATTGCCGTGGGATCGGGGCGGCTTGAGCAGCTCTGGCCCGAGCTGAAGAACGAGCACCAGGCGAACGTGGGCGGAGAAAACTACATCAAGTTGGGCCATATCAAGCACCACTTCACGGAATCGGCCGGAACGGCCTATCCGGCGGCGATCCTCAACATGCTGTACAACCGCGACCCGATGTGCCACACCCACACCAACTTCACGGGGAACGGGCTGAAGCCGGTGAAAAACAACCCGATCTTCGATGAGCTCTTCGGGCCGTTCAACGGAGAGTTGGCGATAGACCCCAGCGCCTATGCCGCGCCCGATTATGCGGTTCCCGCGATGAACCATGCCAAGGCGGTCTTTGCCCTGATGTGCACCATCTACATGGAGCTCCACAACTCCTTGACCCTGTGCAACTATACGCTGCCGGGCTGGGGCTCGCCGCAAAAGAGCCGCAACTATCGCGGCGCAAGAGACCTGGAAGCGCGGGTGTACTCGGCGGTCACGGGCCACACCGTCACCGCGCAGCAGATCGAGGATATCGGGCTGAGGATTCTCACCCTCTTCCGGGCGGCCACGGCGCGGATCATGGAAAGCCGCAACCCCGGCACCGGGCGGGACCAGCGGAACAATCACGACATCATGCCGGAATGGGCCTTCCATGCTCATTCAGGTGCCGGCACGCTGGATCGCGCACAATGGGAGATCGCGAAGGATATGTTCTATGACGTGTGCGGATGGGACCGGGCGACCGGCCTGCCGACCCAGGCGACGTACGACAGGCTGGGACTGAGCGATGTGGCTACCGCGATGGCTGCCGCAGGCCTGATGCCGTAACGAGGCGAAGCCCCCGGCGAAAGCCGGGGGCTTCGCTGGTTTTGGGCCCCGTCAAAGGGCTGAAGATCGAGGTTTGACATTCCGTGAAGAGCAACGGCTGGAGGAGGCGATCCGATGCAGATAACCGAAGAGGGAGCCGAGGCCCCCGATAAAGTCCGGATTGTGTTCGGACCGGAACCGGCAAAGAAGGAGGCTTCACGGAAACCGGCGGAACCGACGGTTGCGGAGATCAAGGCAAAGATTGCGGAGACGGTCAGGACAAACGCCGAAAAGCATTCCAGAGTGACCCCGGCGGATATCGTATTCGCCCTTATTCCCGGGTCGAGACCGGAAGACAAAACTGCAATCTTCGAAGAGATGGCGGCGGACGACGGCTATGCCGATATCAAAGCCGTGACCACCGCATCCGGGGGCGCCTTCTTCCTCTCGCTGACCTATATCGATGTGAACCAGGCGATCTCAAAAAGCCGGATTGAAGAAACAAAACGCGCGATCGCGGAGAAGGTTCGGGGCGACTCCAAGAACGCCGTCACGCTGACACCTGTCGGCGATCTCCATGTTCCGATCCCGGGGATGGAGCAGGACGAGATCGCCGTCGTCCTGGAAGAGATGCAGGCCGATCCGAATTACGCCGACGTCAAATCGATAACCGCTTCCACCGGCGATCTCTTCTTCTATTCGAATCGCCACATGAGCGACTACTATGCCCTGTTGTTGAGCCGCGTGGCCGCCAAAGACTCGTGCGCGACCATTGCCGCGACGGTGCGGGACGAATCGAGGATCTACCCGCGCCCGACCTGTGTTCAACTCTTCACGGAAAAATTGTTCGGGATCGCTCCCTGCGACCTCAAACCGATTGTCGACGAGATGCTGCAGAAGCCGGGATACGAAGATATCAAGATGATGGTCCATCCGGAGACCGGGGGCGTCTACCTGTATTCCAGCCAATACCTGGATGAACGAACGGCGTGGGCGGAGATGCATTACCAGGAGGTCGTGGTGCCCGCGAATCCGTAAAGGATGCCCGGGCATGGCGACGAGCCATGACCACGGGAAAGCCATGAACGTCGGGAGCGATGCATGGGGAGAATATATCTCTACCACGATGAGATGCTGGAGCCAGGGGAGAAGGAGATCGTCAGGGAATTTCCCCTGAAACTCGTCGTCAACAACAAGGAAATCGCCACCCTCATCTGTTCTCCGCACGATTTGAAGTTCCTCGTCGCCGGTTTTCTTCGCCTTCAGGGTTTCGTGCAGTCCGTCGAAGATTTCCTGATGTTGAGCGTCTGCAACGATTTCGGAGTCGCCAACGTGAGCATCCGCGGGGAGGTGCCGGACAAGTTGCGGCCGGTGCTCACCTCGGGTTGCGGCGCCGGAATCAGTTTCACGACAATCGAAATGGCGAAAGATTCGTCCGGTAACCGGAGTCCGTCCCGACCCCGACGAGGGTTCCGTCCGTCCCAGATATTCGGCATGATGGACCAGCTTGCCCGCCTGGCGGAAGATTACAGAAGCCATGGCGGCATTCACTCGGCCGCGGTCGGCGACGGAACGGCCGTCCTTCTGTACGCGGAAGACATCGGACGACACAACACCATCGACCGGATCGCCGGAGAAGCGCTTCTCAGGGGGATCGACCTTTCCGGTACGATTCTGGTCACCTCCGGCCGGGTCTCCACGGAACTGGCGGCGAAGGCGGCAACGCTCGGTATTTCCGTGGTCGCCTCGCGCACCTCACCGACCGACATGGCGGTGAAGATGTGCGGGGAGGCGGGAATCGTCCTCATCGGTTACGCCCGGGGCGGCCGGTTCACCATCTATACCTGTCCGGAGAAGGTTGTCTGTCCGGAAAGGATCGAAACTCCCGACACCGACCCGCGCACGACGGGGACCACCGGCGCCCTACTGACCGGGGGCGCCTCAACCGGGGTCTGAAGGGGCCAGTGGCGCGCCGGCCGCCGTGCGGACCGGTCTTGTCCACGGCGCGACGCCCCTCCTTCGCGCCGGGAACGTGGCGCGGAGAGGCGTTCCTCGGGAACGGGACGCGTCAAGGACCGAAAGGAGACACCGATGTTCGGACTGGGCCTGCCGGAACTCGTCCTGATCCTCGTGGTCGTGCTGATCTTTTTCGGCCCGCGCCGGCTGCCGCAGCTTGGCCAGGCCATTGGCGCCAGCATCAAAGGGTTTAAGAGAGGCACCGCCGGAGACGACCCCCCGGGGATTCCCGACACGGAAAAGGGGAATAAATCGATCGACGGACACTCCGAAGCTTCCAAGCCTGAGGAGATGAAGGAGTCCTCCCGTGCCCACGTTTGAAGAGGCGCGAAGCATGATTCTGGCAAGCGTCGCCCCGCTCGGCGTGGAGCGGGCCGGCCTTCTGGAGGCACTCGGCCGGGTCGTCGCCGAAGACGTGGCGGCCCCGTGGGACATGCCGTACTACGACAATTCGGCGATGGACGGGTTTGCGGTGCGGGCGGCGGACTGCTGGGTGGGGGGATCCCTGCAGGTGACCGGCTATGCTCCGGCCGGTGGCGCCGCGGTTCCCGCCGTCGAGCCGGGGTGCGCCGTCAGGATCATGACCGGCGCTCCCATACCGGCCGGGTGCGACGCGGTGGTCCCCTTCGAGGAAACCGAAGACCGGAAAGACACCGTATTGCTGAAGGAGAAGGTCAAGCGCTCCCAGCACATCCGTTTCCGGGGGGAGGACGTGGGGCGCGGCGACACGGTTATTGCCGCTGGGACGGTCATCCAGCCGCCGGAGATCAGCATGCTGGCGTCCCTGGGCAAGGCCGTCGTGCGTGTCCACCGCAGGGCGCGGGTCGCGGTCCTCTCGACCGGCGACGAGCTGATCGAACTGGGCGAGAAACCGGCGGCCGGCAAGATCGTCAACAGCAACGCGTTGTCGCTGGCGGCGGCCATCCGGGAGGTCGGCGCGGAGCCGGTGATCCTCGGCATCGCCCGCGACAACCCGGAAAGCCACCGGAAGAAGATGGCCGAGGGGCTCAAGGCCGATGCCCTGATCACCTCCGCCGGGGTGTCGGCGGGCGACCGCGACCTGGTACGCGAGTGCCTGGCGGAGCTCGGCGTGCGTCCGCTCTTCTGGAAGGTGGATATCAAGCCGGGCGGGCCCACCGCCTTCGGGATGAAAGATGGGAAGCCGGTCTTCTCCCTCCCCGGCAACCCGGTGTCGACCATGGTGACCTTCGAAGAGCTCGTCAGGCCCGCGCTCCTCAGGATGATGGGGCACCGGCGCGTGATCAAGCCTTACGTTCGCGCCAGCCTGCGCGACGAGGTGCGCAAGAAGCCCGGCAAGGTGCATTTCCTGCGGGTCCGGGTCGACGTGGAGCGCGGCTGGAAATGGGCGACCACGGCGGGCGACCAGAATACCGGCATCCTGAGAACCATGGTCAGGGCCAACGGCATCGCGATGCTTCCGAAAGACCAGACCGTGTTCTCCCCCGGTGAAGAGGTCGCGGTGCACCTTCTGCGCGGCGATGCGGAGATGTTGGAAGAGGCGTAACCGGATATTGCCCGGACTCCGGAGGATCAACGGATGTCGTTCAACCATTTCGACGGACAGGGTCGGGCGATCATGGTCGACGTCAGCGGCAAGGCAGCGACCCTGCGGACTGCTGCGGCCGAGGCGCAGGTTGACCTGAGCCCCGCGACGCTCGCCGCGATCCTCGAAGGGCGGATGACCAAGGGGGACGTTTTCGGCGTGGCGCGGCTCGCGGGGATCGCGGCCGCGAAACGGACCCCGGAGCTGATTCCCCTCTCCCACCCCCTCTCCATTCACCACGCGGGCGTGGAAATCGCCGGCGATCCGTCGAGCGGGGCGGTCGTCGTTGTGGCGACGGTACGGGCCTTCGAACGGACCGGTGTCGAGATGGAGGCAATGGTCGCCGCGTCGGTGGCTGCTCTTACCATCTACGACATGTGCAAGGGGACGGATCGATCGATCACCATCGGAAAGATACGCCTCCGGTACAAGGAGGGTGGAAAGAGCGGTCTGTATAAACGGGATGATGGGGACTCCCCCTCGATGCGGCGCGAAGAAAGCGGCGGGGGTGCAGGATAAGGGGAGGAGATTGACGGTATGTACGACAGATACAATCGCAATATCAATTATCTTAGAATTTCGGTCACCGACAGATGCAACCTCAGGTGTGTCTATTGTATGCCGGAAAGGGGAATAATACGAATCAAGCACCAGGACATACTTTCCTATGAAGAAATTGCATCTTTCACAAAACTTGCCGTGGTCAACGGGATCGATAAGGTCAGAGTGACAGGGGGAGAACCTCTCATCAGGAAGAATATCGTCTATTTTTTCAGACTTCTTTCAAAAGTTGGAGGATTAAAGGATATATCTCTGACAACCAACGGCATTCTGCTGGCTGATTTTGCGAGACGGCTGAAGAACGTCGGCTTGCAGAGGGTAAACATCAGTCTTGATACGCTCGATCCGGAGAAATACAGATCGATAACCCGCGGGGGTGACATCACGAAAGTCATGCAAGGCATTGAAGCTGCCGAGAACGCGGGGTTGTACCCGATAAAGATCAACTGCGTCGTCAATACGTCATCCGCCGAGCCGGATGCCGTCCGCGTGAAAGCGTTTTGCGAGAGCAGAAATTTAAGAGTACGCTTCATACACAGGATGAACCTGGAGGCCGGCGAGTACGCGGTTGTCGAGGGAGGAACCGGAGGCAACTGCATCCTGTGCAATAAATTGCGGTTGTCGAGCGACGGGAACTTGCGCCCGTGCCTGTTCAGCGATCTTTCGTTCAACATCAGGAAGCTCGGTGCCGAGAAGGCGATCCGCATGGCAATCGAGGCAAAACCGGAATACGGAACGAGGAGTTTTCAGAATACGTTTAGCGCGGTCGGTGGATAGATATTTTCCGAACAGAGACGATGGAATCACAGAAACCAAAGGATTCGATGACATGAATATCGCAAAGGTAATCTCCGTGAACATTTCGGAAAGGAAAGGAACCGTAAAGCATCCAGTCGACGAAATCACGATCACCAGATCGGGCGTGATGGAAGATGCCCATGCGGGAAACTGGCATCGGCAGGTGAGCTTGCTTGGAGTGGAATCCATCGAAAAATTCTCAAATCAGACGAAAAGGCGCGTCAACTACGGTGATTTTGCGGAAAATATTACGACCCAAGGCATTGATCTTCCCAAGTGCAACATATTTGACCGTTTTCGGATAGGCGAGTCCGAACTCGAGCTCACGCAGATCGGCAAGGAATGTCATGGAACGACCTGTGCCATTTTCAAGGAAGTCGGGAAATGCGTCATGCCGAAGGAAGGCATCTTTTGCCGCGTCATCAATACCGGCACGATAAGGCCGGCCGACGACATCATCTACGTTCCCAAAAAAATTCGTGTTTCGATCATAACGTTAAGCGACCGGGCAAGCAGTGGAATATACGAAGACCGCAGCGGTCCCAAAATAAAGGAGTTGGTCGAATCGTTTCTCTCTCCAAGACAGGATAATGTTGACATTAAAATCACGGTCATTCCCGACGACGCCGAAGCTCTATTACGACTATTGAACGAGTGCAGGAACAACAATACCGACTATGTCTTCACAACCGGGGGAACGGGTATCGGGGAAAGAGACATCACCGTCGAAACCGTATCCGGCGTTCTGGACAAAGAGCTTCCGGGGGTCATGGAGCTGATTCGGGTCAGATACGGCATGGCAAAACCGAATGCGTTATTGAGTCGAGGCGTTGCAGGGACGATGGGAAAAACGCTCGTCTACACCCTGCCCGGAAGCGTCAAGGCCGTGACGGAGTACATGTGTGAGATAACGAAAACGATGGAGCACGCATTGTACATGCTTCACGGGATCGACAAGCACGAAAGCCACTAGGCCTCCAGGGCCGTCCCCCGCCCGATACTACTGGCTTGTTCTCCTTGTCATCCAGTCACGCCGTTGAATGCGACTCGTCGTCCGGCCAAGCATCTTCGGTACCTGCCTGCGGCCGTCCATTTCCGTCGGAAAGAAACTTGGGGGAAGAGCAGTCCAAAGTGATATTATGTAGGCTATATGCGTATTTACATAGGTTTTGACGATACGGACAACAAAGATTCCGATTTCGGCACGGGCAAGATAGCCCGGCGTATCGAGTGCCTCCTGCCGGGCGGATGCTCTTTATGGGGCGTTGTCCGGCAACAGCTCTTATTCGACGAACGGATTCCGTTTACATCCCACAACAGCTCCGCGTGTGTCATCGTCGATTGTTCCGATCCTGCACAAAGAGACGAT